>Ga0075011_10000941_pt1 | contig 15634 bp, 14 predicted proteins | sample TARM_MetaG_T_14_FD_72354 | JGI IMG/M metagenome (GOLD analysis project Ga0075011, IMG submission 72354) | Freshwater microbial communities from Pennsylvania, USA, analyzing microbe dynamics in response to fracking - TARM_MetaG_T_14 | ecosystem: Environmental > Aquatic > Freshwater > River... | reverse complement strand
GAGGGTAAAAAGTGATCGGCTTGGGATGTTATTGAGTGATCGGCATGGATGTTATTACGTGATCGGCATGAATGTTATTGAGCGATCGCCATGCGTGGGAATATGCAGGCTAAGGGCACCAGCTTCAGTAACGAAGTGATCTTCACATTTGCAGGTGATTCTGGTGCTGTGCGTCAGGCTGTCATTGCTGCTCGTGAGGTTGGGTTGCAGTTGCTTGCCACACTTGATCCGGCGCCGATTAACTCTGCCACCAAGCCTTATATTTAGACCCAGTGCGCAAAATGCTTGTGAAGCAATATGAAGCAAGGAAATAAACAGCATGAATGATAATGACATTGCTCAGGCGGTTTCGAACGTGCTGAGTAAGTACACCAGAATCGCGCCGGATGTCGCTCCACAGGCAACACCTGTCGCCAGCCAACAGCAGGGAAATGACTCGCTGGATGCGATTATTGCTAAAGCTCTGGCGCAACAAATTGTAGTGGCGACACCTGGTGAGTCTGTTACTGCGAGCAACGGCACATTCGCTACGATGGATGAAGCCATTGCTGCAGCAGTACTTGCACAGATCCAGTATCGCCACTGTTCTATGCAAGATCGCGGTAACTTCATTCAAGGTATCCGTGATGTTTTCCTGCAAGACGATGTATTACAGGCCATCTCACTCATGGCGGTGGAAGAGACGGGAATGGGAAATTATGAAGATAAGTTCACCAAAAACCGCCTTGCCGCGCTGAAAACCCCTGGTGTTGAAGATCTCACTACCAGTGCGTTAAGTGGTGATAACGGTCTGACACTGATGGAATATTCAGCTTACGGGGTAATTGGATCGATTACTCCAACCACCAACCCAACTGAAACGATCATAAACAACAGCATTGGTATGTTGGCCGCTGGTAATACCGTGGTGTTCAGCCCTCACCCTCGCTCACGCAATGTTTCGTTGTACGTTATTGAATTGATCAACAACAAGCTAGCCAGTTTGGGTGCCCCCGCCCATATGGTGGTGACGGTAAGTAAACCTTCCATTGAAAACACGAACGCGTTAATCAATGACCCGCGTATCAGTATGCTTGTAGCGACGGGCGGTCCTGCCATTGTGAAAACCGTCATGTCATCCGGTAAAAAAGCCATCGGTGCAGGTGCAGGTAATCCGCCAGTGGTGGTGGATGAAACAGCAGATATCGAAAAAGCAGCCCGCGATATCGTAAAAGGATGCAGTTTTGATAACAACCTGCCATGCATTGCTGAAAAGGAAGTCATTGTTGTACAGCAGGTTGCTGACCATTTGATTCATTGTATGAAGAAGAGTGGTGCTTATCTGTTATGCGATAAGAAGTTGATTCAGCAGCTGCAGTCACTCGTGTTAAACGAAAATGGCACTGGTCCAAATACAGCTTTCGTCGGTAAAGATGCTCGTTACATCCTGCAAAAACTGGGTGTGAATGCACCGGATGGGACAAAAGTAATATTAATTGAAACCGAGAAAAACCATCCCTTCGTGATACATGAATTGATGATGCCTGTTTTGCCAGTGGTCCGAGTGGAAAACGTTGATGAAGCGATTGAGCTGGCTGTGAAGGTCGAACATGGCAATCGGCACACAGCGATCATGCACTCCACTAATGTCGACAAACTTACCAAAATGGCACGTCAGGTCCAGACCACCATATTTGTAAAAAATGGCCCGTCTTATGCCGGACTCGGTGTCGGTGGCGAAGGACATACCTCGTTCACTATCGCCGGGCCGACCGGGGAAGGCCTGACATCTGCGCGATCATTTGCAAGACATCGCCGATGCGTGATGGTTGAAGCGCTGAACATTCGCTGATTAGTGTAGGGGACTGGGGATGAAAAAACGCATCATAAACGCACCAACGCCGGATACGCTGACCATGTTGAAACGCCGGATGCCAGGAGAGTTTCGTTCAAGGCTGGATCAGATTCGTATCGATGCAATTGGGCTGGTGATGTTACCAGTCCCCGATCTCTACTTCTTCGCTGATATGGCAAGTAAAAGCGCACACGTGGTGGTGTCAGAGATTCATGGCAGTTGTCCGCAACACATTACGACTCTCGCCATTTTTGGTGAGGTGTCAGCAGTTAATGAAGCAATGCGAATAATCGAAGATAGCACTGATAGTTTTTGAACGTTCGCTGATAAAAAATCAATTATCCGTACCCTGCACTGCCGCAAGGCTAAATAATTAATATCGGGAGTTATTTTATGTTAGAGAAAGGTTTTTCTAATCCAACCGACCGTGTTATTAGACTCAAAAATATGATCCTGCATGCTAAGCCGTATGTAGAATCTGAGCGTGCAGTGCTGGCAACCGAGGCATATAAAGAAAGTGAACAGTTACCGGCTATTATGCGTCGAGCAAAAGTAGTTGAGAAAATATTTAACGAATTGCCGGTAACTATTCGCCCTGATGAGCTTGTTGTTGGTGCAGTGACAATCAACCCGCGCTCAACTGAAATCTGCCCTGAATTCTCTTTTGACTGGGTAGAAAAAGAATTCGACACTATGGAACATCGAGTGGCGGATCCTTTTATTATTCCGAAGAAAACTGCGCAAGATTTGCATGAGGCCTTCAAATACTGGCCAGGCAAAACTACCAGTTCGTTGGCGGCTTCCTATATGTCAGAAAGCACCAAGGAAAGTATGGCTGACGGCGTCTTCACAGTCGGCAATTACTTTTACGGCGGTGTTGGTCACGTCAGCGTAGATTACGGTAAAATACTTAAAATCGGTTTCCGTGGTATTATTGATGAAGTGACTCGTGCGCTGAATTCTCTCGACCGCACTGAGCCTGGTTATATCAAAAAAGAGCAGTTTTATCTCTCAGTGATTATTAGCTATAACGCAGCGATTAAATTTGCCCATCGTTATGCGCAGGAAGCATCACGTCTCGCTCAGCTGGAAAATTCACCGGCGCGCAAACGCGAACTGGAACAGATCGCGCAAAACTGTACTCGCGTGCCTGAATACGGTGCCACAACCTTCTGGGAAGCTTGCCAGACCTTCTGGTTTATCCAAAGCATGCTGCAGATTGAGTCCAGCGGACATTCCATTTCTCCTGGTCGTTTCGACCAATATATGTACCCGTACCTTGCTGCAGACAAAGCTATCTCGCCGGAATTTGCTCAAGAACTCGTGGACTGTTGCTGGATCAAACTCAACGACATCAACAAAACCCGTGATGAAGTATCTGCTCAGGCTTTTGCCGGTTATGCCGTGTTCCAAAACCTGTGCGTTGGTGGTCAAACCGAAGACGGGCTTGATGCTACAAATCCGTTAAGTTACATGTGCATGGAGGCGACAGCTCACGTCCGCCTGCCACAACCGTCGTTCTCGATTCGAGTCTGGCAAGGTACGCCTGATGAGTTCCTTTACCGTGCCTGTGAACTCGTGCGCATGGGGCTGGGTGTCCCGGCGATGTATAACGACGAAGTGATTATCCCGTCGCTGCAAAACCGTGGCGTGTCACTGCGTGATGCTCGTGATTACTGCATTATAGGCTGCGTGGAACCTCAGGCTCCGCATCGCACTGAAGGCTGGCATGACGCTGCGTTCTTCAACGTTGCCAAAGTACTGGAAATCACCCTGAATAACGGCCGTGTTGGCAGCAAACAACTGGGGCCAATTACCGGTGAGATGACCCAATACACTGGTATTGATGACTTCTACACTGCCTTCAAGAAGCAAATGGCTCACTTTGTTCATCAGTTGGTCGAAGCATGTAACAGCGTGGATATCGCTCACGGAGAACGTTGCCCATTGCCATTCCTGTCGGCAATGGTGGATGACTGCATCGGCCGTGGTAAGTCCTTGCAGGAAGGCGGTGCCATCTACAACTTTACTGGCCCACAGGCATTCGGCATTGCGGATACCGGTGACTCGGTTTACGCGATACAAAAACAGGTATTTGAAGATAGAAAGCTGACGCTCAATGAGTTGAAAGGTGCGCTGGATGCTAACTTCGGTTATCCGGTCGGCAGTATGGCACATGCTGCTGGCGCAAAATCTTCATTAGGTGAGCAAGACGTCTATGAAGTCGTGAAACGTATTATTGATAGTCACGGTTCACTCGATGCAGCGTCAATTAAGAGTGAAGTTTACCGTCAACTGTCAAGTGTAACGACCAAAACAGCAGCACCTGGCAACAGTTCCCGCTATGAAGAGATCCGTCATATTCTGGAAAATACGCCTTGCTTTGGTAACGACATTGATGAGGTTGATTTCGTTGCTCGTCGCTGTGCGCTGATCTACTGCCAGGAAGTGGAGAAATATACCAACCCACGTGGCGGTCAGTTCCAAGCGGGTATCTACCCTGTGTCGGCTAACGTTTTGTTTGGTAAGGATGTTAGCGCGCTTCCTGATGGTCGCCTGGCGAAAGAGCCTTTGGCTGACGGGGTGTCTCCGCGTCAGGGCAAAGATACCCAAGGACCAACAGCGGCGGCAAACTCAGTGGCAAAGCTTGACCACTTTATTGCCTCTAACGGTACGCTCTACAACCAGAAGTTCATGCCGTCGTCTTTAGCCGGAGAAACAGGTATGCGTCACTTCAGTGGCTTGGTGAGAAATTACTTCGACAAGAAGGGCATGCACGTGCAGTTTAACGTCATTGACCGCAACACCTTGATTGAAGCGCAAAAAAACCCACAGCAGTACCAGGATTTAGTGGTACGTGTGGCCGGGTACAGCGCGCAATGGGTTGTGCTGGCGAAAGAAGTTCAGGACGATATTATTAGCCGTACCGAACAGCAGTTGTAACTAATAGCTGCTCTTAATGGGCCATGCTCAATGGCATGGCCCATAATTATTATTTTACCAGAACAATTATTTGTCCAGCCAGAGCGCGAGTTCTATTCTTGTAGCTCTCTACGGATAAATTGCAAACGCCGCATGACTATTTTGCTGCGTTGATTGTGAGCGACGCCATGAATAATAAAATCGATTACGAAATGGAAGGCGTGTTATTTAATATTCAACGCTATTCTTTACACGATGGTCCCGGTATTCGCACTATCCCATTTTTAAAAGGATGTCCATTATCCTGTAAATGGTGCAGCAATCCTGAATCACAGCGACCCCAACCAGAATTGATTTTTAAAAAGAATGACTGTATTCGCTGCGGTAAATGTATTGATGCCTGCCCGCAGCACGCTATATCAGTTGCTAATCCTGATTTTATCGATCGTTCGCTTTGTATCCAGTGCGGTAAATGCACACAGGTTTGCCCGACCCAGGCGCTGGAAATGAAAGGAAAGCGAATGACGGTAAGGGAAGTAATTCACGAATTGCAAAAAGAGGAAAATCTATTCCGGCGCTCAGGTGGTGGAATCACCTTATCTGGTGGTGAGCCATTAGGACAACCGGAGTTTGCCCGTGAGTTACTGAAAGGGTGTAAGGGAAAAGGTTGGCATACTGCTATAGAAACTACTGGATTCACCACTGCTGAGGTGATTGATAAAGTATTTCCTTATGTTGATCTCGCACTGACTGATATCAAAGCGATTGATCCTGAGGTGCACCTGAAGTGGACTGGAGTGGAAAATAGACGCATTCTAGAAAACTTAATCCGTATTTCTTTTATCACCAAAGTCATCGTACGAATTCCGGTGATTCCTGGTGTTAATGATAACCCCAAAGAGATCCGCAGTATTGCAGAGTTTGCACGTCTAATGCATAACGTAGATACCATTCATTTATTACCATATCATACCCTAGGTGAAAATAAATATAACCTGATTGGTCGTATTTATCCGATGGGTGATATAGAAAATATTGAAAAAAGCACAATTGAAATTCTAAAAAATGAAGTTGAGTCGCTTGGGTTTAAATGTCTCGTTGGCGGATGATATTTTAATTTCCTCAATCATAAATAGGATGTTCATATGAAAGATTCACTCAAGGCGCAGTGTATTTCGGAGTTCCTCGGAACGGGATTGTTTTTATTTTTTGGCATCAGTTGTCTGTCGGCAATTAAAGTTGCTGGCGCCAATTTTGGTTTGTGGGAGATTTGTATTGTTTGGGGTTTGGGGATCTCACTAGCGGTCTATTTAACAGCAGGAGTCTCCGGCGCACATCTTAATCCGGCGGTTACTATTGCGTTATGGTTGTTCGCTAACTTCCCGAGGCACAAAGTAATTCCTTATAGCGTGGCACAAATTTCCGGGGCCTTCGGTGGTGCGATGCTAGCTTATATGCTGTATCACAATTTATTTACTGATTTTGAAAGCGCAAATAATATTGTTCGTGGCAGTGTAGAAAGTCTACAGTTAGCAAGCATCTTCAGTACCTTCCCATCACCAGCAATCAGTGTATGGCAGGCAGCATTTGTTGAAATCGTGATTACTTCAATGCTTATGGGATTGATTATGGCGCTGACCGATGATGGTAACGGTGTCCCACGTGGTCCACTAGGTCCTTTATTGATCGGTATTCTGGTTGCAGTTATCGGGGCTGCTACTGGCCCGTTAACCGGATTCGCGATGAATCCTGCCCGTGATTTTGGTCCTAAATTATTTACCTTCTTTGCAGGATGGGGTGAGATATCAATGACAGGCGGTCGTGATATTCCTTACTTCATTGTGCCAATTATTGCACCAGTTATTGGTGCTTGTTTTGGTGCGGCAATATATCGATTTGGTATTGCCAAAAGTTTACCGAGTAATACTGCTGAGTTGGAAAGTGTAAAGTAATAAATATTTGCAATGAAATTGGCAATAATTCTAATAAAACATTTCCGGTACAATACTTTAAGCCAACAGAATTTCTGTTGGCTTTTTTATTTCCACATCATAATTTGTATAAAAATGCCACCCGAAGGTGGCGTTTTAATATTTTAATAATAACAGTTAGCGTCTTTTACTGTTTCCGGAACGCGGCACTCTTGGTTGCTCAACTACTAAGGCGACTGATTCCATCTCCATAATGGCTGTTAATTCTGGTTGCTTAGACTCAGTGAATGGCTGACTATCTACACATGATAGACCGGTGTCACTCTCCTCCTGCGTAATCACTGGAATATCAAGGCTCGCTACAGGTGGCGTTTCCTCCGGTTCGACTGGCACCAGACCAACGGTATCCGCTGAATAAATGATGCGGTCTATATACTCAGCAGTACGCGCGATAACTCTGTGGGAAAATACTTTGCTCACTCTGTTGGCTGCAGCGACACCTGCGGCAACAGCAGCATTAATTGAGCCTACTTCGCCTTCAAATTTGACGGTTACCAATCCGTCACCTTTTGTTAGTTCATAGCCCACCAGTTGGACATTCGCGGATTTCATTGCAGCATCAGCAGCTTCAATCGCTGCAGCTAACCCAACTGTCTCAATCAAACCTAAACTCTGTCCGGACATAACATTCTCCTGTTAAATATTTATGATGCAGCGTGCCTGAACCGAGGGCATCGGCGCGCAGAGCCGCTGCTTTATCCGTTTTTTCCCATGGGAAAATATCCCTACCGAAATGGCCGTAGCAAGCGGTTTGACGGTAGCGGGGAACCAGCAGATCCAGCGTTTGAATAATTCCGCATACGCTGAGATTGAAATGCCGAGTGACTAGTTCTAATAGTTTGTTGGTAGGAAGTCGTCCGCTGCCAAATGTATTAATTCGAATAGATACTGGTTGAGGCAAGCCGATAGCCCACGCCAACTGGACTTCACAACGCTTGGCAAGGCCTGCAGCGACAATATTTTTTGCCACATAGCGAGCCGCGTAGGCTGCCGAGCGGTCGACTTTTGAGGGATCTTTACCTGAGAATGCACCGCCACCGTGACATGCTGCACCTCCATAGGTGTCGACAATAATTTTCCTTCCCGTCAGACCGCAATCACCTACCGGGCCACCAATAACAAATTGTCCTGCCGGATTAATCAGAAACTGAGTTTGTGGTGTTATCCAGTGAGTTGGTATCACTGGCTTTACAACCTCTTCGATAACTGCTTCCCGTAACTGATCAAGTGCGATATCCGCAGTGTGTTGCGTGGAAACTAAGATGGTGTCGGCAAACTGTATCTGCCCATCGTAGTAGCGCAGAGTAAGCTGACTTTTTGCATCAGGTAACAGGAAAGGAAGTCGTCCAGATTTGCGAAGTGCCGCCTGTCTCATCATTAACCGATGCGCATAAATCAGCGTGGCAGGCATCAATTCTGGTGTTTCATCGCAGGCAAAACCTATGGTCATACCTTGGTCACCAGCGCCGAGTAATGCAGGTGAAGTCCCTGCTATACCACGGGAAATATCAGCAGATTGTTTACCGAGTATATTCAGCACGCTGCAAGTGTTGCCGTCAAAGCCCAGCTCAGAGTGGTCATAACCAATGGCTTTGATTGTGCTACGAACAATGTATTCAATATCAACCGTGGCAGTAGAGGCGATCTCACCAGCAACAATCGCGATACCGGTTTTAACCATGCATTCGCAGGCTACTCTTGCCCAGGGATCCTGAAGCAGGTACGCGTCCAAAATTGCATCTGCAATCTGGTCGGCCATTTTGTCAGGATGCCCTTCAGCCACCGATTCAGAGGTAAATAAGTAATCGTCCAACGGCATACCGCTCTGAGTTTATGGGTTTACCTATCTTAGGAGGCAACCTTGTCAACAGAGGTAAACTATCTTGCTGGCATAGTGGACTTTTTTGCCTTACCTGCTGTGCCTTGCGCTATATAATAAAGGTGCGCAGTCGGCGTTTAATGCAGTTCTTGTTCGATAATTTTGCGGTAATCAGAGGGGGCCATACTGGTCTCTTTTTTAAAAATACGGCAAAAATAATTGGCATCTAAGTAAGACAATTCTAAAGCGATGGTATTCACTTTTAGGTTGCTGAATTGCAACAGCGATTTTGCGATGTTGATTTTTCGACTAGAAATGTAGTTTGAAAAACCCATCCCTGTAATTTTTTTGAAACCACGACTCAAGTAGCAACTGCTGACAAAAGACTTGGAGGCAATATCATCGAGGGTTAGGTTATTAAGTATGTTTTTCTCAATATGAAATTTTGCTCGTTCAGTGAAGTCCATATTGCCATCGAAATTTTTTAGTGCTTGGTCAAAGACCTCTTCACTGATAGCTAACATACTCACCACAGTCCGATAATAACCTTGGCTTGTTAAACCATGCTGTGTGATGTCTTGGATCAATGCCGTGATTTTTTTACCAGTTGGTACCAGTTTTTCACCTTGAGTGGCAACATGCTGATTCAGTATTTCCAGCACATTAGTCACCGTTTTACGTTGGTCTACCGTGAGTGTTTTGTGTGTGCAGGCAGCTTCTAGTGTTTTAAACAAAAAACTGTGCCATTGTGCATAATCGCAGCGTTCAATCATGGCGACAATCTTTTGCTTAAGTGCTTTAGACGTGGCTATATCAGCTTCATTGACTTCGAGTAACTTGTGGATTGTATCGATTAGAATGCTTTGCTTTACCGGTTTTAGTAGGTAGTCATCGACCTTCAAATTTAACATGCTTCGCACGATATCAAAATCGTCGTTTGCGGTTGTGACTATCACTTTAGTATCTGTATTTTTACTTTTAAGATATTGTATGACTTGGTTGCCATTGGGCAGGGGAATATTCACATCGACAAACATCATATCGATGTGATCCAGTGTATCGATAAGCTGGATTGCTTTTTTCCCAGTTGCGGCCTCATGGATCACGACGTTCTCTACACAACTTGAAATGATGCGGTGCAGTGACTCGGATTCAATCAGTTCGTCTTCCACAATGACAATATTATACATGCTTACTCTCCTAGTTATCAGGCGTGTGAAACATAGGAAACCGTAGTTTTATGGTGGTACCTTTTGCAGGTTGATTGGCGCTGATGATATCTAGGCCATAACCCTCACCAAATAACAAACGGAGGCGATTTTGAATATTATTAATACCGATGCTGCCCTTTTGGCGATTTTGGTAACCCGATAAAATGTTAGCGATACTCTCTTGCGAAATACCATCACCATTGTCAGTCACTTCAAGGATAACATCGTGCCCGTCGTCGTAGGCGCTGAGTCGTAGATGGCTGTTTATATCACGGGGTTCGACCACGTAGTTGAAAAAGTTCTCCACTAGCGGTTGCAATATCAAGAACGGGCATACGACATTAAGGTATTTATCGGGAATGTCGAGTTCGTAATCAAAACGATCTCTCATTCTAACTTTCTGAATAGACATATAGCTTTTTACGTAATTTATTTCATGGCTCATAGTAATGAGGCTATTATTATTTTTACGTAATAAATAACGCATCATATCGGAGAAATCATGTACCATTGTTTCGGTACGTTGTGCTTCCTCCAGATAAGCCAGTCGTCCAATGGTATTTAACACATTAAAGAGAAAATGTGGATTAATTTGGTAAGATAGTGCTTTAAATTCGGCTTCGTGTAATGACCGTTCAATTTCAACACGTTTTCTAAGTTCGTCGGCTAATTCGACATCTTTTCTATGCAACTCACGTTGAATAGTATTTGCATGTGTCTGTTCCACAAGATAAGAAGAAACATGTAGAAGTGTTGATGCAGTGGACTCAAATCGTTCATACGGCATTTTTTCCGTATTTTCGTGTAAATCAATGATCCAAGGATTTTCTTGCCACACCTGATTATTATTCAGGATATAAGGAATAGTTTGTTCTTTTTCTTCTTCAACTTTCACTTGGCCAGAAATGAATGCTCCGAGGTAATGGTCATTGATCATGATTGGCACGGCAAATTCAACAAACCCGCAATAGCAGCGATAAACTACCGGTTTCAAGGTCTTCATAGCTGCGTGGCCACCGGCTTTGTCACTTTGTTGACAATGCTGGGCAAGAGAAGGGTCAAGGCGTAAACGAGCACAATAATCGGAAAATCCACTCGGCTGAGTGACGGGTATTCCATCTTGATCAACAACCACAAGGGCAATCATCATTGATTTGCTGAAATTTTCCTGCAATGTCTGAAGCCGTTTTACATCAAGGAATTCGTGTAATTTATATTTACTATTCATTCCCATCTCGACCGTATCTATTCGTGCAGATAATAGACGAATATACGCGAAAGGTTCTGGACAAAGTTTGATAAGGTTCACAATCAGACAGAGATCCCTAAACTAAATGTTGATGTTTGTGGAGTCTTGTTGATAATATAGTCAGTTGCATTGCTGTTATTAACAATTGATTAATAATTGATTTTCAATGAGATCACAATAAACGTGTTTTTCTCGATAGCTATAACGGACAGACTCAATAGATAGTGCCAGGTCATGTTATTTAGCGACTAATAAACAAAACTTCATCACAATATTGTGTGATGATTAAAATGTATTAAGTGGTAGTTTGTTGCCTACCCCTGCCTAAGCCTATTGTGGTTTCTAAGTACTTTCTAGATATCCTCATTCGTTGATTCAGGAGGAAGCTAATCACTACACATGTACAGGACTTTAAGAAATAATCTCATTTAAAATACCTCCTAAGATCCTGTTCTGTATCGATTTTCTCTGCTTGGTCCGACGAGCGTTTTTCGCTAAATAGCTCGCAGCGGCGTTGTTGCCTAAATCAGCCAGCAAGCCATGACCTCCCCAGCCCCAGGGAAGGTGCAGGGCGGGATCGCACTTTGTTAACAAGTTTTGAACTGGCAGATCGTCTGTGATCTAATCGCTCTCCTTACCCAGAGGAGCTCGAGTCATGACACTGATTGAACACCTGACTCTCGTCGAAGAAACCCGTTCCGATATCAATCGCAAGCATGATTTGGTGGACGTCATGTTCCTCGTCATCAGCGCCATCATGGCCGGTGCCGAAGGATGGCGCGATATCCAGACCTTTGGCGAGGCGAAAGCCGATTGGTTGCGGCTTTATCGCCCCTTTACTCATGGTATCCCGCGCCGTCATACCATTGCCCGCATTCTGCGGACCATCGTCGTTGAATCCTTGCTCGAAGCGTTGCTCTGTTGGGTCAATGAGCGCCGCACCCATAGCGGCAAACCCGTCATTGCATTCGATGGCAAAGTGTTACGCGGTGCCTATCGCAACGATGCCAAGCAGGCTTTGCAACTCGTCACCGCCTATGACACCGAAAATGGCCTGGTGCTGAGCCAGAAGGTCACTCCCTCCAAACGCGGTGAACTCGCCACCGTCAAGGCCATGCTGGATGTACTCAACTTGAAAGGGGCCGTAGTGACGTTGGATGCACTGCATTGCCAGCGTGAAACGCTGGAGAAAATCCATGAGAAAAATGCGCATGTGGTGGTACAGGTGAAACACAATCAGCCCCTGCTGCGCCAAGCGGTGCAGTCCCAATTTCAGGCGCTGTTCGATGCGGGAAAAGAGAAAGTTGTGGTCGAGCATAAAGAGCGTGGTCATGGTCGAGAAGAAGAACGTTACGTATTCCAGTTGAAGGCCAAATTACCGCCTGAGCTGGCAGCAAAATGGCCCACCATTCGCAGCATTATCGCCGTCGAACGGCACCGGGCTATCAATGGTAAAGGCACGGTGGATACGTCCTACTATCTCAGTTCGCTGTCTGCCAAACATAAGTTGCTGGGCCACTACATCCGACAACATTGGCGGATCGAAAATAGCCAACACTACATTTTGGATGTGGTATTTGGAGAGGATGCCTCCCGCATAGCCATGGAGGATGCCGTTGAGAATATGGCCTTGTTTCGGCGTTTTGTGATGAACATCCTCACCCAGAGCAAATGTGGGGCGCCAAGCCAGCGAAACAAGTTGAAAAGAGCGGGCTGGGATGATGATTATCGGGCAGAGTTATTCTTTGGTTGAAAATCAAACAAAGTATGCTCCCGCCCTGAGGGAAGGTGCGAACAAGTCCTTGTGAATCGCCCCGGTTTCTCTAGACACTTTTGAGCCGTTCGAAATATTGTTTTTCACACTCTACTGGCGATAGTCCGTTGTTGAAACTGTGCCGGCGTTTGGGGTTGTAAAACATTTCAATGTAATCGAACACATCCTGCCGGGCTTCCTCACGATCCACATAGGTTTTGCGACGGATACGCTCGCGTTTGAGGAGTTGGAAGAAACTCTCCGCCACCGCGTTATCATGGCAATTGCCGCGCCTGCTCATGCTGGCCTTGAGCCGGTTTTCCCGCAAAAAATCCTGCCAGTCATAGCTGCTAAACTGGCTTCCTTGGTCGGAATGAACCAGCACTTCTTGTTCGGGTCGCCGTCGCCACACCGCCATCAGTAACGCACTGATAGCCAGCTCTCGGTCGATCCGCTGCCCCATCGACCAACCAATGACGTGTCGTGAGAACAAATCCAATACCACAGCCAGATAGAGCCAGCCTTCATGGGTGCGAATATAGGTGATGTCCGTTACCCAGACCTTATTGGGCTCGGTCACATCGAACTGGCGTTCCAAATGATTCGGTGCAACCACCGTTGGCCGGCCACCATAATGGCCTGGACGGCGGTGGTAGCCGGTTTGTGAACGTAACCCTTCATGTCGCATTAATCGCGCCACCCGGTGCTTGCCACTGGTCTCGCCCATTTCTCGCAGGTCATCCCGGATCTTGCGATAACCATAGACGCCCCCGCTTTCTAGCCAACATTGCTTGATCTGGCCCAGGAGGCGTTGATCCTCCTGTGCTCGGGTAGATAAGGGCTGTCGCTGCCAAGCGTAATAACCGCTCGGGTGGACATTCATCATGCGACACAGTCTGCGGACAGGATACGTGGACTCGTGCTCCCGGATGAAGGCGTACCTTACCCTGACAGCTTGGCAAAGTACGCGGCGGCCTTCCTAAGAAACACCCTCGATTGCCTGTAGGGTGAAACCAAACTCGGCGGCCCGACGGTGCAATCCCTTGACCACCCGATCGCGGTACTGCTGCTCGTAGTGATCGGCGCCGGGATCCTGATATTCCATACCAAAACGCATGGCGTTGTAGAACAGGACCGCAATCTTGCGTGCGGTGGCGGTGACCGCCTTTGCTTTTCCGATGCGTGCCGACAACCGTCGGTAGAACGCTCCCAGCGCCGTATTCGTTCTGCCGATGGTCACCGCGGCCAGTCGTAGGTGGGCTGTCACTCGATTCTTGGTCTTGCGAGTATGAGCTGACAACACCTTGCCGCCACTGATCCGGCAGCCCGGAGCCAGCGTCAGCCAGGAGGTGAAGCGTTGGGCAGTTCGCCAGCGACTCAGGTCCGTTCCACACTCGGCCACCAGACGCAGTGCCAGGTAGGGGCCGATACCATGGATCTGGGTCAGATCGATACCGACCAGCTGATAGAGCAAGGTGCGCACATCGAAGTTGAGAGCGTTCGGCTGCCGGGTACGGTGGCGTGGCTTGGGCAGCGCTTCGCTGGGGAGAGGTTTTCCACGAGAGAGTTGCTGCAAGCTTCGGGCAATCTGCTCATCACAGAGAGAAATCTGGACCCGGTAGGCGTCATACATGGCCAGTGCCTGACTTAAGGCAAACACATGCTCGGGCTGGTAATTGCCGACCAGCGCACGTTGGATAGTTTCGACGCTCGACTGACAGCGCAGGTCGCGCATGGCGGCGAGCGTCGTGGCATTGCGCTCTCCTGCGACAATGGCACGGATGATCCGTATACCGGTGGCCCCGGTGATGTCACTCACCACATGCTGCAATTGCAGATTCATGTGGGTGAGCGCCTTCTGCATGTGCTGGATATGGGCCGCAGCGTAATCGAGGTGACGTTCACGTAGCCGCAGATAACTGCGCAGCGCGGCGATCTCCCGCTCAGGATGGAAGCTGGCGCGCAGTAGACCGCAGGCATGCAAGCGCTGTATCCATTGCGCATCATTGACGTCGGTTTTGCGCCCAGGTACTGCCCGGGCATCCCGGGCGTTGGCCAAGACGACCTGCAAGCCATGGGTCTCCAGGATCTCGTAAACGGGTACCCAATACACGCCCGTTGACTCCATCGCCACGGTGGTGATCCCAAGCTCGATCAACCAAGCAGCCATACGCTCCAGGTCTGCCGTGAAGGCCTGAAAGGTTTGCACTGGTTCTTCGGCGAGAGCGGTGGGCACCGCAACCACATGAAACCGCGAACCGATATCGATGCCCGCGGCGCGCACATGGATGATCGGCAAACCGTGTTCTGTGTTGTGCTTTTTCATGAATACCCCTCCATCACAAATAGTGCCGGACGGGGACTCGGATTCGATCACTTTCCTAAACGGGGTCACCAAGGTGCCACCACTCACGGGTCCGCAGCTTCCCCTGGGTCAGGTTTTTTGACGGGGACTCAGCCTCCAAAAAGCAGACGACCACTGTCCGGTGAGGTCAGTGTAGTGGACGTGTTTCTAATGCCATGGGCCACGGAGTACCGGGGAGGCGGTTTTTTAAGATATCTCGCTCATCGGTGACGCGGCGCAGTTCGGCCTTGAGGCGGCGGATCTCGGCTTGCTGGCTGGACTCATGCTGCTGCACTTCGGGCTGGCTATAGCGTTTGAGCCAGGCGTAAAGACTGTGGCTTGAAACACCAAGTCGCTCAGCGACCTCTGCCACTGGGTAATGGCGCTCAGTCACCTGCTTGACGGCGGCCAGTTTGAATTCTTCCGTGTAACGTTGCTGCTTGCTCATAACACCTCCTGAATGACCTCAGTTTGAGGCTCTTGAGGTGTCTAGGAAAGTAGGGGCGATTCA
>Ga0075011_10000940_pt1 | contig 15639 bp, 16 predicted proteins | sample TARM_MetaG_T_14_FD_72354 | JGI IMG/M metagenome (GOLD analysis project Ga0075011, IMG submission 72354) | Freshwater microbial communities from Pennsylvania, USA, analyzing microbe dynamics in response to fracking - TARM_MetaG_T_14 | ecosystem: Environmental > Aquatic > Freshwater > River... | reverse complement strand
AAAGCTCAACAGTAAAAGGTGATGTTTCCACTTATGGTACAATTTCACAAGTCTGTTTCATCCGCAAAATTAGTGGAAACATAAAAGTGAAACGGGTGGAAACTTCGTGTGAAATCTACAATCATCTCTGATTTTAGATTCCAGTGCTTTACCTTTCGTTTTCATGGCTGTTTTCCATTTGTATTTTTTCATCCTGTTCAAATTTGTTCAACCACTCTTTCGTCATTCTGTAACCGTTTTTAACAACTACTTTGATTTTTTCAAAAATGCTTTCACTTTTTACCTCCTCGTCTGTAACATCATTAATCATTTCAGCTTTCTCCTTGAAAAAGCCAACGCACTCTTTGGCGGTCGCTACGCGCTCTTCACCAAAAAGCACCTTTGCTTGCTCATCCTTGTTTTTAACTGCTTGAACCGCTTGTTGGAAGATTGTTAACTCCATCCTTTGCTCCTTTGTTTTTTGGTATGTTCTGACTCTTTGGGCTATGTTTACACCTTTTGATAAAAGGTCATTAATATCTAGTTTTTCTTCATCTGTTTGGTATTCGATATATGAATACTTTTGGATATTTGCTTTTTCAGCAACATTCGCTACGAAGTCTTTTCCCGCTTGGTCGTTTTGATTGTAGAAGACCACCGATTTGTATTTATCTTTGATAGCCTCTGATGCTTTGTGGACATTTCCTGTCGAGTTTGCAATGACTACATCAGTGTTTGAGAAATCAGTGTTTTGATAGGCAGATGCATAATCCATTTTTGACTCAAATACTGCTACTTTTTTGGTTGGAGTTTCACTTTTAAAGTAAGAAATATTTTTATTTCCAAGGCTCATGGTTTTTAGATTTCCAAGCTTTCTTAAAAAATGGATATCAGCTCCGCCGCCTTCTGTCATTACGCCAACACCAAATGCTCTTTTTATCTCTCCTTTTGCATTTGTGTATTCTCCGTTGATAATTTTGAATTCAGGCGGTATTTTTTCAATCCCACGTAATTTCAAATACTCAACTGCTGGCTTGTAGGTAAATACATCAGCCGTTCCCGTCACCTTGCTGGTAGTTTCTGCTTCTAGTTTTTTGCGGTTTTCTTGTCGTTTTACTTCAATTGACAATGATGGTTGTTTGGCTCTAAGCCCTCCGTTTAACTCATGAAGTCGTTCTCTCACATAATCGGTGACGCCAGAGTGCGCGATGGCATACTCTAAAGCTTCTTTATAATTTGAACCTGATGCTTCCATTACGAGATTTTCTATTGTGCCATTACCGCCAGCAAAGTCTTTATATTTCCATTCCCCGTTTTTACCTATGTACATGTTGGCACTGGCTGTTTTCTCATTGCGAATTTTAAATTCATAACGGTTGTTTTTGCTTTTGTGCTCAATACCCAACGCATCGAGCACGCCTCGTGGGTCAGTCAGTCTTAGCTCATCTTTCGTTCTCTTTGCTAATAAGTTAAATTCGACCGCATTTAACCGTTTTATTTCTCGCTTCATTGTTAATAATTCCTCCCTTTTATTGGGTTTTTGTTCTTGCTTTTCTAGTGCTTTTAGTATTTCACTTGCATTTAATTTCACACTGTCTTGTTTCGCTCGTCTTTGTAATTCTTGCAAGTCATCTGTGATAATATGAGCCTCATATCTTGCTCTTGTTAGTTGTGTATAGAAGTCATTGAATGAAGCGCATTGAGAGTTTGCTACGGCAATCACTTTATCGGTTGTCTTGCCTTGGCTTGCAAAGTCTGTGATGGCATAAGCATGTTGAACGTATGGATATTGTTTTGTTGTGAATTGCACTTCTTTGTCATTTATGCTTAAAGTAATTTGTTCCTCATTGATGGCGGTGATTTTCCCGATTTGACCATTGGAGATGCCTAGTTTGGTGTCATTTTTCTTGGCGATAACTAGGTCGCCAATCCCAAACTCTGCTTTTGCCTCCTTAAACAAATTGAGCTTTTCTCCATCTTCTGTTAAATCAACTATCTCGGTGAATGTTTTGTTTTTTCCGACATGCTCAATCGTGAGCATGTTTGATTCAATGTCAACTTTTTTGACAACCGCTTCTCTGCCAGCTGAGATACTTCCAATATTTTTAGACAAAAAGACTTTCTCGTTTTCTTGGTAATATAGGGCACTTCTCTTTTCCAGCTCACTCATGGATGGCATTTCTCTCGTATTAAATTCATGCGAATCTATTACGTTTCCATTGCTAATGAGTTCTTCCCGTATCATCTGATTTAGTGTTCTTCTGTCACTATTGGTAGTGGTTATTAAAAGAGAGTTATCTTTGTCTTTCAAATACTCAGCTTTTGCAGTTTCAAGTCGCTCGTTTGGGTCTTGAATCTCTCTTGTTGTATCTTTTAAAATATTGAGCCCTGTGGCAATATCTCTATCTAGTATTGAAGCAACAGCTTCTCGCATAATTTCACTTTTTTGACGGTTCCCCTCGGTTAAATTAATAGTCTTAAAGCCTTGTCGTTGCATAGCAGTAAAGATATCACCTTGTGCAATTGATTTTTTTTGATTCTTGTCTCCTGAAAATACGATTTTGAGATTATTTTGTTCTGCAAGCCTTAGAAGCTCATAGGTATCACGTAAGCCCATCATTCCAGCTTCATCTACAATCACCAAAGCATCTTTGATATCACTTCCGTTTTCTTTTAAGAATTTTGCAACCGTGTAGTTTTCTTGAATACCTGCTTCTTTTGCAAGGTTTTCAGTGGCCGTTCCTGTTGGGGCGATTGCGATGATTCGCCTATTTGTTTTTTCTGAAACCTCTCTCACGATTTCGAGTGAGGTAGACTTGCCAGAGCCAGCGACACCTTGTGCTACAATGAACTGCTTATTGCTTGTTAGGATTGTTTGAACTAGGTCGTCTTGGGCTTGTTTGAGAGTAAAGTTGTTCTTTTTTTCAAAGTCTTGGATGGACACATTGATAATGTTTTGTTTGTCTGTGATTTTAAAGTTTTGGGCATCGTTTTTTGAGAAAATATAGACTTCTTTTTCGATGATTTCTTTAGTGGTATATTGATTTTCGTCCAGTTTAATTAAATCATCGAACTGGACAAATTCTTTTTCAATCGCTTCCAGTGTTACATTGGTAGTTAGAGATAGTTTTAAAGCGTGTTTTAAAATATCTTCACGCTTAAAAACAGACTTTTTGTCTGTAATATCATGAAAAGCTATCCTTGCAGCACCTTGAGGCTTCATTTCTCTTACATGTAAATTTTCATTTTTATGTTGTATGCTCTCTAGGTCTGCGCCAGCATCAATAAGTCTTTGAATATTTTCCTCTTGGATGGCTAGTCTGTCTTTGTTTTTATCTTTCCATTTTGCTGTTTGTTTTTGCGCGGTATGTGATGCTTTGTAGCTTTTTTGTCCACTTTTGGCCATTTCATCTTTTATGTTCTGAGCACGTGTTGAAAATTTCTCTACAAGCTCCCTGTCTACATTTTTGAGCTTAAAAAAACCATTTTTTGCATCAGTTACCTCTACTTCATACCCTAGTTTCTGTAGCTCTTTTGCAAACTCATTTCTTTGTATTTGGCCGATGAGATGATGGTTATTCATAATTTGATTAAATTCGATTGATTTCCAATTACCATTCTCGTCCTGAACAAAGTTCATTGCCAATACATGTTGATGCAAATGCATGTCATTATTTCGTGATTCGCTATGGTCGAATCTTGTAAAAAGCATCTTTGATTGTGCTTTTGCTCCGCACTTTGAATCCCTGTCTTTGGCAAAAGAATAATTTGCCTCTGCAAAATCTAACGCTACATTGATAGACTTTGTAAAAGCTTCTCTTATTTCTGCTTTCCCTTTTTCATCTGCACTCTCATAACAAATTGACACATCTTTACCTGTCGCAAAAGTTAAATCACATGCAGCTCGTTTTCTTTGTCCGTATTTATCTAAATCTTTTTGAGCAAGCTTTAAAAAAGATTCTTTTGTCTTTGGGTGCTCAGCTTTTAAAATTGCATCAAAGTCTTTTAAATTGAATTCTTTAAGCCCAAGTTCGTCTTTTAACTTGCCGTAAAAGAATCCTTGCTCAAATTCATTATTAATATAATACGTATCATTCTCAAAATAATTTCGAGCCGAAGTTCCATCGACAAGCTTAGGTCGAGCTAGCATTTTTTATCCTTTTTTCTTTAAAAGCACCGTTCCACCTCATAGGTGGGTTCGGTGCCTCTGTAATCTGAGTTTAAATTCATTTGAATTTCAGTTGAAATAGTTTGAAACTCATTGATACTATTTGAAAAGCCCAATCTCAGGGCTTTTCAAAACCTTTTACTTCTTTGTGAACAAATAACTATCCTTCAACTCTTTACCATTCCATGTTTTTGGAATATAGATTTGTTTTTTATTGCCACTTGCGACCACCAACAGTTCCAAATCAAGCTTTGCTAAATTATTCGTCGTATACTTAAATGCTGTGAAGTACCCAGCAAAAGCTGATAAAACTAAAGTAAATGCAATAACCAAAAGTCCGCTAAATAGCTTTTGCTTTTGCATTTTTTTCGATTGACTTTTAATCTCATCTAATACTTCAGGAAGCTCAAATATTCCTTCCAAGTCTTCAAGCTTTTCGACTGCATAATTCAAATCATCTACGATTTTTTGCATACTTTTAATTTCACTCATCACTAGACCTCAATTTGATTTTTTGATGCTTTGATTTGCTCTAGGAGTTTGTCGCACGCTACGCTAAGGCGATGCATTTGCATATTCTTATGGTATGTCTCTCTTCCATGCTCTCGCCACTCTTTTTTTACTTTCTCCAGTTTGTATCCACTATGAATTAGTGCTAAATCCCATAGAGTAGTCTTATATGCTTTTGCAATCCCAAACAAATTAGAATTGGGGACTTGGTAGCTGTTAGAAAAGTGTTCTAAAATCCCCAAATTTGGCTCAATTCCATATTCCTCCGACCCATAGATGAACCAAAAATCTTCTTCTAAATTTCGAAAATTAGAAAAAATCAAATTGCATTCTGCGCCACCAATTAGCTCTCTTGTGCTTTGCAGCACAGCTATTGTTTCAAAGTCAGGCATCAAGGGAAGCCAATACACAACTTTTAGCCCAACTGCTTGAATAGCTTTGATAACTTTTTTGGTGTCTTCTCCTCCGCCAGCATCAATAATTATGTTTTTTTCATACCCATCAAAATCAGCATCGTCGATAGCTTTTTCCAAATCATTTTGCTTGGTGGTGACGGTTTTCCCATCTATCTGTTGCGAATTGGAATATATTGAACTGAAATTGTTGTTGTCGATTTCAACCACAACTGATGACTGTGTGATGAATGGCAATACATGATTTGCGTTCACCGTTTTGCCAACTCCCCCTTTCCCGTTTACAATTACGTTAATCATTTCAGCTTTCTCCTTGTTGTTTATTATGTTTCCATTCTCTTTTTGCATTTACATATAAGTAATGCGAGTGTAGAGTTGAGTCAAGCTCTCTGTTAATGTCATGCTCGAATATTTTTCCACATAAAGCACCTTGCTCAAATTCATTATTAATATAATACGTATTATTCTCAAAATAATTACGCGCCGAAGTTCCATCGACAAGCTTAGGTCGGGCTAGCATTTTTACTCCTTGTTTAGATGTTTTAATATTGGATTGTCTTTTTTTAGCTGTGGTTCCCAGCTTTCCTTTTCCTGTGTTTTTTGACTTTCTTCATCTTTTTTCTCCATTTCATTTTTTCTAACAACGGTGCTGTCTTTTTTATTGTTTTTAATGAAATGATGAAGATTTTGAAATGTTGTATCAACTCCATTGCTTTTTAGAAAATTTTGAATCGCGACTAAACTGTAATTTTTCGAATGTAATTCAAAAATCTCACTTTTAAAGGAAGAAAGCTTAGACATTCGTTTAGGCTTATTCTTCTTCTTAAAATCTTCTAATTTCATACCGCACCTTCTCCTTTTTTTAAAAGTCTATTTCTAGCCTTACCTAACCTAACTCTTACCTAACCTAACCTGTGTGTCCAAGTTGGACACATTATGTATACATTTTGTTTCCAAGCTATATTCTTTGGTCTTTGTGACCCTGATTTGCTGGGCCTCTGATTGATAAATAGTTGGCTTGTACCTATCGTTCTGTATGTAATTATGAAGCCTCCAATGTGTGATTACAATCACCCCAGTTTCAAATGGAAGCAAGAAATTTTTTGCTACCAGCAATTTCGCATCATCATCGCTTGCGCCTAGCATTCGCTGGATTTTTTTTGGGTTACCCACAAAACCATCATCATCCGCCTGCATCCCCAATTGAAAGTAGAGCGACTGAGCGGATAAGGGCATATCCAGGAACTTATCACTACTGATAATTTGTTTTGAAAACATTCTTCGTTCTGCCATCTGTTTCTCCCTTTATTTAAATACTAATCTTCACTTTATTCGCATCGATATATTTTTGAATATCTTCGAGGGTGTAGTAACACTTACCACCGATTTTTGTCCAACTTATTTTGCGCCTTGAGCGTAAATTTTGCAGCAACTGCTGATTGAAAATTCCTGCATCAATGCCTTCCATTTTTCCTGCTTCAATTTCTTCCCCCGTAAAGTACTTTTTCATTTTCTTTTCCTCCGTTTATGTTTATTTGCTGACATTCTACATTCCATGTTGAGTAAAGGCAATAAAAGCAAGAATCCCTAAATTTAGGGATTTAACCACTTATATAGAGCTTAAATAATCTAGAATTTAGTAGTAAGTATTATAAAATCGAAAGATATTAAAACTTAAAAAGAAAAATTAATTTTAGAAGAGAAATGCAAATAATTGAGATAAATAAAACGAAAAAACTGAAGTTTTAAAGAACAAGTAGTTTTAGCAATGGAGAATAAATGGGCATAACGTGGTGGAATTTAAACGGCTAAAGTGTTGTCTTGACTCTTAGTGGCATTATGTGATACAGTGAAATTGATTACAACTCATGGCTCGATGGGTCAACTTTTAGAAAATATATTGCAAAAATTGTTTTGGGGACGGAAGTTTGGTTTTTAAATGAATCAGTTAAATGGTGTTAGATTTATGAGACCACATTAAAATAAGGGAGAAGATATCAATGTGCAGAAATGCAAGCATAAGTGATTTAGAATTTATATATAATTTAATTATTGATGGTTCAAAAAATAAAAATTTTGTTGAAGATTATTATAATAACCCTGATGCTGCAAAAGGTTTGAAGGTTGAATTATTATCAATTTTAACTAATAAGATGAGAGCTAATGGCAATATTGCATATGGAATTATTTATGAACATCAAGGTAAGCCTATTGGCTTTGTTGTTATGTCGTCTGTGGATAAGAATAAAGGAAATGAAATATATATGGCATCTATTGAGCCTACTTTCAGAGGAAAAGGTTTTGGAAAAAAGATGCTTAATGAAATAACTAAACAATTTGAAGGTAAAAATTTAGCATTATTAGCAAGATGTAATGAATATTCTGAGAATATGTATCAAATACTTTTAAAACTTGGCTTTGAACACGCCCAAACAGGTAAAGAGGGGTATAGAATACTCAATTTTACATCTTAAATAAAAAAGCCCCACCAAAAGCTAAGGGCTTATTGTGGCCCAAGGCCACGAACAGTACCTTTCTGGCACGTCCACTATGATATGTAGTTGAGCTAATTATATATCATAATTAGAGTATTTAGCAAGTTCAAAAAACATTACTCTCAGCTTTTGCAATTTCATCTTTCACATTGCCATAGTGTTGTATTGATGAATTTGTACCAGCGTATTGCTGATATTTTCAGGCAAGGTGTTATTCTTTACGTTTTACAGCAATTCCTAGAAACTGAGCAACAACGGGTCCGCCTGTAATTGTCATACTGACGACCGCGGGCTATTGCATTCCGAGATAGCAGTATGGCTTTCTACGCTACGCTTTTAATGCCAAACTCTACATGAAAGTCAGTTGCCAATACTTTTGGCGCGATATTTTTACCCTCCCTCTCAAATTCAACGATACCATACCTTTCTAAGGTCTTAAGTGTTCTTGAAAGATTTGATTTTTTGCGACCACTAATTTCTTCAAGCTCAGTTAATGACTTTGGTTTATTTTCTATGATAAGTCTTAAAAGTTCTTGATTTTCAGAACCGAGTATCTGCCCCATGCTGTTTAAGGACTCAAACCAAACCTTTGGTTCATTTTTTTTAGGCGTATACTCGCCTTTGGCGATTGCAATAGTGCGTTTTTTGTACTCTGCTTTAGACATAACACCAACACGTAAAGTTTTCATTTTCATTGTCTACTCCTAATAGTTTATTGGCCCATGAGGGATTCAGATGCTTGCCAAAAATCTTCCATTAGCTGATTGGCAGAATCAAACTCATAGGGAAAAGTATCCATGCGTTTATGAATATGGTCCCATGTCTCTTTTTTAGCGCCGTACTTTGCATTTCTTGGTTTGTAGCTATGTGCATTGTCAAAACCTAAAATACGTTGATTCGTCTTGTCATGCAATGTTAGTGAATATCTTATTCCATGAGGAATTGCACTAGATATATCAACTCTCTTTACTTCAAATTTAACCCAATAACCATTATCCATTGGAAAAATCTCTCCATCTAAATTGAGAAGAGTTTCTAAACCACTCATATAGCTCCTTTGGTTATCATCCAATGATAACATAAAATAATTTAATTGTCTATTTTTTTAGAAGCTTTAAGAAGGTATCACTACCAACTTTTGCCATTTCTTCTTTCATATTGCTATAGCGTTGCGTTGTTTTTATGCTTTTGTGTCCTAGTGTTTTAGAGATGATTTCAAGTGGAATGTTGTTATTAACTAGTGTAAATCCAAGCAAGTGCCTGAAATCATGTAGTCGCATCTCTAGGCCAAGTTTCTTTTTTATCTCTTTCCAAACAGAGCGGGGGAAGTCGGTCATTTTTTGATTTGTGATAGGGGAGGGGAAAACAAGTCCTTTTTCCTTTTTTTCCAAAAAAGAAAAGTGCTCCAATAGCTCATCATCTAAGAGATATTTTTGCGCCTCTGCTATTTTATTGTTTTCATCTCTAATGGTGTAGCTTTTTTGGTAAAAATCTATATCTTGCCACTCAAGGCTTAATATTTCACCCTTGCGTCTTCCGCGAAGAAGAAACAAAAACATGAGTCGATAGGAGTCATTGGGAATATTTAAAATTTCCTCATAAAGCGCCTTTGCCTTTTCTGTTTCGATAAAAAACTTTCTTTCATTGTTGAATCTTGGAATTTCAACATTTTGCGCAGGGTTTAGCTCAAGATATCTTTTTTTAATTGCATAGTTGAAAACAGCCTTTATGAGATTGCGTTGATGTTTTGCGGTTTGTGGTGCATAGCCTTTTTGTATTAGATTGCTGATAAGGTTTTGCAAATCAGTTGTTTTGATGTCTAGTATATTCTTTTGTGCAAGCTTTGAGAAGTGTTTTTTAAAATAATAGACTTTTGTATCGATGGTTGATTTTCTTTGTGTGAGCGAAGCATGTTCTATGTACTCAGCGAAAAGATTGTGCAGCGACATCTTTTTATTAAGTGGCTTTCCTGCTTTAAGGGATGATATAAGTTCATTTCTCTTTTGGTATGCAATCGAAGGGTTGGTTCGAATCTCGTCATTTGAATAGCCCACAATCTTGTCCGTATCTATTACACCATTTATTTTAATTCTTGCGAAATATGTTTTAACTTTTGATTTGGAATCTAGAGTATAATAGACTCCTGGGAATTTTGTTTTAATGAAATCTTTTCTCACGCTTTGCCTTTTACCCCACTATTTACCCCACCATTTTAGCAATAATTAGTAAAAACTACAATAGGTTAACATTCGTGAAGTTGGAGTACTATGGCTTTAAAAAGCCTATATTATGGGGTTTAATAGTGTTAAATATTATTTATAAACAAATAGAAAAAATACAAATGTCAAATCTCATAAGCCGGAGGTCGGGGGTTCGAGTCCCCCCCTCGCCACCATCTTCAAAACCCCTATATTTAGGTCTTTAGTTCATATTTTCACAAATATTTAAAACCCCACTAGAAACACCTTACCCCACTATTTACCCCACTTTTTTAAGATTATCGGAAACCAATTGAAGAATTGAAGTCAATGCAGTATAATGGTTTATCTTTATGTTTGTTGTCTTGGTAAATATGTATTCAAGTTGGTAGCTAGAGCGAGGCACAGGTGTCTTTTATCTACAATCGCACCTAATATATATTTTACGCACGATTGTAGATGTTTTATTTTTTCAATCTCTTTGTTATATGAAAAACTGATATCACTGGCTGGCTTTTACAATCGGCAGGCCAGACAACATTATCTTTTCGTCTTTACCTTTTTTGATAGTGGTGATTTTGAAATCTTTGATTGCATGAGCTCCCATCTTAAAAGCCTTTTTTGACAATAAGAACATACCGCGTTGATAGGAATCAGCTTCAACTAAAATTTCCCCATCACCTATGGCTTTATAGGAAGAGTAGGGCGGTTCTGCTGAAAAAGTTGGAATTTTATTGGCACTTATTTCTCTATAGTCAAATAAAAAAATGATTATAAAAATTCCAGCCAAGATAGATACTATTAGAACGGTTGGCCCTAGTTCTTCAAGGTGGTTTAATAATGTTTCCATGGTTTTGTTCCTCCTATTTTTTGTATTTGTTTTCTATAAAATCTGTAAACTTCCCATTTTCAAATGGTTTGTTTTTCTTTTCTCTTTTTAAAAGTTTTGAGTAACCCCGATAAAGTTGCTGGTTTGATTGTGTGAAAGTAATGTGTGAGTAGTCTTGACCTATTTCTTTCAAAATATTGTCACTCAACAGGTACTCTGTTGCGGTGGCATAAGAGTTCTGATAGCCTGATTCGTTATTGTTGGTTTCAGAACGATTCTCGCTGCTGTATTCGACCTTTCCTAGTATCTCTTTTACTTCTGTCGCTGTCGCCGAATCACTTGTTTGAAATAGATAAATATTTTCAGCACTATTAAGAAGTTGTTGCTTTAATTTCTTATCTTCTGGCAAGTATTGAATGCCTGGCATCATACATCCGCCTCTGCTCCTTACCAGCGTGTGAAGAATATTTTTTGTATCGTCACTTAGCAAAGGTAATAACGATAGATATTCATCCAGTAAAAAGAAGGTGAAATCTTCTTTTGTTTCGGGCTTTTCAGCCATGAATATTTTTACAAAACTATCAATAAAGGCACTAAAATATGGAGTTAGAAAATCTCCATAAGTCGGATTGTTTAACAGAAAAAGCTTTTTATTGCCTCTTAGAAATTTGCAAATAGTAAAGGTTTTGGCTCCATTTTGAATTAGAAAATTGATGAATTCGAGATATTCAATGAGTAGCTTCATGGTTGATACTACGTCTTTTTCACTCTTCTGTTCTAGTTCTCGCACCTCCTGAAAATATATATCCGTCTTTTTGATAAAAAGATTCCACTTTTCTTTGCTTGGAAGCTCTTGTACTTGTATCTCATTAAAGATTTTTACGAATCTTTCTTTTGCTGAACTTGTAAAGAAGTTTTTATTTTGCTCAGAAGAGCCTAGAATTCCATTTAGCAAACTTTGAAAAAAAGAATCAGCGATTTTGGGATATTGTTTGGCTTCTTCGAAAATATCCCATATTGCCCCTCGTCTATCGAAGGGGTTGAGGATGATGTCTTTTCTCGATGAGTACACTTTTTCAACAAAATCCCCTTTGAAATCATGAACAATTGCTCTATTGTAGAATTTTTGCTCCAAAAAAGAATTGATAAATTCAGTCTTGCCGCTACCCATTGAGCCAACAACCAGAGAGCCCCTTGTAAAGACTAGAGGCTCTCTTCGCATCTCTTTTTTTGAGGAATTGAAAATAAGTCGATGCAAAAGATTTAGTCGCTTTAAAACTTCCCATGAGTATATAAATTCATCAATATAGATACCATCTTTATCATTCATGAGACGCTTTTTTGGTGTCCACTCCAAGCCTGCGGTTTGATTTGCAAAGTTTGGATAACTACCAGCATTGCTAGGACTTTTTTCATACTCTTTGTTATTTATAACGTCTCTTCTTCGGCCTGCAATAAACCAATATATCATCAAAGATGCAAAAAGGGATGCCCAAATTTGCCAACCGTGAAGATTGAACATTTTAATTATTCCAAAAAGGAAAACGCTGGCCACAAAACATGTCATTAAGAATTTACTCATCTCATACTCCTATTGCTCTATTTGATGCTTTTTGTTCTATCTCATTTACCACTTCATGGCTGTCAATTCCGCCTTCTTTGTAGCCAAATACGCTGAGAATCAAATCGCTGCCTTTGAAAACAAAATAAAATGCGAACAGCGTAGTTGCTATAGCTAGCACTAGGTCAACCAGCCCATGCAAGAAACTAATTATCATACTTGAAAGGGAGTGTCTGGAGACTATGTTGTTGTTGGTAAAAAAGGTAAATACCTCATTGCTGATTATGTAACCTAGATTAGTCATTAATTCAACAGCTAAAATAGCGATAATGATAGAGATGACTATGAGTATCGGTTTGAACATGATAACAACACCGCGAATTAAAAAACTTATGATGCTTTCTTTTTGTTGTGTGGAAAACACATAAACGGCATAAAAAGGAGAAATCAGGCCATAGATGAACAAAGTGATACCAAAGTAGCTTATGGCTAAAATTGAAGCCACTGTGATGCCTAGTAAAGGCAAGTACTCATAGACTTTGGCCATCATTCCCATAACCAGTACATAGCCAGCTTTATCCAAGGCATAATCAACACTTCCGCCAAGTCCTTTTCCAACAACTGGAAGGCCATCCAAGAATTTACCTGCTATTTTTTTCAGCCCTTGAGAAATATCTAAGTCTTTATATACTTTCAAAGTGCTTTCCACTCCAGGAGCAGCGTAAAGCGGAGCAGTGTACATGAGTTTATTTACTCCAAACCATGATTCATCTGCCCCTCTTTCGATTTGATTAGTATCATTCAATGGTTTCATGAGGCCATAATTTTCTATAAAAATTTTGTTAAACATAATAAATGGAGAGTACAGAAATCCATAATCAGCACTTGCGCGCATCATCTCTTTTGCAGTTGCCGCGAAATCATCTATTGTTGTATTTCCTGAACTCTTTTGTACTGTCTCGATAAATTCATTATTTCTTTTTAAAGTTCTCTCTATGTTGTTTTTCAAAATATCTACGTTTCTACAAAAAGATAGCGTGTATTTGAGGTCTGTTGCTGGGTCGTCCCATTTGAGAAAATATATTTTTTCATTGAAGTTGGAGTCCTCACTGGTTGGGAAAGTTGTAATTTCATCAGCCCTAAAACCCTCTTCGTGGAGGCTTTCAGGATTTTTATTCTCATAACACTTCTTCTGTAATGTTTCGTAGGTGGAGAGTTCTTTTTCGAGCTTTAATGAATGTGCCATAACTCTTTCTACTTCGTCTTTACTACTTACTCCAATGTCTTTTTTTAATTTGCCTACATAGGAAGAGGTTAAGGTGTTAGTGATGTCATTTGCATAATTAACACCTATTTTAGAAATGCTGCCAATTTGACTTTGAAATGTTGATTGAGCATAAGCCAAATTCTTTTCCTTATCTTCAAATCGGTGAGGAGAAATGACAAATATTGAAAAAATGATAACCCCTATAATTCCCCGCTCGATTAAGTCTTCTTGGTCGTATAGTTTTTGTATTTTTCTTGACACTTTAGAGAGAGACAAAATAGCAATGGAAAATGGTACAAAAAAAGTAAGAAGCACCATTTGAAGTTGTCTAAAAATTGAATCACTCTTTGTGACCCAATCAAAAATAAAAGTAAAGAAGTTGAGATTTAAGGCTTCGGTAAGTCTATTATCTCCAAGTCTATATTCAGGATTGAGAATTATTGAACCATGCATTATTGAAGCATCGATGTCAATAATTTCATGATTCATTGTTAAAACAGCGATTAAATATTCTGATGTGTTGATATATTCCTGCGTGGTGGTGTTATTGTAGTTTTTTGCGAAAAATTTTTGTTCCATTTTATCTATGGTGTCACCAGCCTCTTTCTCAACTCTTTTTTCATCCACAAAGTCAATGCTTTGCAATCTTTTTTCAAGCTCCTTTTTTTCATCCTTTTTCAGGGTGGTGTATTTATCCTTGCAGGCTTGTGAAATCCAAAAGATATCGCTTTTGATGATTGTGTGGTCTTCGAAATAAACATAGTATTCAAATAGACCTTTGGCTAAATCGATTTTCTTTAATCTGATATCTAGGAAGTCTTTATTGATAGTAGGGTATTGGATTTCGCATTTATCGGTAGATTTAGGATACGATATGTGAACATCCATATTATCGACAGTAATGCTATCTACTGGAGTTGCATTTACATTAACTCCAGCTCCATTTAGGCTGGTGAACAACAGTGAAAGAAGTATCAGAAAGTTAATGAGTGTTTTCATCATACACCTCGTAGTCTTCGTCGTTGTAAAGATTTATGAATATTCCTTCAAGTTGAAAATTCAACAAATCTTTTTTGGTGTTTTTCTTATTTTTCTTCCAAAATGTAAAAGCTTTCTTTCGATTTTTTACATAGAACATTTCTTTGTTGTCAGTCACAATCATGATAATGTCCCACCATGCGTAAATGATAAATACTAAATACAAACTGGCGCCAACGCCCAATTGAAATGAAAATGCCCCAGTATCAATTTGAAATGCAACCCAAGAGATAAGTAAATAAAACAGGATGGCCAGTATGGCAGTAGCTATTTTCATTGCGCCCTTGCTCATAAAAAGAGAGTAAATGGCCAAAAATAGACTTACGCCAGCGGCAACGGCAATAAATTTATCTGGCCCAGCCTCTAAGTTAAAAAACTCTCTAATTAAGAAAAATTTATTGCTGACTGCGAAAATCAAAAGCATCAAGGGGAGTGTTTTAATTAAAAAAATAACCCACAGTGGGAGCGGGAGAAGCTCTGCCTCCCTCCCATTCAATCTGCCTCTGAGACTCTCTTTGTCTAGCCACTGAAATTTTGCGTCATTAAATTTCATCATCAAATATGGAACCGTATTTATAGTTGCAATGTTCATTTTGCACCGCCATCAGCATTTAAAAGAGGAAGATTTTCATCCCCTTCTAGTTTCTCCAGTGCTTCATATTTCATGTTCCGATTTAGCTCTTTTAACTCTTTTTTTAACCACTGATTTTCATGAACCAAAATTTCAATCGTTTCTACGTTATTTTTTTGGTCTATGTAGTTAAAGACAAAGAACATTCCCAACATAAAAACAAAACCTAGGAACACTGACATTTCACCCTTGCTTTCATTTTCGCCGAGCAATTCGTTTGTATTTATTTGTCCGTTTTTTGACTTCTTTCTCCCCAGCACTTCTACATGCTCCATGAATTCTTCATCCTCTAATCTTTTCTGCATCTCGTATCCTTTGTTATCATTTTTTCAATATTTATTTTCAAGCTATACAAAACCTTTAATTCTAGTTTTGTAAACTTTCGACCTATATTTCTCTCAGAATTAAGATACGCCAACAATCCAATATCATTGTAAATTTCACCCCCACGTTTCCACTCATTTCACTCTAAAGTTTCCATCTATTTCACAGACATGTTTCCACCCATTTCACTTTTATGTTTCCACTTTTTAGTGGTTTAGTGAAATGA
>Ga0075011_10000939_pt1 | contig 15646 bp, 15 predicted proteins | sample TARM_MetaG_T_14_FD_72354 | JGI IMG/M metagenome (GOLD analysis project Ga0075011, IMG submission 72354) | Freshwater microbial communities from Pennsylvania, USA, analyzing microbe dynamics in response to fracking - TARM_MetaG_T_14 | ecosystem: Environmental > Aquatic > Freshwater > River... | reverse complement strand
CTTTACTGTTATTGGTTATGTATGAGTGGTTATAACTAATTATGGTTAATAACACAACAGTACCGTATTTCTAAACACCCATAGCTTTTTTGCTAAGGCGAGCTGACGCCTTAACTTCTTTAAAATCCTTTAGTAATCAAGCTCAATAACAATAAATGAGTTTTTTATAACCTAATTATTTTTGGCGGTTGTTTGATATTTTTATTAATATAGTTTTTTTGCTGAAAGCTATTTTTTGGACATCCATGCCTTTGCATCAGGGGCGACCTAGCAGATGTTTGTAGAAAAACTGAATCGCATTGCGTGCGATTTTAACGGCGCTCTAGGATTTATGGGTAGCAAGGTAGAGAAAATAATGCTTAAGTTGCTCTGCGCTAAGATGATCAGGGCAGGTATTAAAAAAGAGTGTGACTTGGCGAAGACAACGGCTGTAACAGTCGATGGTTTTAGGACGTTTGCCTTGCAAGATTAATTCGTTGAGGTGCTGAAAGATCTGGATGTCTACAACATTTGTTTTGCACCGCTTACATAAAATTGAATCAGATGAGCGGCTATTCGATGTTTTATCTGGCTTTAATGCTTTAAATCAGAGCCTAGATTATTTTGGAGTGAATAAACAGGATGTTGCTCGTTGAATAGAGTAGTGTGTTTGATAGCGCACAGAGCAAATGTATGGCTGTTTAATAATTACCCTGACACAGAATTTTGAACGCCCTCTGCCATTATCGCTTTGTTGCAACTTAATTTTCTCACTAAAGAATCTAAGAGTCCCCTTATGCATGATGTAACTGAGTCCTCGTTTTCCCCCTTACAGAATCATCTATTAGCTACGCTCCCAGAGGAAGTTCAACAGCGTCTATTTCCCTTTGTCGAGTTAGAAACGCTGGAGCTCGGTCAGGTTATGTATGAAGCTGGCGAAAAATTGGCTTATGTGCATTTCCCTGTCGATGCCATTGTCTCTTTGCTGTCTGTGATGGAAAATGGCGCGTCTGCCGAAATATCGGTAGTAGGTAACGAAGGGTTGATTGGTGTCGCCTTGTTTATGGGCGGCGAAAGCACTTCCAGTCGAGCTGTGGTGCAAAGCGCAGGTCACGCTTACCGCTTAAAGAGTAGCAGGTTAACCAATGAGTTTAGTCGCCACGGCAAACTGCTGGAATTGATGCTGCGGTACACGCAATCCTTGATCACTCAAATGGCACAAACCGCGGTGTGTAATCGTCATCATTCGATTGACCAACAATTATGCCGCTGGTTGTTATTGTCGCTGGATCGTTTACCAGATAACCATCTCACCATGACCCAAGAGTTGATTGCTAACATGCTGGGTGTGCGCCGTGAAGGCGTTACCGAAGCGGCGGGTAGATTACAAAAGCTCGGGGTGATTGATTATCATCGTGGTCATATCACTGTCCTAGACCGACCGAAACTCGAATCCTTGAGCTGCGAATGCTACGCTGTTGTAAAAACAGAAACGGATCGCTTGTTGCCTTATCTCTTACCGAAAAATAAAGCCGAATTTGCTCTCACCTAAAAATTACCTTTCGACAAAAGTCGGTAAATATCGGGCAGCCGATTCGCGAACGATTGCAAAATGAGAATGCCCATATCCGCAAAATGGTATGGGCTATCCGCTTTGGTTTGTTTTCAACTTATTGACGCTTGTATGTTGTTTTTCTTCAAGCGTCGGGGCTGGTGGGTGATCAATCGTTAAGATGGTCCTTCGATCAATCCTTTTTCTCGTGACTGGCTTCTTCCTCTCTCGTCCAGTAACCGGACAAGCCATAATGATCGAAAAGAGCTAACTCGTGATCTCGTTTTAGCTCTTTGCTGGAGTGGTATGCGGACGCTTCTTTTATCTGCTGGCGAGTTAAGTTGATGGTAACTGAATTATCGAGCCAATCTATCTCTTCAATCCATTCTGGTGAGATAACTACTTTGTGTCCGCCAAACCAATTGGTGGTATCGACTATGAAGTAGCGAACTGCCATTGTATTATCTTCAATTAGGAGCCCAGAAACATGACCAATGTCACCGTCGATAGCGTGGATCTGATAGTCGATGATGGTTTGGCAGCTACGTAGGTTTGGATCCTCATTTTGATGCAGCTCGCGGTTGGCTTCTTCAAGAGCAAGCGCTGTGCTGTCTAATTCTTCTTGTGTTTTTGGGAACTGAGCAAAGCCTGGATGAAGCGAATATGGATACATGCCGTTGCCCCAAAAACCCGCACTGCCCCAATAATAGGGATAGCCGTAATAACCGAGGAGAGCGATCTCATGTTGACGAGAAACGGGTTTGTCAGTGTTGATTTTCGGACTGTTTTTAACTTGTTCTTTGGTGATAGATACGGGAAAGACTTTTTCTTGCAAGTTTGCTTTTTGTATCCCAATAGGGGAGAGCAATACCTTGCGGCGCGATAGCCAGCTGCCGGTTTCAACAACGAAATAACGTACTACCCATTTTTCGTCATCAAATAAGAAATCAGTCACTTCACCCACATTGCCATCTGTGGCGGCAATACTGTAGTTCTCTAAGTCGTTCATGCTGCGTAACATAATAGATTATCCTTTTGTCTTGTTTGACGGATTTGTTAGTCTGCCTTATTAAAGTAACTTTTTTATCCCATGGCGTCAGTTCGCTGGCGTACAGACGCTAATTTGCGTTCTGGTTTTCACAACATTCAATGGTTGAAAGATGTTCACACAGCGCAGGATGCTAGCGGCTATTCACTGTGGACAAAGTGCGTCTTTTTTTGGGGCTAGAGTGAATCTGTTTTTTACCTGTACTGCCGAAGAGGCATCTCTCCGGCGAGGCTGGCGGTATACGCGCGGCCCATGCTAAGAGAGTATCATTGAAAAATAACCGCCAATCAGAGCAAGAACGGTCGTAAATGCATAGCTAACTGGATAGGGGATGGCCGCGACAGAACTGTCAGACTCCTCCATAATTGCATTTAGGCCCGGCGTACTGTTACGAGCTCCCGTGGCAGACCCTGCGGCGATGATTGAGTTAAGACCGAAAATCTTAATTCCGATCCAGAATGCGATGAAGGGGGGAATTAGTGCCCCTGCTATACCAATGAGAGCTAGCCATAAGACAGTGTCACCACTAAGGGCTGATATGACTTTAGGACCCACGTTGGCCGCAAGAACGGCGACAAAGGCATTCAGGCCGAAATCTTGAAGGAAGCTCCGCGCGCCTTCGTGCACCGGACCGCCGAAATTAGGATTTCTACTTCGGAAATAACTCACGCCAATTCCTGCCATTATTACCCCCGCGGAGGTTCCCAGCGCAAAGGGAATACCGGAAATGGTAACCGTGACTATGCCGACGAGGTAGCCTGCTAACATCGCGATCGCAAGGTAGAGGATCTCGGATTTCATGGTCGGTAGGATAGCATGTCCACCCAGCTGTTTTGCCGTTCTCTTGAGAGCTGCATCTGGGCCAGATATACGCAGTACGTCACCGAACCGGACGTCGATTTTTGGCCCGAGTGGAAGTTCAGTGCCATCACGAAATAGCGCTTTTACTGCGATACCACCCGGCATTATCTGACCAAACTCAGATAAACTTTGGCCTGATCGCTTGTGTGAGCCTATATGTACATCAGCGACTTCAATTGGAATGTTTCGAGCCAAGGGATCGTTCGATTCAGGGCCGATCAGTTCTCCCTCTTCTAGGATCAGATCGTCGACATCTGCACGTACCGTAACGATATCATCGTTCTGGATCGTTGGTTCGCTGCTGAGAGCGACGATCTCACCGTTTCGTACGACGCGTAGGATTGGCGCCTCTGGGAACGCTTCTGCTAGCTGCGATACGGTTTGGCCAATGAACTTTTTGTGTGTGACGGTAAAGGCACGGACACCGAATGAAGAGAATCCAATGGCTAATGCGCTGGGCGCTCCAGGAACGGGGTGAATAGCACCCCCGCTGAACTCCTCTTCTGCCAGTTTCGCGTCGGTGACAGCATCTTTACCGAAAATGCGCGGAAGATAACGAATGAGTAGGATTATCCCCACCGTGGAGAGAACATAGCTGATCGCATAAGCGGCGGCCATGTTGGCTCCGACCTCCTCGACCGTCATCCCTGGCGGCGGAGTATAGGCCCCGCTGGCTAGGGCGCCTTGACCAACGCCAAGGATTGCCGTGATGGTATAGCTGCCGGAGATTAATCCGGTCGCATAACCCGGCGCAAGGTCAACCAGTTGAGCGCCAAAGTAGCAAATGAGCCAGTTCAGACTCCAGACTATCAATCCGATAGTGATGAACGCCAGCCCCCCTTTGCGTAAACCGGAAAAGAACTGGGGTCCCACTTTCAACCCGAGGGCATACATAAAGAGCAAGAGCATGAAGGACGAAAGAATGCTCGGTATTGAGTAACTGATTCCGTACGCTGCCTCGGCAATCATTGAGATTGCGATGCCGACTAGCAGCGTGCCGGCGGTAGATCCTAGAGTGAGGGTTCTGTAGCTGAATTTACCGATCAGTGTGCCGATCGCAAGTGCGAGTAGGATGAACGCAATAGGTTGGTTACCTAAAAGCTGGAAAAAGCCATGAATACCTGTCTCAGTGACGGGTTGAATCGTGTCGAAAACTTTGCCAATCACACGATTCACCGATGATGTGGCATCGCTGTCGGTTACTATTGATTTCGCTAACGCAGACTGAGTGACCATTATCGGTAGTAAACAGAGGCAACCGCGAGTAAGGGGGCGCATTATCCTGTGGATACGCTTCAGATTAACCATGATGGAACCCCGGTTTTGCAGTTGATCTAAGGATCGGATTTTTGGTTAGGTGGTCGATCGCGCGAGTAATATTATCGAGAAGCATTTGCGCCAAATCTCGGCTAACGCCATGGCGAATCAGGATGCGCTGGACGACCGTATTTTGACGATTCATCGGTAGTGGATAAGACGCAATTTGCCACCCGCCCATTCGTACCCGTTCCGACAGGTCATAAAGCGTGAAACCGTGATTCGCGTCGGTTAGTTTATAAGCGACAGCGGGAAGACCGCCATAACCATCATAAACCATCTCTAAACACTCAAATTCTGCCAATTTGGCACTTAACCATTGGGCAGTGTCAGAGCAGGCTTGCTGAACTGCACTATAGCCATCGAAGCCAAGATGGAGAAAATTGTAATATTGCGCAATAATTTCACCGCCGGGACGCGAGAAGTTCAACGCAAACGTAGGCATATTGCCACCGAGATAATCGACGTAAAAGACCAGTTCTTCAGGTAAATCTTGTTGTGATGCCCAGATAACCCAGCCGACACCAAGGGGCGCCAGGCCAAATTTGTGGCCAGAAGCGTTGATAGATTTAACGCGATCTAGTTGAAAATCCCAGACAATCTCTTTTTGAATAAATGGTGCGATGAAACCCCCAGAGGCCGCATCCACGTGGATAGGTATATCAAGTCCAAGGTCTTGCTGCATTAAATCGAGTTCATTTGCCAGCGCTTCAATCGGTTCATAGATGCCAGTGAACGTTACGCCCAAAGTGGCCACAACACCAATGGTGTTTTCGTCGCAATATTGGCGCAGATCACTAGGTGTTAGCCCAAGGGCATCCCCTTCCAGCGGTACCTCACGGATTTCAACATCGAAATAACGCGCAAATTTCTTCCAGCAAATTTGCACCGGGCCAGTTACTATATTTGGCTTGCTGGTCTCTTTTCCTGCGGCTTCCTGACGTTTTCGCCATGCCCATTTTAGCGCTAGACCGCCCAGCATTGCAGCCTCGCTTGAACCTGTTGTTGAGCAGCCAACGGTTTTGCGAGATTTTTTAGCGTGCCAGAGATCCGCAAGAATGTGGACACAACGATTTTCAATTTCGGCGGTTTGTGGGTACTCGTCTTTATCTATCATGTTCTTGCCAATAGCGTCAGTCATCAGCTGTTTAACCTCATCGTCAACCCAAGTGGTGCAAAAGGTGGCGAGATTCTGCCGCGAGTTTCCGTCTAGTAGAAGTTCATCGCGGATCAGTGCATACGCAGTACTAGGTTCTGAGCGTTGTTTCGGCATCTGATATTTAGGGAGGATCTCTTGTGAGGCTTTTGTTGAATAGATGTCGCACATGCTTGATTGATTATTTAAATCGATATTATGGATAGGCATTTTAATACTCTTTTAAAGGGCTACTTACGGCTAGTGAAGAAAGCGCCGCTTTGCTTATGTTCCAGTGACGGAGAGATGATAATGAAGTTTATACTTGCGGCTAACTGTACTTGCCATTAATTGCACAGGAGAGTAACGCATAGATAGCTTGCCAAGCTAACCTGTTGTCGTCTGTACGCTGGCGTACAGTTACGCTGTTTTTTATGAGCTGTGGCGGTGTACGAGGGACGAACAGTTAATATCAGGGGCTGAAATTGTTGTCGTAATATTCACTTCTGGATAGCTACGATAGTGGGAGAAAAGAGTTTATCTCCACTGCGGCTTACCTAATCAAACAATCAGCCATTTATCAATATCCGCAGGTTCATTGTTCGATTGCTTAGCAATTTCCGTATCCATCAATTTTATGTGAGAAATGCCACATAAAATCAACTGCATATTATGCCTACAGCATGAGGTTATAATAACCTCATGAGTAAGCGTTAGTTTCTGCGCCGGATGTTCTGGAATTAGAATGCTACCGTTTGAAGAGAGGGGCACAATGGTAAAGTTTCATAACATACTCTCTGAGAGTAACACAGAGACGCTGACCGATCGTCTTCAAGGTTTACACCATACCATTTTGGAGCGTATGCCGGGTGTCAGCCGAATTGCTTGCGCGTTGTACGACCCAGATACTGATTTATTGAAAACATTTATCAATAGCACCCGTACAGGGCACGCTATTACAGCCTACGAATACCCACTTAGTCAAAGTTACTCCTTGAAGCAGCTAAAAGAAGAGAATGTTAGCCGCATAATTGATAATATTGAAGATGAAATTCCATCTGGCACCACACACTCAGATTGGTTGCTAGAGCAAAAATATCGTTCTTCTTTTACCATCCCCATGGGATCTGGAAAACAATTTATCGGTTTTATCTTTATCGATAGCGATCAAGAAAATTATTTTGCAGATGTGATTCAAAGAGATCTTATCCTTTTTGCTAAAATGATTACCCTGACTATTTTTAGCGAAATCTCAGCTGTTTACGCACTACTCGCCACAGCAAAAGCGGCTAAAGCGTATGCCACTCTTCGAGATTTTGAAACAGGGATGCACTTAAGCAGAATGGCACAATTTGCGCGCTTAATTGCTAAATCGTTAGCGGATAAATATCAGTTTAGCGATGAAACAATTGAACATATCTGCCTTTTTACGCCATTGCATGATCTTGGCAAGATAGGGATCCCCGATAGTATCTTACTTAAGCGTGGTAAACTGAGCGATGATGAGTATGCAATCATGAAGGGGCACGTTAATAAGGGGGTGGAAATTATCACGAAGGTTCTCGAAGGCTACCAATTATCCCATCTCAGTGATTCTAAAATTATGCTCAATATCATCGCGTATCATCATGAGTTACTTGATGGTACTGGGTATCCAAATGGATTCAGTGGGGATGATATTCCGATCGAATCGCGAATCACCACTGTTGCAGATATATTTGATGCACTGACCAGTGAGCGTCCTTATAAAAAAAAGTGGACCATAAATGATGCCTTTGATGAGCTAAATAGAATGGTACAAGCGGGAAAAATTGATAAAGATTGTGTTGCCGTATTGATAGGGCATAGTGAAGAAACCATTTATATAGTGACAAACTTTATGGACAAAAATTAGCGTCAGATTGATTAGTTTTCGTCTCCAGAAGAAGAAAAAATGGGGAGAGGTCTTTAATTTTAATGACAAGATTAAAGACCTGATCCAATTGTCTACTTTTCATTATTTTGAGACTGCCGAAAAGTGCAGCATGGATTGGAGATAGGGGGATATTTAATATGTTTTAACGAGTCCTTTTTAATTTTAGGCCGGGCTGGACTCATTTCCCGCTTTCTGCGCGCTTAAACAACCTGAAAATTTTCAGCTTCTAACATGCTAATTAAAGAGATCAGCGGCAGGCCGATTAAGCTGTTGGGATCTTTACCTTCAAAAGAGTCAAACAGGGCGATTCCGTAACCCTCGCTTTTAAAGCTGCCTGCACAATTATAGGGTTGTTCTTTTTCAAGATAATTGCTGATCATTTCATCGCTGAGTTCGCGAAACTGCACTACATAAGGTTCAACCAGTGATTGAATTTTTCCTGTTTGACTGTTCACTAAGGCCAGCCCGGTATAGAAGGTGATGCGTTTACCACTGGCGGCTTTTAACTGGTTAAAGGCATTGGCGAAATTTCCCGGTTTACCGAGAATTTCACCGTTATTGACACATACTTGATCGGAGCCAATAACCAGCGCGTTGGGGTGAGCAGGGCAGATAGCCTGCGCCTTTGCTATCGCTAAACGTGCGACTAATTCAGTGGCTGTTTCACCTGTAAGCGGCGTTTCGTCGACGTTGGGCTTTGCGGTCAGAAAGGGTAAATGGAGTTTTTCAAGAAGCGCTTTTCTGAACGGGGAGGTGGATGCTAAAACAAGCTGTTGCGGCATAATGGACTCTATAATTATTGAATAATTGCGCTATTTTATGGGCTGAAAAATAATAAAGCGATAACTTAATAAAAAAATCGCTTTTTCTTTGACTATGCTGACGGCTATCTATATTATTCGCGGCCATGCAAAAGATTAAACTACCGGTTAGCGTTGATCCTGTTCGCGCTGCTCAAAAGGGTTTGGAACTCGAAGGTCGAATTCCCAAAGAACTGATGAGCAGACTCGCAGAGTCAACAATCAGTGTTCAGTCTGATATCGACGCAGTTTTTTCATTTGATATTGATAAGCAAAAGCTGAGAATATTTCATGGTAAAGCAAGTGTCGTTGTAGAGCTAATTTGTCAACGGTGCAATGAGCCTATGCTTTATCAGTGTGAAGCTGAATTTACGTATTGTCCCGTTCATAACCAAGAACAGGAAAATAATTTACCCGGCGCCTATGAATCCATTTACTATGATGAAAATGGAGAGGTGAATCTTCATCTGGTTGTTGAAGACGAACTGATATTGACACTTCCGCAAATTGCGAAACATGCAATTACAGATTGTCAACAAAGTGAGTACGAAGTTACCTTTGGTGAAATTGATGAAGAAGAACAGCGTCCCAACCCATTTGATGCTCTAGCTCAGCTAAAGCGCAAATAACAAGCAGGAATTTTAAAATGGCAGTACAAAAAAGTCGTAAGACTCCTTCAAAACGTGGTATGCGTCGTTCACATGATGCATTAACTGCTCCAGCGCAACTTACTGTTGATGCTACTTCTGGTGAAACTCATCGTCGTCATCACATGACTGCTGATGGTTTCTACAAAGGCAAAAAAGTAATCGAATTGTAAGATTACTTTGCGTAACGTTACTATTGCGCTTGATGCAATGGGGGGCGATCTCGGCCCCCATATTTCTCTGTTAGCTGCTGCAAAATCATTACAATTACATCCAGAATTATCGCTGCTTATTGTCGGTAATCAATCTCAACTACTCCCTTTATTAAAAAAACATCAGCTTGTTGACCACCCACGTCTGCGTTTTATTCATGCTGATAATTTTATCTCCATGGAAGATAACCCTATTCATGCCTTACGCCATGTTTCAGGCTCATCAATGCATGTTGCCTTAGAGCTTGTCGCTCAAGGCCAGGCGGATGCTTGTGTGAGCGCGGGTAATACCGGGGCTTTGATGCTGTTGGCCAAACAGGCGCTTAAAATGCTACCTGGGATTTCCCGTCCGGCACTGGTGTCGGGCCTGCCAAATAATTGTGCGGGCCATACTTACCTGCTTGATTTAGGTGCAAATTTACAGTGTGACAGTGATACTTTGTTTAACTTTGCCATTATGGGCAGTGTACTGTGTGAAAAAGTCGAGCAGTTAAAGTGTCCTACGGTTGCATTACTTAATGTCGGTAAAGAAAATAATAAAGGCAGCGATGTTATTAAACGCTGTGCAGATCTGCTCAAGCAGACAAAGCATATAAATTATATTGGCTTTATCGAAGCGAATGAGCTTTTTTCATGCAAGGCGGATGTGATTGTGACCGATGGTTTCAGTGGTAATATCGCGCTAAAAAGCTATGAAGGAATGGGGCTGGTGTTCTTGGATCAATTAGATAAAGCGATTAATACAAACTGCTACAGTAAACTGCTCGGTAAATTATTACAGCCGATTTTAAAAAAGCAGCTAAAACATTTACATCCAGATATGTATAATGGCGCCAGTTTAATTGGGTTACGCGATATTGTTGTTAAAAGTCATGGGGGTGCCAATGAAGTTGCATTTTCCTATGCCATCGAACAGGCAATAAAAGAGATTCAGTGGCAGATTCCAGCAAGCATAGCAAAAAAGTTAGAAGCTGTTTTATCAGAGCGAGATTGTTTATCACATGAATAGCAAAATTACAGGTACGGGTAGTTATTTACCCGAAGCCGTACGTACAAACGATGATTTAGAGAAAATGGTTGATACCAGTGATGAATGGATCACCACACGTACTGGTATTAAAGAGCGTCGTATTGCCAATCAGCAGGACACTATTGCCTTTATGGGCAAAGAGGCGGCTGTCAAGGCATTACAAGCGGCTAATTTATCAGCTGAAGATTTAGATTTGATTATTGTGGGCACAACCAGCAACCACAATGCATTCCCTTCGGCCGCTTGTGAAGTACAGAATTTATTGGGTATTTATGATATTCCTGCATTTGATGTGTCGGCCGCTTGTGCGGGATTCACCTATGCATTGAGCATTGCCGATAATTTTATCAAGGCCGGCAGTGCAAAGAACGTATTAGTGATTGGCGCTGATGCGCTGGCAAATACCTGCGATCCTGCGGATCGTTCTACCATCATTATTTTTGGCGATGGTGCGGGTGCTGCGATTGTCAGCGCAACGGAAGATGAAGGCATCTTGTCAACGCATATCAATGCTGATGGTCGATTTGGTGAGTTACTTAAATTGCCTTACGCTGAGCGTGGCAATGAATTAGCTACCCATAATTCTTATCTATCCATGGCCGGCAATGATGTCTTTAAGGTTGCCGTTAAAAAATTAAGCCAGGTCGTTGTTGATACACTGGCTGCCAATAATATTGACAAAGCGCAACTTGACTGGCTCGTTCCTCATCAAGCGAATATGCGTATTATCAGCGCGACCGCCAAAAAATTGGGGTTGTCGATGGATCAGGTTATTGTGACGCTTGAGAAACACGGCAATACCTCAGCTGCATCTGTGCCAATCGCTTTGGATGAAGGCGTGCGCAGCGGAAAAATTAAAGCGGGACAACTGGTCTTATTAGAAGCATTTGGTGGCGGATTTACCTGGGGCAGTGCACTTATTCGCATGTAGACCGCAATTAAAAGATTTATAAATATTAGGAATTTTAAAATATGACAAACTTTACTTTTGCCTTTCCTGGGCAAGGCTCGCAAAGTGTCGCTATGTTAGCGGAACTTGCAGAAGCATTTCCTGTTGTTGTAGACACTTATAAAGAAGCAAGTGAAGCACTCGGTTATGATCTCTGGGAACTTGTTCAGCAAGGCCCTGCAGAGACGTTAAACCAAACGGATAAAACCCAACCTGCTTTATTAGCTGCCTCTGTTGCTATTTGGCGTGTGTGGGTCGAGAAGGGCGGAGCAAAACCTGCTGTGATCGCAGGTCACAGCTTAGGTGAATACTCGGCTTTAGTCTGTGCGGGCGTGATTGATTTTAAAGATGCAGTAAAACTGGTTGAGCTGCGCGGTCAGCTGATGCAAGAAGCTGTTCCTGCAGGAACGGGCGCAATGTCTGCCATTATCGGTTTAGATAACGGCAAAATAGCACAGTGCTGTTTGCAGGCAGAGCAGGGGCAAGTGGTTTCGCCTGTTAACTTTAATTCGCCTGGCCAGGTTGTTATCGCCGGCAATAAAGAAGCGGTAGAGCGCGCTGGTGTGTTACTTAAAGACGCGGGCGCTAAACGTGTCTTGCCTTTACCTGTAAGCGTGCCTTCGCATTGTGCATTAATGAAACCTGCCGCCGAAAAACTGGCGCTTGCATTACAAAATATTGAATTTAAAACACCTGCTATTACAGTGATCAATAATGTGGATGTCGTTGCAGAGACGGATGCCGATAAAATTAAAGATGCGCTGGTCCGCCAGCTTTTCTGTCCTGTTCGCTGGACTGAAATTATTGAAAAAATGGCCGCTCAGGGTATCACATTACAAATTGAAGCTGGCCCGGGTAAAGTATTAACGGGGCTAGTTCGCCGTATTGATAAAAGCTTTACTGCTGAATTTATCAACGATAGCGCCAGTCTGGAAAATGCACTAATTGCAGTTAAAGGAGAATAATGATGAGTATGCAAGATAAAGTCGTATTAATTACAGGTGCCAGCCGTGGTATTGGCCGCGCTATAGCGGAAAGCTTTGCGGCATTAGGGGCGACGGTTTTAGGTACTGCAACAAGTGAAAGTGGTGCCCATGCGATCAGTGAATATCTGGGTGATGCGGGCAAAGGTTTTGTGCTGAATGTAACAGAAAATGATTCAATTAATACACTTTTTGCTGATATCAACGCACAATACGGTGTTGTCGATGTATTAGTCAATAATGCAGGTATCACGCGTGATAACTTATTAATACGCATGAAAGATGATGAGTGGAATGACATTATCGAAACCAATCTCACGCCTATTTTCAAAATGAGCAAAGCTGCGCTTCGCCCGATGATGAAAAAACGTGCGGGTCGTATTATTAATGTTGGCTCTGTTGTCGGTACTATGGGCAATGCCGGGCAAACTAACTATGCAGCAGCTAAAGCGGGTGTGATCGGTTTTACTAAATCTCTGGCGCGTGAAGTGGCAAGTCGCGGCATTACTGTTAACACAGTGGCGCCGGGTTTTATTGAAACAGATATGACCCAGGCATTGACCGATGAGCAACGCGCAGCTACCTTATCTGCAGTGCCTGCAGGCCGTTTAGGGTCAACGAAAGAGATTGCAGCGACAGTTGTATTTTTAGCCTCTGAAGGTGCTGCGTACATTAATGGTGAAACTATTCACGTTAATGGCGGCATGTATATGGTTTAAGCTAGCTCTCATAAAGTAGAAAAAACAGTTGGAATTTAACCATTTATTGATTAAAATCCAAAAATAACTGGTCTAACCAGTGATAGAATACTTGAATATTAAACGCGATAGAATAAACTACCGCCATTAATTAACGCAACCGCGTATCCACAAAGGAAAATAAAATGAGCAATATCGAAGAACGCGTAAAAAACATCATCGTTGAGCAACTTGGTGTTCAACTAGACGAAGTAGTAAATAATGCTTCTTTTGTAGACGATCTAGGTGCTGATTCTTTAGATACAGTTGAACTTGTAATGGCTCTTGAGGAAGAATTCGATACAGAAATCCCTGACGAAGAAGCTGAGAAAATTACTACAGTTCAGTCAGCGATTGATTACATTGAAAACAATGCATAATCCTTCCTATTAGAACGAGTTCTAACTATCAAAAGGCGGTCTTCAGACCGCCTTTTGTATTTATAAAGAGTGAAAAAGTTAACCTAAGTAAATAGTCTTGAAAATCCAGCAATGAATATTTACTTAGTCTAATTAGTTCGTCTTCAGGAGAAGTTATAGTGTCAAAACGTAGAGTTGTAATTACTGGTTTAGGTATGTTATCCCCGGTAGGTAATTCAGTTGAACAATCGTGGCAGGCTGTGCAGGCCGGTCAAAGCGGCATCTCAAATATCGAACATTTTGATACTGAAAAATTCGCTTGCAAATTCGCTGGATTAGTAAAAGATTTTAATGTTGAAGATTACATGCCGAAGAAAGAGGCACGTAAAATGGATGTCTTTATTCAATACGGTATAGCAGCTGCTGAGCAGGCATTCCAAGATTCAGGTTTAATAGTGACTGATGAAAATGCCGAGCGTATCGGGGTCGCAATCGGCTCTGGTATTGGCGGTATCAGCACAATTGAAACCAATATACGTAATTTTGAAAAAGGCGGTCCGCGTAAAATCAGTCCGTTTTTTGTGCCTGCAACTATTATCAACATGATCTCCGGGCATGTTTCAATCAATAAAGGGTTGAAAGGTCCGAATATTGCGGTCACTACCGCTTGTACTACGGGCACACACAGCATAGGTCTGGCTGCACGTATGATTCAATACGGTGATGCGGATGTGATGTTTGCCGGTGGCGCTGAAAAAGCATCCAGTGAACTAAGTATGGGCGGATTTTCTTCCGCCCGCGCCTTGTCAACGCGCAACGATTCACCGCAGACGGCAAGTCGTCCCTGGGATGAGTCTCGTGACGGTTTTGTATTAGGTGACGGTGCGGGTGTTGTGGTACTTGAAGAGTATGAACATGCAAAAGCGCGCGGCGCGAAAATCTACGCTGAATTTGCCGGTTTTGGCATGAGCGGAGATGCTTACCATATGACGTCACCACCAGAAAGTGGTGCCGGTGCTGCGCTGTCTATGAAAAATGCGATTAAAGATGCAAAAATTGCAGCCACAGATATTCAATATATTAATGCTCATGGTACTTCAACACCTGCCGGCGATATTGCTGAAACGCACGCAGTAAAAGGCATTTGGGGCGAGAGAGCCAATGAAGTGATGATGAGTTCGACTAAGTCTATGACTGGCCATCTGCTCGGCGCTGCAGGTGCGATTGAAGCTATTTTTAGTGTCCTGGCGCTGCGCGATCAACTCGCGCCACCGACCATTAACCTGGTTAATCCAAGCGAAGGCTGTGATTTAGATTATGTCTCAGAAGGCAAAGCGCGTCCTGCAAATATCGAATATGCACTTTCTAACTCATTTGGTTTTGGCGGCACAAACGGCACATTAATCTTTAAACGTATCTAGTTTTTTAAAATCAAGCTAGAATAAAAACCCGATTTTATAATCGGGTTTTTTATCTCTTAAAGAAAAGAAAAGAAAATATGCTGATTAATGGAATGGAAGCAACAACAATTGCTGCAACCGATCGGGGATTGGCCTATGGCGATGGCCTGTTCTCCACGATAAAAGTTGAGTCCGGCAGAGTGTGCTTGTGGGACTATCACCTGCAGCGCCTACAGCTTGGCGCACAACGCCTGTTTTTTCCCGATATTGACTGGCACTTATTATCTGCTGAAGTACACGAATTGGCGCAGCGCCTTAGTGCTTCACCGCAAGCCGTTATTAAAATCATATTAACGCGCGGTAGTGGCGGTCGCGGATACAGCACAGACGGCTGTGATTCCCCGTCGCGCATTCTCTCCTGTCACCTTTTTCCCGACGTCTACCGGGTGTGGCAAAAGGGTATTAAGATCATTTTATGCCAGCAAAGATTGGCAATTAATCCGCAATTAGCGGGGCTGAAAACATTAAACCGCTTGGAGCAGGTGTTGATTAAACACGAGCTGCAAAGTCAGCAGGCACTGGAGGGGATTGTTTGTGATAATGACGGCTATGTTATTGAAGCATGCAGCGGCAATCTTTTTATCTACCTGGATAATCAGTGGCTAACCCCGAGGCTGGACGGTTGTGGCGTGGCAGGTGTGAAACGCAGGCAGGTGATGGAA
>Ga0075011_10000938_pt1 | contig 15672 bp, 18 predicted proteins | sample TARM_MetaG_T_14_FD_72354 | JGI IMG/M metagenome (GOLD analysis project Ga0075011, IMG submission 72354) | Freshwater microbial communities from Pennsylvania, USA, analyzing microbe dynamics in response to fracking - TARM_MetaG_T_14 | ecosystem: Environmental > Aquatic > Freshwater > River... | reverse complement strand
TCGGCGGAAGGAACGCGTCCAAGGCCAAGGCTGGTCGCGAAGAAATCGTCGCCGTAGTACTCACGAACATGGTCGAAATCCGTTTTGCCTTGGCACATGAGGCCGACCAATGTGCGGAAAATTTCACGCTCCTTGATCTGCGGAGCTTTTCCAGGCCCAAGACGGTCGACCAGCGTATCCAGACCGCAAACCCTGGCCATCTCGCTAATCAGAGCCAGGCCGACATGGCCAATGTTGTTTCCTTCGTTTCGCTTGATATCGGTGATGAGCATTGCAAACTCCTGTCGCACCCAATGGGTGCTAAAAATCATTCAGGAAAAGCAAGTTCAATATACCGATATCATTGATTTATTTCAAGTGCAAAATGTTTCAAAACTGTATATTCAATGCAACTTTTTCACGGATTTAGGTATATCCTCAACAATGTTCGCCATTCGTCCCAGGAAAGCAGTTCAACAGACAACAAAAAACCGAATGCTAAAACGCATCCACCGATGCCGCACCAGAAATCGCCCCAGCTCCAGTGCCCTTTACTCCAGACATCCAGCGACTCCTTGACAACAGTGACGATCAAACCCGAGAGCAAAAGCGGCTGCCAATACACACCACAAAGCGTCAAAACAAATCCCCAGAAAAAATGCAGCTGGAGATCCCATCTGAAAAAATTCACGATCAATTCGCCGTAATAGCGATACCTTTCCAACAACGTCATATGCACGCCTCTCTCATGTCTATTCTAAGAGTTCACCTTGATTGAAACAGACTTGTTCTGGCCAGATTTATGACCGCCAGGACAGCGGGGTGTTTCAAACGACGCTCAGGGGAAATAGCGAAAAAATTAAGATCTTTTTCTTCAGAACAACCAATAGCCACAACTGCATATTGTTTGACAACCTCGTCGGCCATAACCGACGGAACAGGGAAAAACCCCAACCCCCTTTGGCCGAAGGCTTTAAGGAGAGTTGTGTCATCAAATTCGGCGACAATCTTCGGCAGGAGATTTTTTCTTGATAGCCACCGATTAACGGCACTCCGCAAGGAGGTGCCCGCTGACGGCATCAACATTGGGGCTTTCTGAAGCAAGTTGGGAAAACTTTCCTTAAAATGGCCTAACAAGATAGGACTTGCACAAAAAGTTACTCCAGATTGTCCGAGTTCATGATTATATGCTTTAATAGCCATCTCTTTGGGCAAGGCACGGTCGGCGATCACCAAATCTAACTTGTGAGTGGAGAGATCCCCAAAAAGTCGTTCAGGCTTGTCATTATGGCAGACCAGACAAATTGGTTCTGCAAGTGTTAATGTCACACTGAGGAGTTGGGAAGCCATTGACTTGGGGACTGCATCGACGATTCCGACACGAAACAACGCACCTTCGGTTAAAGCAGAGGCTTTAATCAACAGCTCGAGTTCACTGCCAATTTGGAAGATGTCATCCGCACGCGACAATGCTACTTTACCAGCCGGAGTGAGTTCCAGACGCCTACCAACCCGTCTGAAGAGAAGGACTCCCAAGGATTTTTCCAAGTTAGCAACTTGCTGGCTGACAGTCTGTGGCATTACATGGAGACTCTCTGCAGCGCGAAGCACTCCCCCTAATTTGGCAACGTTCAAAAAATAGTAAAGCTGTTTATAGTTTAACACGAAGTCCCCTTTGTGATATCAGTTTTTTTGGAAGAAGTATTAAGTTTAATCCGACTTTTTTTTTTAATGACAACGTTTTAAAAGGCTAATTAGTCGATCATGAAAAATTGTTAAAACGCCACGTCAGGCACAGACCTGTACGGGCTAAACATTGGGTCGAAGTATGTGCCCAAGGAATTTGAGGCACAAAAAACACAGAATCCGGATGAACTTCCGGAAATTGAACGCAGCACAGGCCATGAACAGATTCACGGAGTCGCCGACCTGGCCTTTCGAGGATCAAGTTGATCGAGCAGATCCGGGCATAGGAAACTGCGCTGGTGGCCCGATTTTTTGGGCTGCATCGTTGATAACCTCGGAGTGATTTCGACCAGAAAAATGCATTTCGCACTGCATTACTGGTTATTCAAAATACGTTATTTCTGAGTATATTTCAATTAATTTCAGCACATTGTCATATTTTCAGGGCCGACTAATTAAGCGAAATACGTCTGCTCATTTTTCACCTGCTGGATCAGAGAACCACGCGATTTTCGGTCTGAAAATTTTTAATTGAAGAGCAATTATCGCCTCAAAAATTCCGAGAACTGACTTTTTGCAGTTTTCAAACGCACTAATACTAGGAATGTAGCCTAATGGCCCTTTCGTTACGCCGTATTGAGACAATAAAACAGGTCAGAGGCCACCTTAAATCATGCCTTCGGGCAGGAGACATGCAGGATTACCTTGCGTGCATAGTGGGTAATCCGGGCGCAAATGCTCATCATGCTCCGCATGACCGTCTTGGTTCTTCGACGATTGGCTTTTTTCAGCCCCTGCATCCGAGCCACAACCAAGTCAACGGAGGCTACCCGAAGCATGTTGTAGGCCAGCATGCCCAAGCGCAGAAAGGTTGCATTCACGCAAAACTTGCCCGACGGTGGGCGCTCCATGGCCATCTCGGTTTTGAATGCCCCGTGATGCTGCTCGCTGGTACTCCGATTGCGATACAGCGTCAAAGCTTGGCCGGCATCAAATTCCAGGTTGGTCCACAAAACGCAGACGCGGACCTCTGAAATCATCATGAACACACCGTCCTTGCTCAATACTTCCGTGACCTCGAAAATCTGGCGGACCGCCCTGCGAACCCCTGTCGCACCCAATGGGTGCAAAAACTCATTCTGGAAAAGCAAGTTAAAAATGCCTGTATCACTGATTTATTTCAAGAGAAAATGTTTCGATACGGTATATTCAATGCAACTTTTTCACGAATTTAGGCTAACTGTTTAAGGCTCAAAAAAATATAAGGAGACATAAATTTGAACTATTTGTCGTTATATAGTGAGCGAAATGTGTTTCAGGAAGCAATATCTACTGCGGTTGAAACGCTATTGCGCGGCGGCTTGATATCATTTCCAACTGAGACAGTATATGGATTGGGTGCTGACGCTTGCAATTTTAATGCTGTTAGTCGTGTATTTCTTGTTAAGGGACGTCCATTAGGTCATCCGCTGATTGTGCACTTGGCTGGTGAGGCTGATGTCGAACGTTGGTCAAAAAAAGTTTCTGGTGTTGCATTGCGAATAATTCAACATTTTTGGCCGGGACCACTGACGCTGATCCTCAAACGTCACCCCAAGGTTTTGGATATTGTAACCGGAGGGCAAGATACCGTGGGTTTAAGATGCCCGGCTCACCCTGCTGCCCTGGCACTGTTGCAAGCATTTGGTGAAGGGATAGTGGCTCCTTCTGCTAACCGGTTTGGTCGTCTGAGCCCAACGTGTGTCGCAGATGTGGTGGCGGAACTCGGGGGAGCCATCGACAGCCATATTGATGGCGGCGCGTGTCAGATTGGTATCGAATCAACCATACTTGACCTCAGCGGTGGAAACCCACGCATATTGAGGCCTGGTGCGGTTACCGCGTTGGCAATAGCGGAGGTTTTGGGGGAAATTCCTAAGAGGGCCTCTGCATCTTCGCTGCGGTCTCCTGGATTGTCGCCGTACCATTATGCTCCATTGTCACCTCTTCGATTGGTTGAAGACGATAGCCTTGAAAACATCGCTCTGTATTATTTGAAGAAAGGTTGGGGAGTTTCCGTATTGTCCAAGCGTCAACCCAAAGAAAACTTGGTCGGCGTACGTTGGTGCCAGATGCCGACTGCGCCGACTTCTTATGCTCGCAGACTTTATGCACAACTGCGTGCCGTTGACACAGGCGCCCGGCAGTACATCTTGGTTGGATGCCCGCCAGCCTCTTCGGAATGGGAGGCAGTAATTGACCGTTTAGATCGCGCATCTGCTGGCAGCAGCGTTAGGGAGGTCGCATTGTGATCTGTCTTACTCTAGTGAATTCCATCGAAGATATTGCTCGCGCCGGTAGAGAAATAGAAAATCTTCTCTCCATGCGCTGTAAAAAGCGGCAAGAAAATTTGTTACAGCATCACTTGGGCATTTGGGTTCATCGGCGAATGACTGTACAGCCTCCCTCCTGTCTTGTTCGGACGACCACCTCAGGGGTTGTCTGTAGATACAAACTTGTACAGACCGCCTCATTGCTCGGCATATGGACTCTTTGCTGGTTGGAACCCGTACCGCCAGCGCCATCTCCTCCGTCGCAACAGGAACTTTTCAATTGTCTACGCGCAACAGCAGGAGAAGACGCTGAAAACGGGCTATATCTCCCTTTATACACTTCTGGCTTAAATTTGGCCGAAGCTTTGACGTTGCGTAACACTAACCCTAAAAGTGTCCATCCTCCGCTATTTTGGGATTCCGAAAAGAGCAGGTTTTCGCGAGTGAGGCTGGTGAGACAGACTCCCCGCAGCGAAAAACAGTCTGGCTGAACCCTCTCGATCAACCCGACGAAGGAATTGAAATGGACGTAATTATACTATTTTTCTTATTTGGACTTGCGGCTGGACTGCTGCGCTCGGAGTTGCGTTTCCCAGCCGCCCTCTATGATTTCCTCAGCATTGTTTTATTGCTGGCTATCGGGCTCAAGGGGGGGGTCGAGCTGGCCAAGCAGCCGTTTGCCGACTTGCTGCCTCAGATACTGGTCGTGATCGCCATGGGTCTCACCCTCCCGATGATAGCCTATCCTGTTTTACGTTACGTCGGCAAATTCAAACGGGCCGATTCCGCGTCGATAGCCGCCCACTATGGTTCTGTGAGTGTCGGCACCTATGCCGTGGCGATCGCGTATCTGGGTAGCCGTCACGTCGAGTTTGAAGCGCACATGCCGCTGCTGCTGGTGGTGCTCGAAGTCCCCGCCATCCTCGTCGGCATCATACTGGCCCGCGGCGTTGACCGGCAAACCCAATGGGGGAAGGTCGCCCATGAGGTTTTTTTAGGAAAAGGGGTCGTTCTGCTGCTTGGTGGCGTGCTGATTGGCTGGCTTGCTGGCCCTGAAGGCACGGCTCCGATCAGGCCGCTGTTTTTTGATCTTTTCAAAGGGGTACTGGCATTATTTCTACTTGAAATGGGGCTTCTGACAGCCGTCCAGTTTGGCAGTCTTCGGCGGTATGGGCTGTTTCTGCTCGGTTTCGGCGTGGTCATGCCGTTGTTTTCGGGGGTAGTGGGCACTTTGCTGGGCTATCTGCTCGGGCTGTCGGTGGGCGGCACGACCATGCTGGCCATCCTTGGCGCTAGCGCGTCCTACATCGCCGTGCCGGCAGCCATGCGGATATCTGTCCCCGAAGCCAATCCCACCCTGTCTCTGGCAGCTTCACTGGGGGTAACCTTCCCCTTCAACGTCCTGTTCGGCATACCGATCTACCACCTGCTGGCCATACAAGCTCACAATCTGCTGGGAGGATAAGATGACATCCCGTTCGCGCAAACTGTTGACCATCTTTACTGAAGCCGCGTTGGAAAACACCATCATCCGCGATATCGAGCGACTTGGAGCATCGGGCTACACGATTTCTGAAGCCCGAGGCAAAGGGACTCGGGGTGCTCGAAATGCCCGTTGGGAGGCAAACAGCAACATCCGCGTGGAGATCATCTGTGATGACGAAGCGGCTGAAACCATAGCCGTTTTTCTTCAGGAGCAATACTACGACAACTACGCCATGACCATTATTATGGTGGATGTTACTGTTCTGCGCCCGGCAAATTTTCTATCAACCCAGTCAAAAAATAAGTGGGGTTGATCGATCAGATTTGTGTAGTGTCCCTCGGTGCTAATCTCGGAGTGATTTCGACAACAATGCATTTTTTGCTGCATTACTGGTTGTTTGAAATACAAGATATTTTCGATTAAATTTCAATTAATTTTTGGCATATTGCTCTAATTTCAGGGTTGACAAACAACGCTAACACGGGAGGATTTGCATGAAAACAGCAACGTACAAAGTGGTTGTTGGACCGGAGGGGTATTTACCACCAGCGGCCGCAACGAGGGGAGTGACGCTTCCCGACACCGGTCAGGCAATTATGGAAGGGGCGTTGGTTGACGTCGATGCCGCCATGTCAGCAATTGCACAAAAGTTGGTTTCGGCTAAAAATCCGGTCTTTTTTCCAGGTCCCCTGATTCTTTGGGACTGGAAGCCAGGAGTGGCGGAGAAGGCGATAGCCCTTAAAAGCCTGGCAGAGGTGGTAGGCGCCAAAATCATTCCGATGCCTGATTACCGGCCGAAGTACCCGATGATCAATCCAGCCATCGAGGTCAATCCGAACCACCCAAACCTGACCATCTGGCACAATAAGATCGACGTCTGTCTTTTTATTGGCGTCCACTGTCACTACGCGAATGTGGCGCTGAAAATCATCCGTGGCGGTACCGACTGCTACACGGTCGCCCTGTGCGCGGAAGCGGGCCATGAAGATGCGATGATTTCTCTGCGGGATAGCGGGATCTGCGAACTGCAGCGCTTGAGAGAATTGGTGAACGAACTGAAGGCAGGACGAGCAAATGATTGAACAAAAAATAGTTGATCCTGATTTCCTGTTTTTTGAAGCGCTGCGAACCAGCGAGTACATCACTGGCAGCGAGGCTGTGCGAGAGGCCATAAAGCGCGCCAATTTGGATATGGCCATCGCCTATCCAATTACCCCTCAGTCTGAAAGCATGCATCTTGTCGGCGATCTCTATGCCGAAGGTTATGTGAAAGAATATTATCGAGGGGAGAATGAATTTGCCGTCATGTCGGCGGTGGCTGGAGCCTCCATGGGCGGCGCAAGGGTCTTCACCGCCACCGGAGGTCCCGGCACAATGCGGGCCTTTGAAATGTTTCCCACTTGGTCCGGCGCCCGCTTGCCAATTGTCTGCGCCTTTATGACTCGGGGAATCAATTCGCCGCTGACTATTCAGCCGGACAACATTGAAATGGCTTTTCTGCTGGAGACCGGCATGATCATGCTACATGCGGAAGGCTCTCAAGATTTGCACGATATGATTCTGATGGCGTTCATGGTCGCGGAAAAAACCGATGTGCATATTCCGGTGGGAGTATTCGTTGACGGCTTTTTCGTGACCCACACCCGAACAAACGTGAACCTTTTCCCCGAAGACTGCAAGCTTCCCACATACAATCCTTACGATTCTCCAGTTCCAGTAATGGACATGGAAAATGTTCCGATACGGCAGATGCGAGATCCTTTTGTCATGAAGAGCAATTTCATCAGTTATGCCGCCCATGCTTCATGGCAGCAAGAAGTTGACGCGGCAATGGAACGTTCACGCAAGTATCTGCTTCACTACCTAGGCGGCCTGATTGAGACTGAACACGAGGATGCCGACATTCTCGTCGTGGCCTCCGGTACCGCCGTCAGTCAGAGCCGTGAGGCCATTCGTGTCGCCCGAGATGAAGGAATTCATGTCGGCCTAATCAAGATCAAAAGCATCCGGCCCTTTCCGCGCGAGGAACTCCGGGCACTGACTTCTCGGGCCCAAGCTGTCGTTGTGCCGGAATTTAATCGGACGGGGTGGCTTGCCAGGGAGTTATGTAACGTCATCAATGAGCCCCGCAAGGTGGTTCAAGGACCTAGGGTCTTTGGTGGAATGACCATGCCGCCGGAGCTGATTCTCGAAGAAATAAGAAGGAGTACTCGATGAAGACCGGAATGCTGAGAATATCGCCTGGATTCGATGACATCATGCCTTCGGAATACCGGGAGCTAGTTGATAATGGTCCGTACGGGCAAGGTTACGCCATCAAGGATCTTGGTTCTTTTAAAGAGTTGTTGGAAGAGCATCCCCTTTGCGCTGGATGCGGCTTAGCCCTTGCACTAAGGCTGACCCTGGCATCGCTGCCCGCGCCAGAAGACACAGTTGTGGTCGGCTCTACTGGTTGCAGCGCGCTTGCATTCCCGCAGGTCGCGCTTCATAATATTCATTCCCTTTTCGGCAACCAGAATGCCGTGGCCACTGGTTTGAAGCGAGCGCTGAGGCTGAGATTTCCGGACAAAGTAAAGGATGTGGTGGTTATTGCCGGAGACGGCGCCATCGCCGACATAGGCCTGGACATGGTCATGCAGTCCTGGCTGCGTCGCGAGAATCTCACCACCATCATGCTGGACAACGAAGCCTACGCCAACACGGGCGGCCAGGAAAGCGGCATGTCCGTGCAAGGGGCTGTACTAAACATGGCTCCCAAAGGGAAAAATTTTCCGAAACTGTCACTTCCTGAAATTGCCCAGGCCTCGGGCTGTGCATATGTGGCTTCGGTTTCGCCTGCAAAACCTAAACAACTTTCAAAGGCGGTTAGACGGGCAATTTTGGTCGCGCGAGACACCGGACCGACCTATGTGCAAATCTACAGCCCCTGCCCCACAAATTACAAGATTAATTCCAAGGAAACCATTTCGTATATCAAGTGGCGGGAGAGGGAGGGATTGTACAAGACTACGGAGTTAATATCGCAGCAAGCCCAAGCGTTTCTGGACACCATCGAGGAAAAATCATGAATTCGATAGAAAAAACTTTTATCCGTATGTCTGGCCTCGGAGGGCAGGGCGTGGTGACAGCAGCTCACATTCTGGGAAGTGCTGCTAATAAGGACGGCCTGGAAAGTGCAGTAAATCCTTTTTTTGGCGCAGAAAAGCGGCTGGCGCCTGCGGAAAGTTATGTCCGCATCTCTTCAGAGAAAATTTTTGAAAAAGGAGAGATTTTATATCCTAACATCATTATGATCTTCCATTCCCACGTCATAACTCTGGGTAAATGCTACACCATGCCTTTTTTCGATGGGATCCAAGAAGACGGTTCGATCCTGATCAACGCCGATTTGCCTCTTGCCATCGCTGACGAGGATCTCGAACGCCTGGCAAAGCTTAACGCAAAGATTTACTATGTGCCGGCGACGACAATTGCCAAACAAATTGCCGGATCTGAACTGTCAACCAACATCGCCATGCTCGGTGCTCTCTATGGGATACGGAAGCTGACCACAATGGAGGCGCTACAGGTCGCCATTCAAGAGCGTTTTGGGGGCGGAAAATTTGTCGCTTCCGGTACCACAGCAGTCCTCGACGACGCAGTTAAGAGCAAATTCGCCAAGATCAGTCAGATGATAGAGAAAAATAATGAGTTAATCACTGCCGCCGGGGCCGCACTGTCTGAATTCTCTTTATTAAAATAATAAAAGGAGGAATTAAGATGTATTTTTCAGCCAGAGTTGACAATGACAGATGTATAGGGTGCAAACTTTGCATTACAGCCTGTCCAGAACCCAACGTCATCGCATTCCTGCCTGAGCAGAAGCTAGTAGTAGTTAAAGAGAGTCGCTGCAAGGGCTGCGGTCTTTGCGTTACTGTTTGCCAGAAGGAGGCCCTTGAAGTCACCTAGCCAGGTCGAGTTCCTTAGTATTATTGTGGTTCCTCTGGCTGGATCGTACTTTTGACAAAAAGAAAGGACATGGGGTTCATTGAGTTTTCACGCCAATGAAAACCAAGAGGATGAACCGCCATGTCCACTAACTTCTTTTACCATGCGTTCGGGCTGTCTGGCTATGACTACGGTCGGCAGGAATTCGTAGGGGGAAGCGTTCTCCTGCATGTGCGACCCAAAAGTAAGTTGATCCGCAGCCCACTGCCGAAGCCGCGATGTCCTCCATCGTGGCGTGTCAAAGCGATGGCTGCGTAAGGTGCCCGTTGGCTTCAAGCCTGCTTGGCTGGTCGTCGAGGTGCCACGGATTGGGTGTGCGTCACGTGGACTTGTCCGTCGGACCGAGTTGCGTATTGCCGAGCCACGGCGACGGCACGCCAAGGCGTTCGCACGCTTTGTCCTGGCGCGGACCTCGGCTTGCCGAAATGCCTGTGCAGATGCCGTCACATCCCAGCCGCCGCCCAACAGCGTGGCAACGTCCAGCATCGTCATCGCCGAGCTTGACCGGTCTTGAGTACTTCGCCATTGACGAGATCAGTGTCCACAAAGGTCACAAGCACCTGACCCTGGCGATAAATCTGCGCAGCGGCAAGGTTGTCTTCGTGGGCGACGGCCGAGGAGCTGACTCTAAAACCGCTCTGAGAACGACTGAAACGCTCTCGGGCCAGGATACGGGTGGTGGCGACGGATATGAGCGCAGTCTATATCGGGCCCGTGGTCGAACATCAGACCGGCGTAGCAGTGGTCCTTGACTATTTCCATGTGGCGAAGCTGATGAACGACACGCTCACGGAGGTGCTGCGCAAGCACCACCGCGAGCTGCAGGACACGACGGGTAAGAGCGTGCTCAAAGGCAGCTGCTGAATAATCCGGAAAGCCTCAATCCCTAGCGGCAGGAGCACGAGCGATTGCAAGAGGCGCTGGCGGCTAATGAGCCGCTGGCCAAAGCCTACGACCTCAAAGAGGAACTGCGCCAGATCTGGAAGCAGCCGAGCAAGGCCGCTGCGACCGAGCATCGCGAGCAGTGGATGCGTAGCGCCCTGGCTTCAGATGTGGGGCCGTTGGTGTAGATGGGCAAGACCATGACCATGTCAGGAGGTTTATTTTGTGTGCATGCAAAAAGAAAGATGACGATCCGATTGCGAAGCTGTTGTACGGTCCTCGCACAAAATCCTTTATCACCGGCAGCGAAGCCGTAGCCGAGGCGGTGAAGCGGGCGTCGATCGACATGGCGATCGCCTATCCAATTACGCCGCAGTCGGAAAGTATGCAGCTAGTGGGAGATCTTTACGCCCAGGGTTATGTTAAAGAATTCTACAGAGGTGAAAACGAGTTCGCTGTTATGGCGGCTATTCATGGCGCCGCACTTGGAGGAGGTCGAGTGTTCACCGCCACCAGTGGACCTGGCACACTGCGGGCGATGGAAATGTTTCCGGTTTGGGCCGGTTCCAGGCAGCCCATCGTCTGTGCTTTTATGTGTCGTGGCGTCTCTCTCCCTCCCTCGATTCAACCTGAAAATATCGAGATGGGGATGTTGCTGGATACCGGTATGTTGATGTTTCACGCCGAGAATAGCCAGGATTTTTATGATATGATCCTTCAGGCCTACCTGGTGGCGGAACAGCCCGAGGTACACCTACCTGCGGGTATTTTCGTGGACGGTTTTTTTGTCACGCACTCCAGGGAAGAAGTGTTGCTTCCGCCACCTAACACCACCCTTCCTCCCTATGACGCAGGCCTTGCGCCGGTGCCTGCGTTCGATATGGAAACCCCTCCGATGCGCATCACTCGCGACCCATTGCTCATCAAAAGTAACTTTATCAGCGGTTCGGCCAATGCCAGCTGGCATCAGGAGGTGCTGGCCGCTGCGGAGCGTGCCCGCAGGCACATTGAACGCTTCATGGGCGGGCTGTTGGAGACCGAAAACGTGAACGCAGAAATAATGCTCATCGCCTCCGGCACCGCTGCCTCCCAGTCCCGCGAAGCGTTGCGTCTGCTGCGGAGTGAAGGGATTGATGCTGGGCTGATCAAAATCAAAGCGATTCGCCCTTTTCCCGAAGAGGAATTACAAATGTTTCTCGAAAAGACTAAGATCATCGTTGTGCCTGAATTCAACGCTGGGGGCTGGCTGGCACGCGAAGTCAAGGCGACCCTCGACCGCAACCGGCGCGTCATAGGTGCGCCTCGGGTTTTTGGCGGAATGAGCATGCCTCCTGGGCTGATTGTTGATGAAGTTAAAAAGGCCATAAAGGCCGGATACCTCCGGGGAGGAAATTGAACCGTGTCGAAAAAAATCATCACTCCCGTATCGGCTCTGGCAGACATTCTGCCCAAAGATTACCAGGATTTGGTTACTGAAGGCCCCCACGGTAAATCTTTGGGAATCCAGAACCTGGGAACATTCAAGGAGATTACCGAAGAGCACCCACACTGTGCCGGATGCGGCGTTTCTCTCGGAGTGCGTCTTGTTTTGGCGGCGCTTCCGGCTCCCGAGGATACGTTGATTGTCGGAACTCCGGGTTGCTCTTTCTTTGCCTTGTCACAAACGTCGCTGAATTACGCAACATCCGCCTTTGGCAATCAAAACGCTGTCGCCTCGGGGCTGAAAAGAATGCTCAAGATTCGCTACCCGGAACAGATCAAAGACGTAGTGGTAATGGTTGGTGACGGCGGCATTGCCGATATCGGCCTGGACTTGACCCTGCACTCCTGGTTTCGAGGCGAAAACATAACCACCATTATGCTCGACAATGAAGTTTACGGCAATACCGGCGGACAAGAAAGTGGCATGTCGTCCCAAGGGCGAGTGCTGTCCATGGCTCCCAAGGGAAAAAACTTCCCCAAGGTCCCTGTTTTTGAATTGGCTCGGACATCAGGTTGCGTCTACGGTTCGAAAGTGACCGTCGCCGACCCTAAACGAATCGGCCAGTCGGTTGTCAAAGCCATCCTAATCGCAAGAAAGCTTGGGCCGACCTATGTGCAAATATATACCCCCTGTCCGACAAATTTGAAATTCAATCCTTCCGAGACCATCAGTATCGCTTGGAAAGCCCAAAAGGACCATTATGCCTTTGAAGAATTTATAACTGAAGAAGCTGCCGAGTTGATGGCTGCAAGGGCCGCTACATAGAGAATCCATAAGGCGGCAAACACGAAATAGCTCAATATACGGAAATAAATCATGTGTTCACTTGGCCCTGACGTGGCATGACAGCCATGAGGCGATGTCCTGCCACGGAGCGGCATGGGTGAACGAGTAGCTGAGACGCACCGACGGCAACGACAAAGACTTGGGTTTTGCTGACGATTCCGGTTAGGGGATCGATAATCTCCATGGTCGGGCCAGCGAAGTCCACAAAGGTCTTCTCGCCTGCCTTGTGCTCGACACGTGTGACGACCGTTTACCGCCAGCCCCGGCTCGATAGAGCTGACAGAACCACGAGAGCTGTACCCGTCGGGGTGCTCCTGATGGTATTCGAGCCGGAGGATCCGCAACGTCACGCCCTTGCGGGTCTGTGCATGGCGGACGTGCTACCCAGTCGGGGAGCGTTTTGCCCTTCTCGGCTTCGACAGGCAGCAGGGATCGGGGAAAGAGCAAGGCGTCGAGCGCCATCCAACGCGCCAGTGACGCAGGCATCACTTGATCTGCTGTTTCCCGATTCAGTGGGCAACTGCTCTTCCATCTGCTGTCAAGGCACTACAAGCAGACGTCGGTGACACGCCCGGAGGGGTCCAGAATTGGACGCCGATGGCCGGTCACTTTTCGATGCCGTTTTACAATCAATGATGGGATGGCCCCACCCGCCTAAAAGCGGTACATTTGCTGAGCGCAAAGCGATGATCGACCGCGAGCACGAGGTTTCAATCAAGCGGCAGGCCGAACTGGTCGGGATAAGTCGCGGTAGCGTGTACTATCAGCCTCGGCCGGTGAGCGCCGCCGACTTGGAGCTCATGCGCCGCATTGACGAGCTGCATCTTGAGCATCCGTTTATGGGTGCCCGGATGCTTCGGGATCAACTGAATCGCTCAGGTGTCGCTGTTGGGCGTAAGCATGTCGGCTCGTGGATGGCTCGCATGGGGATTGCTGCGCTGTACCGGAAGCCTGGCACCAGCAAGGAGCATCCTGGACACAAGGTATATCCCTATCTGTTTTTGCTGAGTTGGATTATTTGCGGGGAGATCGTAATAGGAGGTTGTATGTATTCAGGCGAAATTCAACGTGCAGCTTTGCTTACAAAACATGGCAAGGAGCGGGTGATTACTCCGGTGCTTGAACTAAAAATGGGCTGGCAGATTATATTGATCGATACTTTTGACACCGATCATCTCGGCACGTTCACTCGTGATATACCACGTTACGGCTCACAGTTAGATGCAGCCCGCAAAAAGGCCCGCATCGGCATGGAGCTGTCAGGCCTGCTACATGGGCTTGCTAGTGAGGGCAGATTTGGAGTCGACCCATTCATAGGGATGTTTCCATGGAACGTTGAGTGTGTGATTTACGTCAACGACCAATTCGGTTTTGAGGTCGTCGGAGTGGCGCAGGGCAAAGCGATAAGCGATCACTGTTTGGCGGAAGATTGGGCCGCAGTGGAAACATTTGCACGCGCCGTCGATTTCCCCAATCACAATCTCGTGCTCAGGCCGCAAGGCGAAGACGATCCGCGTATCCGCAAGGGAATTGCTGATTGGACGTCGCTCAAGACAGCCTACTCCTGCATGGCACGGCAGTCGGCAACCGGTCACGTGTTTCTTGAGGTGGATGCACGCGCGCATGCCAATCCCACGCGCATGGAAATGATCCGCCTCGCGGCCGAGGATCTGGTGAAGAAACTGCTGTCGCCATGCCCGGCCTGCGGCGCGCCGGGCTTCTGGCTCGTCGAGCGCGTGGGCGGCCTACCCTGCGCCGATTGCGGCGCGCCCACCCGCGAGACCCGAGCCGAGGTGCACGGTTGCGTCAAATGCTCGCATCGCTTGACCCGCGAGCGCACCGAGCTACGGTTCGCCGATCCCAGGCGTTGTGATTACTGCAATCCATGACCTGGCCTCCAAATCCACGAATGCCCAGAGGACCACTGGCCGCTAGCGACTCTTTCCGCGTAAGGCGGGCACGGCATCCAGTAGGTCCAGGCAGGAATCGAGGTGTGCCCGCACAGCACCGCCACCAACACCCGCAGGTACATGCTATGCCCGCCCGGCCGGAAGCCTTCGAGCCGGTCGACGGGCGGCATGTCGCGTTGCGGGTCGGTGAAGGTCACCAATTCCCCATGGATCAGATCCCAGTCACCGGTAGGGCGGCCGAAGCGTGGCGTGCCGATCTCCTGTTGTCTGCGGGCGTCGGCCAACGGATCGGCGGTGCCCCGGGACAGGATCAGCCCTTCCGGCACTTCCAGGGCCGGGAACCCGGCGTTGAGATGGTAGAGCCTGCCCCAGACCACGGCCGGTTCGATGCTGCGGGCCTGGGCGCAGAAGCGTTGATGGTTCCAGTAGCCCCGCTTCAGGGTGCCGTAGACGAAGAGCCGGAGGATGGTCTCGGGGCTGTCTTCCGGGTTTGTGCTGACTCGGGCCGTCCCTGGCCCTCGCCCTGCGGGCGCACTTTCAGTGCGTCCAAATTCGATGTCCTGCGGATTTGTCAGCTTCGCGGTGTCTCCAATGTTCATGCATTCACTCCTTCGGGCAATGTCCCTTTGCGTTCCTGGGGGATGAAGCGGAATTCGCTGTTATCGATGGCCCGCACATCCGCGTGGCGGATGGTGAGCATGGTCATGGGAGGCACCTCCAGTTCGCGCCAGCCCTTCTCGTTGTCCACGGCAAAGTCGATAAAGGCGTCGTCTGAGGCGTAGAGCACCACCCGATGCTGGCGGTGGATGCGCAGGCAGAGCGGCTTGTTACCCTTGAGCACGGTGATGGTGCCGGGGTCGAGCCGTGAGGCCAGCACGGCGCTCATCTGGCCGCGACAGAGGGCAAGCGCCTTCTTCAGCCCCTCCTGGTCGATGGAGCCTTCGGACGCGAAGCGGTCGGCCAGGCGGAAAATCAGTTCGCTGTCCACCTCGGCGTAGCGCGGCAGCCCGAGGCGGCGGAACAGATAATCGGCGTTGTAGATGGTGCCGTTGTGGGTGCCGATGACTATCCCGGCCCGGATGGGATGGTTGTTGCGGTTGTTGAACTCGTTGCCCCGGGTGCGCCAGCGGGTATGCCCCATGAGGATGGTGGTCTCGTTGT
>Ga0075011_10000937_pt1 | contig 15680 bp, 10 predicted proteins | sample TARM_MetaG_T_14_FD_72354 | JGI IMG/M metagenome (GOLD analysis project Ga0075011, IMG submission 72354) | Freshwater microbial communities from Pennsylvania, USA, analyzing microbe dynamics in response to fracking - TARM_MetaG_T_14 | ecosystem: Environmental > Aquatic > Freshwater > River... | reverse complement strand
TTTCGTTTTAATGAAGACAGACAGTCAAATGTTTACACTACTTATTGATGTGAGACTTACCACTCAAAGGGTTAAAAAGTTTTGGACTTACCTATATGTATTGTTCGGGGATTTCGTTTTTACGAATGCAGACAGTCAAATGATCGATCTACTTATTAATGTGAGACCTGTCAATCAACGGTTTAGATGTTTTGAACTTACCTATATGTATTGTTCGGGGATTTAAATATTTGAATCTACATGAACAAAGATATAAATTCATTTGTGTCTAAGTATACTTGGACACAAGAGAACAAAAATACGAATACACAAAGGTCGTTGTTTATTTAGAAATAAGTGAATAATTAGATAAGTTCATTGATGAATTCGTTCATTTGTGTAATGTTAGACTAAATAAGACAAGATAATGATATAACAAATGTGATTTTCCATAGAATAAGAAAAAAGCGAGGAGGATATCGCATGAACGAAAATGAACAGCTTCATTTTATTGGAGATGAATTTAAACAAGATAGTGATGAGAATTTAAATATGGATGTGTGTACACTTTGCGGTGGTGTCATTATTAAGGAAAATCTGGTTAAAGGTGCGAAAGGATCTGTTTGTAAAACGTGTATAAACACCGCCACAAAACTATCTGCGAATGATGTAAAAGAAACGGAGTTAAACACATTCTTAACTCTTTCTGAATTAAAAGAGGCATTAGATAAAAAGGTTGTAGGTCAAGAAGAAGCAAAAAAACAATTATTAATGGAAATATACAAATATAAAAAGGGAAGTCAAAAAAACAAAAATAACGCTTTTTTAATTGGTGATAGCGGGGTTGGGAAAACACATTTAGTGCGTTCCATTGCAGACATTTTTGATGTGAAGCTTGTGGAATTCGACGCCACGACATTTTCAGAGACAGGATACAAAGGGAAAGATGTCTCTGAAATCATTGAGGATGCTTACATTCAGTGTGGAGAAGATATTGATGTACTAAAGAAGTCAATCATTTTCATTGATGAAATCGACAAGGTTATTACAACATCGAACCCAGATTCTACAAATAAGGTGCAGCATGCCTTATTAAAGATGGTTGAGGGAACCGACACCGTGATACAGGTAAGGGATAAAAGAGGTGTAAAAAAAGGGTTGGAAATAAACACAAAAGAATTGCAATTTGTTGTAGCGGGTGCCTGTGTCGGTCTAACAAAGCAAATAAAAGAAAAACAGTCCCCATCAAAAGGAATTGGGTTTGGGTACCATAGCACATCTGTTAGTAGCAAGACTGTTGAAGTTGAAGCATCAGACCTTATTGAATATGGTTTTATCCCTGAGTTTGTAGGACGTTTCCCGTTAATTATACGGTTAGAAGGACTGACGAAAGATCATATGCTTCAAATCCTCTTAGAATCTGAAACGTCTATTTTAAAAGACTACATCGCTATGTTCAGCAGTGAAAATATCGAGCTTAAAATAGAAGATGACGCCATTGAATTTTTAGCAGAACAATCAAAGAAAACACCGTTAGGTTTCAGAGGTGTCCAATCAACTTTGACAAAAAGAATGAATGATATCTTATATGATTCAATGAATAAAAAAACAGATAAGGTTATATTAGACAAAAATAAGCTCACAAAAGATGATAATTTGTTATCGAATTGAATATCATGTATTAAGCGAGATGATTGAATGACGTTATTCAATTTTCTTGTCGTCAAAATAAATAGGAGGTGTTAAGTAGAAATGACTACTGAAAAAACATTTGGATTTAAAGAGAAACTAATGACTGCCTTTATGCTTTTCGTTTTAATCATTAGCGGGTTAGGGGCTGAGACTGCATTTGCTGATACACCAAGAAATGCACCTGAGGATAAAAAAGACACAGGGAACATCAGTGACGTAGAAGTTAAAATTTCTGATGATGGAGTTTTGACAATTGAGGGTAATTCCGGTATGACATCTGCAACCAAATCAGGTGCTGCTTGGACAAGCTTCATTACAAAATATCGAAACTTCATTGTCGGTATTTCAGGTATTGGCGCTGTTTCAATGATCTTATTCTTCATTATGCAATTACTTAAATTAGGTGCTGCTGCTGACAATCCTCAAGGACGTCAACAAGCAATCACTGGCTTAATTTGGTCTGGTATTGCTGCTGCGTTACTCGGATCAGTTACTATCATCGTTGGGTTCTTCTATAGTGCTTTACGATAGAAAGATTAAAAGGGAAGGCCACAGGTCTTCTCTTTTTTTGTGAGACATTAAGATACAAGTATACGAATGAACTAAGAGTAAAGTATGTTCGTATCTATGTAGAGAGGTATTCGTCCTATATTGGAATGAATACCTTTCTTTTTTCATAGAATAGGTTAAATGAAATGATGAATCGAGGAGGTTTAAATTATGAGCATGTATACAATACCCGCAGATACAAAAGAAAAAGAGAAAGTCATAGGTGGATACCTAACGACAGTGCAATTTTTTTGGTTATTGGGTGGATTAGTCTTAGGTTTAGGACTGTTTGTTCTCTTCTTTGGAATGACAGGGAGCTTGTTCATTGGTTTGTTTTTCTTACTGATCGGACTTGGTTTATCGATCCCTTTTGTTTTTGTAAAGAAAAAAGAACTAACGCTATTCCAATATTTAAAATATAAAAGACGATTAAAAAAGAGACAGGTTTATTTACCTAATAAGAAAAAGGAGATGATAAAATAATGATTTTCGCCATTATATTTGTTGCAATTCTAATACTTGGTGCAATGGGGGGCGCTTTTTATTATGTACTAAAGAAAACAGACCCTAAAAATGTTGACACGTCTTCAAGAGACGACATAACTACAGCTCAAGAGTTTTTACCCTTTACAGATATCAAAGATAGTATGATTCATATGGGGAACCATTCATACCGAGCTATCGTAGAAGTCTCATCAATCAACTATGATTTAAAAACGGAAAAAGAGCAACGCGTTATAGAAATGTCTTATACTCAGTTTTTAAATTCACTGATGTTCCCAATTACCATTTTTATCGCAACCCGTGAAATGGATAATACTCAATATTTAAAAAACCTGCAAAAAGATTATGAAAAAACATTAGAAACCTATCCAGGGATGTTAGAGTATGCAAATGCTAATTTACAAGACATGTCTGAACTAAACGCTACCTTAGGAACAACACGTCATAAAAAGAAATATATTATCATTCCATTTGACGAAGCAAAAGAACTTACTATGCAAAGTGATAATGAGAAATATGAATATGCAGCAAAGCAATTAGCAGGAAGAGCGGCTGCTATTCGAGATAATTTAGCGAATTTAGGGATACAAGTTAACATACTTACGACAAAAGAAATTTTAGAACTCATGATTTCTACTTATCATCGTAGTGGGTATAATTTCTCTGAAGAAATTTGGAATAAAAACTACTTATCAATGATTGTAGAAAGTGAACGTTCTTATTTCGGTAATAACTTAACGGACGAGGATCAATTGGATGCTTTTGTTGAAGAATTTAAAAACAAGATCAATCTTTCGTTTATTCAAGAAAAAGATACGGATCCAGAACTTAGAAAAAAAGCTGAAGAGTTTCTTTCTCGATTAAACGGAGAAAAATCACAGCCCTATGATGAAAAAACGAAAAAAAATAAAAAAGAAGAATCTGCTGAAATAGATGATGACGATGACATTGATGACTTCATCCAAAAACCAAAACAAAAAATAACCGAATGGCAGGGGGTACTTAAGTAATGGGATCTAAAAAAAGAAAAATGAGCTTTAAAAATAAATTACCTTTATTCAATAAAAAAGAAAAAGAAGCTGAAAAACCATCCATTCAAAGTAAAGAAGAAGTTTTTGATTTGTCGAGAGATAGTTTTTCTGATACAGATGGTTCTTTGGAAAAAGGGATGGTCTCACCTCGTGATTTAATTGCGCCACCCTCTTTTTATTTAGGAGAAGCCAAAGAAGGCGACTGGATGAAAGTTGGAAAGACGTTTGTTCGTCCTTTTGTCATGATGGGGTTCCCATCCGCAGTCGGTGTGGGCTGGTTAGATTATTTATATAACCATAATGGCGACATGGATGTTGCTATTCACATTGATCCGGCAGATGACCGAACAGCGCTCGATGAATTGACAGCTAAAATTGTCCAGTTCGAATCACAATATGCCATCGAGTCTGAAAAAGGCAATATTCGAAATTTAACCAAATTAAAAGCTGATATTGAAAACCTTTATATTCAGCGATCAAAATTAGAACAAAATCAAGAAAATCATTTTCATGTTCAAATTGCGGCTAACCTTTATGCTGATTCAAAAGAAAATTTAGAGAAACAACACCAAGCGTTAGATAACTCTTTGCGTGGTCGTAAGATTTATATGATGCCAACGTATTTAGAACAAGCTGACGGATACAAAACAGTTCTTCCACTCGGTAAGAGCTACCTACCAACAAAGTTTCGTAACTTTAACTCGGGTGCCTTAACATCAACATTCCCGTTTTATCACGGAGAAGTTATGCATGAAAATGGCGTCTTTATTGCTCAAAATGCAACAACTGGAACGCCAATATTAATAGATTTCTATGACGAATCAAAATTGAACAACTCAAATGTAACAGTGTTTGGTAAGTCAGGTTCAGGTAAAACATTCTTTGTGTCTCTTTTGACGATGAGAAGTGCTCTGAGAGGTATTCGAACAACCATTATTGACCCTGAAGGGGAATATTTAGGCCTGACTCGTGCATTGGGTGGCTCACACGTTTATATTGCCCCTGACAGTGACCAGTTTATTAATCCGTTTGATTTAGAATTCGAAGAAGTGAAGAAGAAAAACGGATCGATTGAAAAAGTTGTTGACATCAAATCTAAAATTTCTGATTTATTGAATCTTATTGGCGTTATGAACGGTGGATTAACCTCAGAGATGAGATCGCTTGTTTCAGATGCGTTAGCACGTGTTTATAGAGAGAAAGGATTTAGCGAAGACCCTGAATCATTAAAAGTGAGTGAAGCTTTTTATGATGAAAAAACAGATGTATTTTACCCAGAAGGCATTGAAAAGCCAATGCCAACGTTTAGTGATTTTCACAATAAATTGGTATCGATGGCAAAAGATGAAAGAAATGAAGACTTGAAAAGATTGGCTGGTTCACTTGAAATGTTTAAGCGCGGTGGACTTTATGATTTATTCGACAGACAAACTTCCGAAGAATTGAAGAACTTCAAAAACTCATCGATTGTAACATTTGATATCAGCCGATTAGAAGAAAGTGTCTTAAGACCAATCGGCATGTATATCGCTCTTCAATGGACATGGGAAAAATTCATCAAAAAAAATCCTAATATCAAAAAACGTATTGTGTGTGATGAAGCATGGATGTTAGTTAATCGCGGAATGGCTGGTTATGAAATGACATCGAAATTCTTGGAGACAACAAGTAGACGTGTTCGTAAACGTCAAGGTGGTCTTCTGATTGCTTCTCAAAACTTTGTCGAATTTGATAGTACTGAACAAGGCAAGGCTGTTTTAACGAACGCAAACGTTAACTTCTTCTTGAGACAAGACAACACAGATATTAATGCCTTGCAAGATAGATTTAAACTTTCTGATGGAGAAGCTAATTTCTTGCTTCGTGCAAAACGAGGAGAAACATTGATTCGGGTTCAGTCAGAGACGCTTGTTGGAAATGTTTATGCATTCGACTATGAAAAAAATCTCATTAAAAACGCATCGAACTAAAAGGAGGAAGGATAATGACGACAACACATGCAATAAATAAAATAAAAAGAATGCTTACAGGTCTTGTGGCCATCATTATCCTTGGTGGTTTCCTTGCTCCTGCTATTGCTTCGGCACACGATGCATACAACTTATCAATAACACTTAATCCAGACCAATATCAGTTTGTTGGGACTGTTACATCAGAAAAGAATAATATTCAATTTAACAATCATGTTGAAAAAAAGAATGCTGCTTATTTACTTGATCTAACACTTCCTTTTAAAACCAACGGAAGTGACAGTGTGGAAAGATTTGATATCCCCAACTATTTAAGTGGATTTGAAGGATTGGAGGGTAAATCACCCGTAAAAGGAGACGTTTTACCTTTTACATTTCCAGGTGTTCACCACAATCAACCAAGACAAGTTGTTAAAGGTTGGTTTGGTGTTGAATCTTCATCCAGAAATGCTGACCAAAATGACAGACAGCAAGCACAATGGGTTAATAATAATTTAATTGGAAGCTTAAATAAGGGTATAAACTTTGTTCGTACCATTGCTGTTTCAAGAGACAATGGGGAGAAAAGATTGACAACTATATTCATTGCATCCAGCATTGCTAATGCGGGGTCAGAAGTATCTATTAGAAATGGTGCTTCTGCTGGATCATCTAAAGAAGTAAAGATATTTGATGAAACCTTCGTATTTTCTGACGCTTCGAATGATAAAAATGCTACGCAATCAGATGGTATTGAAAAAATCGATTACATTAAGATCTTACACAAAGGATCGCAAGAATCTATTGTTCTCCCATGGTCTGTAGAAAAAGGATACGGTGAAGGACAAAGAATGTGGGATTTTATAGAAGGAACAAAGTATGCTGAAGAATCTCAAAAAGACTTAGAGTTCTTAAGCTGGCAACATGTTGTTCTTCAGGGTATGGGAAATTCAATCATGGGAATCGAATTTGGGAATGCGGAAGCAGTTAACCCGCCAAACATTATTGAATCAACAATAGCCGAAACAATAACAAGTATGCAACTAAGTATAGAATCACTATTAGGTCTTCATACAGTTCCTGAAATGATGTTAAATCGAGGATCATATAAGATGACAAACTGGGAAGGGATTATGCCGAAAAGTTTAGCGGATGTGGCTGATTATGTGCACGTTTTTGTACAGTTAATTGCTTGGCTCATTCTTGGTGGTGGATTGGTTAAACTTTTAACTATGAGAAACCTTTCAGCTCTTAATCCCAAAATGCGAGTGGACTTAAAAGATGGGATCATGGATTTGATTATTGCAGGATTTGCTCTTTTAATGTTTATCCCTGTCTTTAAATCAATTGTCGTATTGAACTCAGGTCTGGTTCAATTCTTTGGTGGCATATCTGATCAAGCTGATTTATTTGGATTAGCAACCATGACACAAGGTGGGTATTTAGGTCCTGTTATTATCGGACTTGTATTCTTACTTTTATCTGTTTACCTTAACATTGTTTACATTTTAAGGGGGATTACAATTGCAGCTTTATACATTTTTGCACCATTATTTATTGCGTCTATCGCCTATGGTGGAAAGTTCAAGCAGTTATTCTCAACGTTTGCAAAAGAATTAATTGGAATGATTTTCATGCAATCTATTCATGCCCTACTTCTTTCGATGTACTCTTTGGCTTTCTATAACGGAGCCGCATCAAGTCTACTTTACACGATTATACTAACAGCTTCTTTTATTCCTATTACAAACTTTATTCGAAAAGACTTATTAGGAATCAGCGGTGGAATTGGTAGTGCGATTGCGGGTGGTGCTGTGTCTGCGGGTGCAGGGTTTGCTATTGCAAGCATGGGTGCCGCAAGAGCTAATGCTAAATCTTCTGGTAGTAGCGGAGGCGCATCTCAAGGAGGAAATACTTTTAAAACTAAAACCACAACAGGTGGTGGCGGTGGCGGAGGTGGTGGAGGCAATCAAACCTTCAACAGTCTTCTTGACAATGACAAAGCCGCTGGTGGAAGTACTCCATCTCATTACGCCGGCGAAAACCCAGGGTTCAAGTCTAAAGTCAAAGATGGTTCTCAGTCTATTACAGGGTCTATGAAACGCAAAGCCTCAGATATGGCTCGATCAACAGGACAAAAACTTGAAGCATCTGCAACGAATGCGGTTAAAAATGCACCGAGAACCGCTTTAAATGCAGCGAAATTAGGAACCAAAGCAACATTGTTCGCAGCGGCAGCAACCGCAGAATTAGGCACAGAGTCGAAAGGTATTTCATCTACGGCTATGCATGCTATGATTCACAGTAAAGGCGGATCAGGAGGAAGCAGTGGTGGCGGATATAATAATGGAAGCCACAGCAGTGTTGAAATGCCAACGGTTGGATATCTTGACCAGTATGAAATGCAACCTAACCAATCAGGCTTCCTTGTTAGTGCAGGAAAAGACAATGGCGATATTGTTAACATTCATGACAATGATGGCTTGAAACAAGATACAGGTGCGAACCAGTTTATTGATAATGGCGATCATTTAATGGTTAAATATAACAATGCAGGAACAAATCCTGAAGATCAAGACATTAAAAATCGAATGTTCGATGACATGAATAGTAACGATCCAGAAAGAAAAGCACACTGGCAAAATATTGGTATCGATTATGCTAATAAAAATGATCAGGGTGAGTTAATTGTTGGATTCAATAAAAAACGTATCGGATTAAATGAGTTTGAACAAAACAAAACACATTCGAAATTTGATATGAAACCATATGCAGATAATGAGTTCTTCAAGGCGAAGCACTGGCCAATTGATGCAAATCAAGGATCTAATAATCAAGCTGCTCAAGGATAATAAAAAAAAGCATCCCCATTTGGGGGGTGCTTATTTTTTAGGGAACGATACGACATTTCCTTTATTTTTAGATGAAATTTTACCTTTGGTTGCTTTCATTGCAGGAAATCCTTTAACAACCGATCCAGAATTACTTCTTTTTAAAGATTCAAAGTATTCACCAAATGATTCTCCTCCGAAGACACTACCGTCATAAGCATATCCTTTTTTAACACGGGCAACCTCAGTGTCTGTCATCGTTCGGTACTCATTTCTTTTTAACCTTTCTTCCTCTAAGGCTAAACGCTGAGAGAAAGAGGGGCCTGATGGGTAACCGTTTTCTGGTGTAAAAAAACTATAATTTAACTTTGATATCGCAACTAACTCTTCATTTTCAATTATTTTTTTCTTACGTTCTAATTCTTGTTGTCGTTTTTCTTTTTTTAGTTCTTGTTTTTGTTTTTCAAGAGTATCTAACTCTTTTTGTTGGGACAAGAATCTTTCTTTAGATTCCTTGTATCTTTGTGCCTTTAATTCTAATCTTTTTTCTTTTAATAGTATTTTTGATAGTGTATTTGTTAACTTTGAAAGAAGAAGATACGTGATGAATAAAAGAACCAATGCAACCGCAAGAATTATCAAACCAAGAGAAATATAAACAATTCGATCAATTATTCCTCCCGTACTAAAAACCATTTGTATATCTTCTAACAATGTCTCTGGTGGATCTATAACATAACTCTTCTCAAACATCACGATCACCTCCTGCGTTTTATTTTTGTTTTTTTTGTGATGTTGTTTTATAATTTCCTTAAATCTATTATAACACAACAAAGGTGTAATGTCAACTATGATTGACTTTTTGTTTGACAATTGTCATAAAAAATGTTATAATGGAACCAAGAAACTAAAAGGGAGATGGTAAGATGACTCAGTTAAATCAGAATGATAGTCGAATTTTTCAATTAAAAGAAAAGATTGAGAAAAAAAGAGAAAATATTGAGAATAAGGTACTAATATTTAAGCCTGAGACGAACTGTATGGTGTCGTTTGATGATGGTAGTAAATACAACATCCACGCATCTAATATTGAAAAATTAACAGTATTGTTAATCAAATTGAACATGATGAGATTATCTTCAATAGATTTGGGATTGGATTTAGAAGACGTTGTACTTTCTGATTATCCTTTATCATTATGGATAAAAGATGTAACTAATAAACTTGATGTTGCAAAGAGGAAAGAAGAAGTTAAAAGTTTAGAAAAAATGGAGAAAAAGCTCGAATCACTATTAAGTGAAGATGTGAAATTAGATTTAGAAATTAGTGAAATCGAGAAAATGCTGTAATCTTATAAGTTTTACTATACTTGTTAAAGCTTAAAAAAAAGACACTTGCCGATAAAGGTAAGTGTCTTTCTCTTTTTGAACTACCACCCCTTACCGCTTTGCGGTTGGAGAGGTGGATTCCTAAGAACACGCACCTATTGGCACGTTTTAATTAGGTTATCCCCACAGTCCCTGCGGTTCTTGTGTTTTTTAACTAATGGCAACCTAACAATCATTTGGTTTTTATGATTGCGTTAGATGCCTTTAATGTTATTAATGATAGTATACCACAATGTTAGACAATTGTCAATAGAAAAGGGATTCATCCCCCGCTTCAACTTCAGTAAGTGGGGGTGTTCTCCCCTAAAATATAAAAGATTCCCCTCCAAAGAGGTGGTTAGTTCTTTAGATTTCAAAACGATCCATGATATCTTGAAGGTTTCTAACCATAGAGAGAAGGTCTTTAGCGCCATCCGATATATTCGTCATGGAACCATTCATTTCTTCGACTGATGCACTTGTTTCTTCTACACCAGCCGCTGACTCTTCAGATATAGAAGCGACTTCTTCGACATTTGCAAGTAACTGATTAGCTTTGAATGAAACCATATCTAATGTCTTTGATATGTCATCGACATTATTGGCTGTATCATTGACTGATCGATTAATCTCTTTAAATGTTTGATTTGTTTCTTTGATTTTTTTTGATCCATTCTTTACTTTTTCATATCCTAAGTTTAATTCTTCTGTTACATGATGAGATCCAGATTGTATTGTGTGAACAACGTCTGTTATTTCTCCTACTGAATCAGATACTTGCTCTGCTAACTTTCTCACTTCATCTGCGACAACCGCAAACCCTCGACCATGTTCTCCTGCTCTTGCCGCTTCAATTGTGGCATTGAGAGCAAGAAGGTTTGTCTGGTCAGCAATAGATTCAATAACTGAAACCATCTTAGAAATGCTTTTTGTATCTGCATCCAGTGATTCTACTTGAGAAACGGACGACTTGATAATTGAATCAATATCTTTCATCATTTTTACCGATTCTTCCATCAGTCGTGACCCTTCATGGGATAAATTAATTACTTCTTTTGTTTTTTTAATTGACTCTAACCCTTTCTTAGAGGCACTATCTGTGTGTTCAAACAATGACTGCATGCCTTCTGCTAAGTTAGATGCGTGTGTTGCTTGTGATTCTGAACCATCAGCCAGTTCGCCCATTGTAATGGCGATTTGATTAGCCCCCTCACTCACTTCGTTTGATGAACGGGTCAATCCTTGACTATGCTCTTCTACTTTTCTTGAAACGTTGTTGATTTCGTTGATCATATCAAACATATTTTTATTCATTTTATTTGTTGCATCCATAAGTTGTCCAACTTCGTCATGTGATGTAACATTTAAAGGGTCATGATTTAACTTACCCTCACTAATAGCATTCATTCTATCTGTCACACGCTTTAGTGGATTTGCTATCCGATTACTAATAATAACAGAAATAATAATACCTGCAATGATGATAATGATTGAAACTAAAACAGAAAGATAAATCACTCGTTCTCCATTAGATATGAGGGTTTTTCCTAATTGATTAATATCATGATCTGTTTTTTTTGCTAAATCATCGAATCCTTGGATGAGTTCAACGGAAAGAGGTGTCACCCGACTTTGCAATAAACGTTTTGACTCATCTTTTTTACCTTTGTCATAAAGGGTAAAAACTTCATCTGTCAATTTCTCCCACTCAATTTTCTTTTCTATTAATGTATCCAACCTGTCAGAATCGATTAAGTCAATAGCTCTATTCTCAAGGGCAATAGAGTCTTCTAAACGAGATTCGAAGGTTTTTCGATAAGCATCAGCCTCGAAGAAAACGAATGAATTAATCAGATTTGTTCGTTCATGCATGTTGATAGCTAATTGTTCGTTAATCATGAGAATAGGCATTTTTTTTGAATTAAATCTTCTGTTTCTCCGTTTAATTGCAGCATCGAAAAAATCATAAACGAACTTAACCCGAGAGACAAGAGCACGATACCCATAAATCCCAACATTATTTTTAATTTTAAACCTTTCATTTTAAACCACTCCAGTTTTTTTGTTAATTTCCTATTAGGATGAGAAAAGCGTTCAGATTTCAATATTATTATTGTTTAATAATAATCTATTTATTATAACACAAAAACAGACAATAGTCAATAAGATAAGTGTAGGATAGCATTTTGCCATTTGCACCCAAGGGCTATGTCTATTCGCTTTGCTGGGACGGATTTGAACTTAAAATTTACACATCAATCTTCATTCAGTGTGTGTCATCCCCTCAATGGTTAAAAAGTTTTGAACTTACCTATATGTATTGTTCGGGGATTTTATTTTTACGAAGACAAATATTTAAAAGTCCAGATGTCTTAATCTTAAAATGACTGTCATACAAAGGTTTAGAAGTTTTGAACTTACCTATATGTATTGTTCGGGGATTTCGTATATTAGTCTTAATCAGGATCATTCCTCTTATACTTATTTAAAACCTGCATAGAATAGCATAAGGAAAAATTGCGCATGAAATAAAGGAGTGAGTGTATGTCTAATCATGAATTAGAAGATGATGTTCAGAAGCCGATAATGGAAGCTGGACAATATGCAGGAAAAAAGGCAACAAAAAAAGCAGGGAAAAGTGCGAAAAGGGCGGCGAATAAAGCCACTCGTTCTGTGGGTAAAGCCATTGTTAAAGCCGGTATGGCTGTAAGCAAAGCAATATTTGCTGCGATTGCACCATTTCTCCCTTGGATTTTGGCATTTTTAGCTTTAGTTGGACTCATTATTATTGCTTACTACATGTTACTTGAGTCACCACCAGCAACACAGGAATTTCAAAGAGAAGAAACGAGCCAGATGAACGACTATGAAAACGCTCCTAATGACCAAGGTTATTATGATGTTAAAAGCTTGTCAGAAGGAAATAAATTAGTTCGAGCCTTTTACACTTATTTTTCTGATCGCTCTTATTGGATATTGACAGAAGATAGCGATGAACTAAAAAGCCCTGATGATCCTGAAATCGAAAAACGAGAAATAAAAGATAAATATAACAGAGAAGAATTGTTTTATTTAAGCCCAAATGCCCTTTTTGTTTTAGATGAATTTCTTCATGAAGGGAAATTTCGTGTTCCTGAGCAATTCATTCAACCCGTACCTTATGAAAGGGATGAGGATTCAGGTGAACTAAAATTGATTGATATTTGGGATGATGAAGAGTCGAAAATGAACGTCAAGAGTACAAAATATGATTCTGATGGGAAACCAACTGGTAAAAAAATTGAAGGTGTCTGGGATTACGGTTTGGCACCAGTATTTAATTACAAAGAATTTGAAGAAGAAATGCAGTATAGAGGACGTGTTACACAAGTCCAAAAATGGGATAAAAAAAACCAACGGACGATTTGGGTAACAGCTTCAGATGACGAAATTGAACAAGTTGAAACAAAGTCTCAATCACTTGGAACATCATGGATGATTGATCAGGTTGTTTCTCCAGGTGGAACAATCCGAAATGATATTACGCATGAGTGGGCAGATACAGGTGAACAGTGGTTCCCAGACCCGTCTGACTATGCTTTTACAAAAAAGGTAGATGTTCTTGTATGGAAAGAAAAACAAGTTGTAAACGATGAAGGTGAAGAACTCTATATTATTAAAGATGAAGAAAAAAACACCGTTAGTTACACAACAGAGGAAACAGACGAACCATATATGAAGTTGGTTTCTGAATACGAAAAACAAGAAAGAACATTTTATAAAAAAGTTGAAGGAACGAAATGGGAAAAGATCCCTTCTTACAATGGCGAACCAGACTTGTCAGACATTACTGGTACAAAATATTATAGAGATTACATTGAAAATTACGAGACGTATATCCCGGAAGATGTTATGACAACCTTTGACATAGCGAAAAGATTAAATACAACGGATGAAGAATTGAAAAAGCTTCTCGAAGAAACGGATGATGGCGTTTCAACAACCGTGGGATCTGTCGATGTTGAAGGATTGGAGCTGGGTTCAAGTGCCAGCAATGCAACATACGAACAAGCCTTAACAAACTTACCTTATTTTGTTAAATACGGAAAGGTTTACGGGGTAGACCCTTATTTGCTTGTTGCACTAACCGCACAAGAAGCTGGAGGATCACACTATAATAAAGATGGCAGTGTGAAATCAGCAGCTAATATCGGTTTGATGCAAATATCGAAGTTAGGAAAAGATCCATCTTATCGAAGATCTGTAACGACATATAACTTTGAGACGGGAAAGAAAGAAACTTTCTCTGCATCACTACAAGAACTTCATGATATTGAAACAAATATAAAATGGGGAACGATGTACTTAGCGAATGTGATTAAAGGACAAGATTATCGTGTGTTAGAAGGTCTTCAAGCTTATAACTTTGGATCGTATGAAGGAGATTGGTCAATTGAACAATCTTTAAAATTGCAAGAGAAGTTCGCAAAAGCAGGAGGATATGGTAAGCGCAAAGATCCTGATAGCCCCTTAGGTCCGTGGGCATTTGGTGATGCTTACTATCCTTTACATGTTTTAAGGTATTATGCTTCGCCAGATAGTGCTGTGCCTTATGCTATTACTGATGATGGAGATACTATTACACTCGACAACAGTGAACTTCCAATAGGAACTGTTGAATCTATCAATGCAAGCATCTTAAACAGCCAGTCCAACAATGGATTGTGGAACAGCTTTAATAACACCATTCGAAATTTGTGGGATGATATTAAAAAAGGTATTCAAAACACCTTTGGTATTGAAGATAAACCAAGAGAACAATTCCATGGCATTGACAAAGATGAACCTCGCATTCAATTTATTGGTCAACAGGATTATCAAGAAGCAGATATTATCATTAAAAGCATGTTGGCCTATGATGAGGGGAACTTATTAAGTCATTATAATGACTTTACAGAAGAAGATTTTAAAGAACGATTCAAACTGTTGTTTTCAAATCCATTAGGTCAAAGTATGTCTATGAAAACAGACTTAGATAAAGGGGTAGACCCTGCAACATTCTTTAAGGATGGATATGTTTCGCCAGTTACCAATCCAAAAGTTGTAACTAAATATGGGTTTATTGAGATTGATGGGGAAAGTGAATATCATTCGGGTATTGATATCACAGTTGCTGACGGTCAAGAGATTAGAGCAGTCGCTGATGGGGAAGTCGTTCATGTTGAAAAAACAGGTGACACAGAGGTTATGATTGAACACGACTTAGGCACCGTTACCGTTTATCGCTTTGTATCAGACATCTCTGTAAAAGTAGGAGATGATGTGAAAAAAGGGGATAAAATCGCAGAGGGCGGAAATAACTCAGAGAAAAAAGGTACCTTCCACCTTGAATTAAGGCAATATGATAGCACAAAGGATCCAACATGGATTGTTGATCCAAGCCTTGTCAAGTCTGGTGGTGTTGTGATTATTGACCCCAACGCAAAAGGAGTTTTACAATCACCTTTTGCTGGAAGAGGATTTAGATTAACTTCTCCATTTGGTATGCGTACACTCCAAGGGATTACTCGCATGCATAATGGTGTTGATATTGTGGACAATGCTGGTGCAGGGGCAACCATTCATGCGGTCTATGATGGAGAAGTTGTACGTAAATCGAACGATACCGATGGCTATGGCCATTATATTGTTATCGACCATGGTGTTGTTTCAGAACTAAACGGGACTAAAAAGCTTTTTACTCTTTATGCTCATATGCAGAGTGGATCAGTTTCTGTTAGTGTAGGGGATTCCGTTGAG
>Ga0075011_10000936_pt1 | contig 15684 bp, 10 predicted proteins | sample TARM_MetaG_T_14_FD_72354 | JGI IMG/M metagenome (GOLD analysis project Ga0075011, IMG submission 72354) | Freshwater microbial communities from Pennsylvania, USA, analyzing microbe dynamics in response to fracking - TARM_MetaG_T_14 | ecosystem: Environmental > Aquatic > Freshwater > River... | reverse complement strand
TATTCAAAAGCTGCCGGGTGCAAAAAAACACTACCGCCGCTATTTGCCCCTGATGCCGCTAGCCATAGAGCAATTTGACCTTAAAGGGTTCGATCTCATCTTATCCAGCAGCCACGCAGTTGCCAAAGGAGTGATTTCCGACCCAGGCTCGCTACACGTATGTTACTGCTACAGCCCCATGCGCTATGCATGGGATATGCAGCATCAATACCTGCGTCAGTCAGGTAACGAAAAAGGGCTGATAAGTGGCATTATGCGCTGGCAATTGCACCGCCTGCGCCAGTGGGACTACATCAGCGCACAACGTGTCGATCACTTCGTCGCCATCTCCCACTACATCAAACGCCGTATAGAAACATTTTACCGGCGAGAGTCCAGTGTTATTTACCCACCGGTAGATGTAGAAAAGTTTCGCAATGACCGCCCAAGGGAAGCCTTCTACCTCACCGCCTCACGCATGGTGCCTTACAAGCGTATAGATCTAGTGATCGAAGCCTTTAACCGCACCCCCGAACGGCAACTAGTAGTGATAGGCGATGGGCCCGATTATCAAGCCCTAAAAGCCAAGGCAGGCCCCAATGTCACCTTGATGGGCTACCAGCCGGATAGCGTGCTCATCAACCACCTGGAACGTACTCGCGCCTTCGTATTTATGGCAGAAGAAGATTTCGGCATCTTACCCGTAGAAGCTCAAGCCGCCGGAGCCCCCGTTATTGGCTACGGAGTAGGGGGGATGCGAGAAACCATTAACGAAAGTGCCAGCGGCCTATTTGTACGCTCACAAAGCGTAGAGGCGTTACTAGAAACACTTACACAGTTTGAAGACCAGCAAACCGCAACGGCAAACGTAGGAGAGGGCGAGCAACCCTTTTCGCCTGCGGTTTGTCGCCGTAATGCCGTGCGTTTTGCGAGTGCCAACTTTCGTCAAGCAATAGAGCGCTTTGTGCAGCAACAGATGGCAAATAAAAGCGCGCAAGAATCCACTGTCTCACTCGTCGATAGCCAATAAACCAGCCGGTTATGGGCAAAGTTCTGTCAGGGTCTGATGCAACACCTTGGCTGAGCTTTGCCAATCGAATTTTGCCGCTTGCTGAGGGCCAAGGCGGCTAAACTGAGCACGCTGCGCCTCATCGGTTAACGCCCTGCCAAGGGTGGCAGTCATGCTCTCGACATCTAAAGGGTCCGCATAGAAGGCGCACTGCTCGGCAACTTCCTCCATAACCGTATTACGGCTAGTCATCACCGGCACCCCGCACGCCAAACCCTCCACCACCGGCATCCCAAAGCCCTCATAAAACGACATATAAGCCATCAATCCGGCTGCTGCGGTTAAGCATGGCAAATCCTTTTGTGGCACATAACCTAACCGTATTAATTCACCACGCGCTTCAAGCCGCTTTATATCCGCTGAAAGCGTCGCGTCGTTCCAGCCCTTGGCACCCACGCATACCAATGGCCACGCTTGGCGTAGCGCGTCAGGCAAGCGCTCATACGCGCTCAATAAGCGCGAAAGATTTTTGCGCGGCTCAAGCGTACCCACGGAAAGAATAAAGTGGTCAGGCAGCGAATAACGCTGGCGGATAGATAGCTTGGTAGCCTCATCATAAGGCTGAAAAGCTGCACCGGCAGCGGGCGGCACAATACGGATCTTCGTCTCCGGCACCCCCAAATGCTCTTGTAAAGCGCTCGCAGTAAACTGAGAAATCGTCACCACACGATCAGCACGCTGGACCGACGTGGTTAAGGCTCGTTTGAGCAGCACAATACGTGATTTAGGGTGCAACTCAGGCAGTGCCAGAGGGGAAAGATCATAGACAGTGACCACGGAAGGGCACTGAGCAGGCTTTAAGATAAAGTTAGGTTCCCAATAGACATCATGGGCCTGCTGGCGGCTAAAGGATTGGAACTGATGCGCCTTAAGGCGCTGCCACGCCCAGCGCGCCAACGGTAGTTGACGCACCATTGGTTTCATTCGCGTAAACAGGTCATTCGAAGCAGCAGAGGAGGGCTCGTCACTGTTCATCAGCAACTGTTGAACAGTGTCACGACCTACAAAACGGCCATGAAACATCGCCGACACCTCATGAACCGCGTGGTCGGTGATTAAGCGTTGCATTAGCTCGCGAGTATAGTGGCCAATGCCGGTCAAGGGAGGGGCAAGGCAATCCAGGTCGGTCAGCAGCTTCATGAAAAGGCCTGATCATTAAAATGCAATAATCTGTCAGACTATCACAAGCAGGGACTTCAAGCCCGGCCCTCTTGTCGTATAAAGGCAGCTGCATGACCAACCAAGCATATCCCACCAGGGTGGTGGGCACGTAGCCTATCGCGTATCATGCGCGCGGAACTGCCATCGGCTGGCAGCACACGCAAACTGCCTGTTTAAACGCCCAATGCGCATGTCGCGTGCTGAGCGATAAAGCACCGTTACAAGTTCTTAAGGAAAAGGAGAGCACATGCTCGGCTTGCTACGAGGAATCTGGTCTTATCGCCAGTTTATTATTGATTCAATACGTAACGACTTTGCCAACCGCTTTGCCAGAAGCCGCTTCGGCTTTATATGGATGGTTGCCCAACCGCTGGCCATGGTGCTGGTCTACGCACTCATCCTTTCGGAAATACTAGCCGCACGGCTCCCCGGCATTGAAAACCAATACGCCTACGCCATTTACCTTTCCGCAGGCTTTCTTGCCTGGACGCTGTTCTTCGAGCTTTTAACCCGCACATTAACGCTGTTTATTGATAACGCCAACCTGATTAAAAAAATGCGCTTTCCCCGCATAGCGCTCCCCATTATCGTGATGGGCACTGGCATGATCAACAATGCCATCCTATTGGTAGCTATTTTGGGCGTATTTGCCGTGCTAGGCCACACCGGAGGGAGCGAGCTGCTCTGGATTCTCCCCATGATGCTGCTAACCGCATCGCTAGCGTTAGGCTTTGGGCTAATCCTCGGCGTGCTGAACGTCTTTATCCGCGATGTTGGCCAGTTCGTCACCATTGTATTGCAGTTCTGGTTTTGGCTAACCCCCATTGTCTACCCGCTGGTGATCGTCCCAGACGAGTACCGCTACCTGCTAGAGTACAACCCGCTCTTCCCCATAGTGAATGCTTACCAAAACATACTGGTATACGGGCAGTCACCTGATGTTGTCTCACTTCTGCCCGCCGTGTTGCTAGCCCTGTGCTTGCTGGTTGCTGGATTATTGCTATTTCGCAAAGCCTCGCCTGAAATGACGGATGCCCTATAAAACGGCAGGTGTCGCAAACGTATATACCCCGAAGACATCTGCTCGTTAAGCCAATGGTGCAAAAATGGACTCAAGTTACCTAATGGAAATCCGCGATGTAGGTAAAGCCTACAGCCGCTACCGCTCAGAATGGCATCGCGTTGCCAGCTGGTTTTTACCGGTGAAACCCAGCCAGCAAACCTGGATACTACGGCATATCAATTTCACCGTTCGCCCCGGCGAAGCGCTAGGTATTGTCGGCCAGAACGGAGCCGGTAAAAGCACTCTGCTCAAAATGATTACGGGCACGCTGGCAGCCACTCACGGCCAAATCGACACACGCGGGCGTATAGCCGCGATCCTTGAGCTGGGTATGGGCTTTAACCCCGAATTTTCAGGGCGGCATAATGCCCGCTACACCGCCAGCTTAATGGGCTTTGATGCCGAGCAAATAGACGCCATGATGCCCCGAGTAGAAGCCTTTGCAGAAATTGGCGACTACTTCGATAAGCCCGTGCGCACCTACTCAAGCGGTATGCAGATGCGCGTTGCCTTCGCCGTTGCCACGGCAGAAAGGCCGGATATATTGATTGTGGATGAGGCGCTCTCGGTGGGCGACAGCTACTTCCAGCACAAGAGCTACGACCGTATCCGCGAATTTCAAGCCCAAGGCACATCGCTATTGCTGGTATCCCACGACCCCAGCCTAGTGCAAGGGCTATGTGACCGCGCCGTACTGCTGGAAAAAGGCGCGATTATCAAAGATGGCCCCCCAGGCGACGTGATGGATTACTACAACGCACTCATTGCTGAAAAAGAGAACAGCAAAGTAGAAGTGCGCACCACCGAAGAAGGGAGGTCACAGACCATTTCCGGCACGGGAGAAGCCCGCATCAGCGAAGTAGGCCTCTATAACCAGCAAGAGCAGCCTATCGAGTATGTACGAGTGGATGAAGAGGTAGAGCTACGTGCCCGCGTCACCGTAAACACCGCGCTCCCCAGCTTAGTATTTGGCTACTTAATCAAGGATAGGTTAGGCCAACACGTCTACGGCACCAACACTTGGCACCAAGAACAAGTGATCAACGATGCGCGCCAGGGCGAATTAATCGACTACACGGTAAAATTCCCCGTCAAACTGGGCCCCGGTAGCTACTCTATTTCCCTATCTGTGCACGCGGATGACAGTCACGTGAGTGCCAACTACCACTGGTGGGATCACGCCGTGGTATTTGACGTGGTGAACGAACGACACCCCTATTTCATTGGGGTATGCCATTTACCCACAACGATTACCGCCCAGCGCCATACTTTATAATGACCGGCCCGCTGGCCGCCGCTTCATGCGTTAAGGACATAGCCATGCAAGACGACTTTTACCTAAGATTTGAAGAGCGCTTTCGTGGCGCCCCCGAAGAGATAAAGCAGCGCCTAAGTGCCTACCTGCCCACAACTGCACAGGTGCAAGCCCTTTATCCCAACGGGCTGGCAATTGACGTAGGCTGCGGCCGGGGCGAGTGGCTGGAACTCATGCAGTCACAAGGCTTTGAAGTATTAGGCATCGACACCAACGCCGATATGGTCGCCAGCTGCCATGCCAAAGGCCTGAACGCCGAATGCGCCGATGCCTTTGAAAAGCTAGCCACCTTCGAGAGCGAAAGCGTCGCGCTCGTCTCAGGGTTTCACATTGCCGAACACCTACCGTTCGACACCCTCATGGGCCTAATGAAAGAAGCCCACCGGGTGCTTAAACCCGGCGGGCTGTTGATTCTAGAAACCCCCAACCCTGAAAACCTCAACGTTGGGTTGTGGACCTTCTACATGGACCCCACCCACCGGCACCCCATACCGCCGCTGCTGCTGCAATTCCTGGGTGAAGAAGCCGGTTTTGCTGAAAACCGCATTCTCAAACTCAATGGCCCGGAAAAGCCAGAAGCCGGCAGTTCCCCGCTATCCAGGGTCGCATGGTCGTTAAGCGCTCACCCGGATTACGGGCTGATTGCGCAAAAGCAGGCAACAGAGCAACAAGCAGCCCTGCTAGGTCAGCTCAAGCGCAACGACTTAGAGATGCCGCTGCAGCAAATTAACCAAGAGCTTGAGCAACTGCAGCAAGAGTGGGAGCAACTCCAACACGCCAACCACGCCCTAAGCGAGCAAAAAAACGCCCTGGAAGCACACTTAAAAGCAACTCGGCAAGAGCTACACGAAACGCAATCCAGGCTGCACGATGCCCAGAGCCAGTTTCATAAGCTAGAGCTGCAAGCCAGCGACATCTACCACCAGCTACTCGCTACCCATGCGAGCTTCTCGTGGCGCATAACCGAACCACTGCGCAGATCAAGAAGCATGATTCAAAACGCGCCCGCAAAAGCCAAGCGGGCAGTGATCAAAGCGCTGCGTCTTGCGGTTAAAATCGCGATCCGAATACCCGTTCTGCGCGCATTGGCGCACAAAGCTCTCGACCGTATTCCCAAGCTGCGCCGCTTAAAAGATACACTGCAAGGAACCCCTGCCAGCAGTCACGCAACGACCCCCGCTCCCCACTACCAGAGCGAACAGCGCACCCGCATTTCCCGCGATATAGCAAACCGTCTTGGCAGTAACCAGGAAAAAGGCCAGGAGGGAGATCAATAATGCGCTTGGTACTAGAACTAGGTAGCCACCCTTCGCGCTACCTAACACCGGCTATTGGCGTGATTGAGAGCATCCAACGCCAATTACCCCAGGTAGAGATCGCCGTCCACCTGCTGGATGACGAAAAAGGGCAGGGCAACGCCACATCCACAGCGCGCCAACACCTCAGCCAGTATGTGGCAGACACCCACATCTACGTCACGCCTTACCCGCTAAGTAGCGCCCAGGCATCAAGCGCATCGGCGTTAGACACCAGCACCATTCAACAGCAAATTAAAAATCGGCTGGTAGCGCGAGTAGGCGACTACGCCCTAGAGCCCATAAAACCGGATGCCGTGCTGCGCTTTGCCCCTCAAGACGCGCAAACCCTGGGGGTGTTTACGGATGGGCAACAGCCACTGACGCACTTTGCCAGCCTAACCCTAGACCCCGAAAGCCAAAGCGCAGAGGCCGCGCAAACAGCGGTGCTAGCGTGGTTGACCAGCCTCGACGCCGATGCAGCCGCCCAAGCCCAGGGAGTAGAGGGGGTAGAGGGGGTGGAGGTGAATGCCGACAAGCCACGCCTTGCCTTTGTATCGCCGCTGCCGCCGCTGCAAACCGGCATCGCAGACTACAGCGCAGAACTGCTCGAAGCCCTTGCCCCGTACTACACCATCACCCTGATTGTTGAACAGGAGACGGTTGAGCCACCCAGCCTTGCCCAACGCTTTGCCATACGCGATAGCCACTGGTTTATGCAGTACGGCAGCAGCTTCGACCGCGTGCTTTACCACTGGGGCAACTCCCAGCACCACACCCACATGCTCAACATGCTGGATAAACACCCCGGCTGCGTGGTGCTGCACGACTTTTTCAGCGGCGATGCCATTAAATATATCGCCGATCAGCAGCAAGACTTTGGGCACGTACTCTACATGGCGCACGGCTACGGGGCCGTGGCTGAATGGAACCAAGACCTAAGCCACGCGGGCATCGTAAAAACACTGCAACACTACCCGCTGAATCACCCCGTCATTTCACGCGCCACCGGGGTGCTGGTTCACTCAAACTATGCCCTAGGCTTAGCGCGCCAGTGGTACCCCGAGCATCAGCTAGATGACTGGCGCCATGTACCCTTTTTACGGTTAGCCCCAGAAACGCAAGCAGACCCAGCCGCACAGCGCCGCCAAGCACGGCAACGTCTCGCTATTAGCGAAGACGCCTTTGTGATTTGCACTTTCGGGCTGATTACGCCGAACAAATGTATTCACGCACTTCTGGAAGCCTTCAGTAGCAGCCAGCTGGCCAGCCAGCGCAACGTGCAGCTGGTCATGGTGGGAGGGTACGGCCACGCAGCGTACCAGCGCCGCATAGAAAAATGGCTCAAAAAATACACCCAGGCAGCCACGGTAAAGGTAACCGGGTACGCCAGTGCCGACACCTACCGCCACTACCTACAAGCCGCCGATGTAGGGGTACAACTGCGCACCAACTCCCGCGGAGAAACGTCAGCCGCCGTGTTTGACTGCCTGGCTGCCGGACTACCGATGATCGCCAACGCCCACGGCTCGGTCGCAGAGTTACCCGAGCACGTAGCCCACCTAACACCCGACGATGTAGATGTGACGGCCTTACGGCAAGCGCTGGAAACACTCTACCAAGATACCTCGCGCCGGGAAGCGCTCGCCCAAGCAGGGCAGCGCTACGTTCGCGAATCGCACAGCCCCGAGACCGTGGGTAACGCCTACGCCGCCGCTATTGAAGAACTCAGCCAGCGCAGCCGCCTTGGGCGCTACCACACCTTCCTAGACGACCTAACCACCCTGCACAAGCAAGAAGGGTTAGTGCTGGATAACCCGGCAGACCTCGCCGCACTCAGTGAAGCGGTAGATGTGGCCCAGCCCCCCGTGCATGGCCCCAGGCTGCTGGTCGACGTTTCCAATATTGCCAACCACGATTTACGCACCGGGATTGAGCGGGTTACCCGCAACCTATGCGAGATCTTTTTATACACCCCGCCGGAAGGCTACCGGGTAGAACTGATTAGATGCCTGAACGGTGAGCTACACTACGCCCGCGCCTACGCCGCAGAACGTCTAGGGCTAGCCCCCATACTAGGGGAAGACGAGCCGCTGACCCCCCGCAAAGGCGATATCTACCTTTCACTGGAGTGGTCGCCCCCCGTACTCGCTGCAACACACCAACGCTTTCAAGCCATGCGTGCCCAAGGCGTAAAGCTCTACTTCACCGTGTTCGACGCGCTGCCCATGCAGTTCCCCCAGCACTTCCCAGACTTTGTAGAAGGCACCTACGAAGACTGGCTCTCGCGGGTGCTCACGCTGGCCGATGGCCTATGCTGTATTTCCGCAGCGGTGGCCGATGACATTCGCACCTGCGCCTACCAGTTACCGGAACCGCTACGCCCGAAAGGGGAGCTACCCCACCTGGGGCACTTCCACTTAGGCGCCGACTTCACCGCCCGCGCTGCCAGCCAAGGGCTACGCTCTGAAGACAACGCCACGCTAGACAAACTCAGCGGCGACGCGCCCATTTTGCTGATGGTAGGCACCTTAGAGCCACGCAAAGGCCACACCCAGGTTATTAGCGCGATGGAATACCTGTGGCAGCAAGGCAGCCAAGCGCGGCTGGTCATTGTGGGCAAGCTAGGCTGGAAAATGGACGCCATCGCCAAGCGGCTAAACGAACACCCGCAGAAGGGCAAACTCCTCTTCTGGGTGCAAGGTGCCAGCGACGACATGCTCGCCGAGCTATACCGCACGAGCAGCGCGTTAGTAGCCGCCTCAGAAGGGGAAGGCTTTGGCCTACCGCTGATCGAAGCTGCCCAACGCGGCATACCCATTATTGCCAGAGATATCCCGGTGTTTAGAGAAGTTGCTGGCCAGCACGCCAGCTTCTTCAGCGCCACCGATGGTGAAGGGCTATCCCGCGAGCTGCAGGCATGGTTTAAAGCTTACGACGCCGGGCAAACCCCCAGCGTAGAAAACATGCCCTGGTTAAGCTGGGAACAAAGCGCCCAGCAACTGCTTAGCCAAGTGCTGCCCAACAGCACCCCCTAACGCCACCTAGCCCCCGCCAACGGCGGGGGCTAGCGCGCTTTCTAAATGCCACTCACCAGCCCTATCTTTAAGCCTATCTCCAAGCCTATGCCCAACCCCTACCAATGGTCTTAATAGGCTAAAAAAACGGACAGTATGAAATTTCTGATCAAAATGCGGGTCAGTAACAAATCGGGTTGACACCGTAGGCCAGCCCGCCACAATACCTCTCTTTATTCACTGCTCGCCGAGAGCAGTTCGTCAATGCAACTGAAAGGAAATGCGTCATGAACGCAATCGTGACAGGTATAACAGGCCAGGACGGCGCTTACCTCGCCGAATTACTGCTGGAAAAAGGCTACACCGTATATGGCACCTACCGCCGCACCAGCTCCGTTAACTTCTGGCGTATTGAAGAGCTAGGAATTGACAGCCATCCCAACCTGCATCTGGTGGAGTACGACCTAACCGACCTCTCTTCCAGTATCCGCCTGGTGCAGCAGTGCAAGCCCCGCGAAATTTACAACCTCGCGGCGCAGAGCTTTGTTGGCGTCTCCTTCGACCAACCGCTCACCACCGCCGAAATTACCGGCCTGGGCGCGGTAAACCTGCTTGAAGCCATTCGCATTGTCGATAGCTCCATCCGCTTCTATCAAGCATCCACCTCCGAGATGTTTGGCAAAGTACAAGAAGTACCGCAAACCGAAGCCACCCCGTTCTACCCGCGTAGCCCCTACGGCGTTGCCAAGCTCTACGCCCACTGGATGACCATTAACTACCGCGAGTCTTACGACATCTTCGCCACCAGCGGTATTTTGTTTAACCACGAATCCCCGCTGCGCGGCCGCGAGTTTGTTACCCGCAAAATCACCGATGGCGTGGCTCGCATCAAGCTCGGCAAACAAGCGCGTTTAGAGCTAGGCAACCTAGATGCCAAGCGCGACTGGGGCTTTGCCAAAGAGTACGTAGAAGGCATGTGGCGCATGCTGCAAGCCGACACCCCAGATACCTACGTACTCGCCACCAACCGCACCGAAACCGTGCGCGACTTCGTCACCCTGGCGTTTAAAGCCGCAGATATTGAACTGCGCTGGGAAGGGCAGGGCGAAGACGAATGTGCTGTCGATGTGGCTACTGGTAACAAAGTGGTGGTGATTAACCCACGCTTCTACCGCCCCGCAGAAGTAGAGCTACTGATTGGCAGCCCAGCCAAAGCCACCCAAGAGCTTGGCTGGAAGCCCACCACCAGCCTGGAAGAGCTATGCCGCATGATGGTAGAAGCCGACCTAAAACGCGTTGCCGCTGGCGTTAGTGCCTAACGAATAACGCCTAACGTCAACGAAAAAGGATTTTTAATGACTCAGCCGTCGCCTAGTATTGCCGTATTACTACCGTGTCGAAACGAAGCTGCCGCCATTGCCAAAGTGATTGAGCAGTTTCGTGCGGCGCTGCCTAGCGCCGCCATTCATGTGTTCGACAACGCCTCCACCGACAACACGGCCACCTTGGCCGCCCAAGCCGGTGCCCAGGTACACCATGTTGCCAAACCAGGGAAAGGCAACGTAGTACGGCGAATGTTTGCCGATGTAGATGCAGATATTTACGTGCTAGCCGACGGCGACGCCACCTACCATGCCCCCAGCGCCCCCAAGCTCATCGAACAGCTCTGCGAAGGCGGCTACGACATGGTAGTGGGCACCCGCGTTCATGAAGACCAAAGCGCCTACCGCAGCGGCCACCAGTTCGGCAATAAAATGCTCACCGGAGTGGCCCAGCGGATCTTTGGCGGCAGCTTTTCCGATATGCTCTCGGGCTACCGAGTATTCTCCCGCCGGTTCGTCAAATCCTTTCCCGCCTTAGCGCAAGGGTTTGAAATTGAAACCGAGCTAACCGTACATGCCCTAGAGCTACGTATGCCCTGCGCCGAACAGGCCACCCCTTACGGCGCACGGCCCGAAGGCAGCGAAAGCAAGCTAAGCACCTACCGTGATGGCTTCCGTATTCTGCGCACCCTGGCAAAACTCTACGCCAGCGAGCGCCCCCTATGGTGCTACGCAGGGCTGGCGCTGGTACTAGCGCTACTTTCAGCCCTGTTAGTGGTACCGGTACTGGCCACCTACTTACAAACCGGGCTAGTGCCGCGCTTCCCCTCGTTGATAGCAGGCATGGGGCTTGGCCTACTGGCGGGGCTTTCCCTGACCACCGGCGCAGTGCTGGATACCGTCACCCGTGGCCGCCACGAGCTAAAACGGCTGCACTACTTGGCCGTGCCGCCTCTATTTAAGGCACCAGGAAACACGCAGCCATGAGTATCTGGCGTGAAAGCGCCGGGTTTGCCGTGGTAGGCACTGTGGGGTTTATGGTCGATGCGGGGGTGGTTTCCCTGCTTGCTGCGCTAGGCAGCGGCCCCTGGCTGGCACGGCTTGTCTCCTTTACGGCGGCGGTATTTACCACCTGGCAACTCAACCGGCGCTACACCTTCAAAAACCGCCAACTGCGCCACACTGAAAAGCGCAGCTTTGGCAGCTATGTGGCCGCCTGTTTGGTGGGCGGCGGGCTAAATTTAGGCACCTACGCACTGCTGGTGAGCCAGCTGCCGCTGTTTGCCCACTACCTGTTTCTAGCGGTTGCCGCAGGCTCTATCGCTGGCATGGGGGCCAATTTCTTACTCGCCCGCTACTGGGTGTTTGGAGGGTACCATGCCCGCCACTAACCCGGCCCAAACGCTTAATGCACGCTTGCAAACCCTGTTCCACCACCGGCTGCGTGCCCACCACCATCTCCTACTGCTGGCGCTACTAGGGGTGATCGCCGGGGCAGGCAGCCTATGGCTAGGGGCCGATGCCAACTGGGACCTACGCAACTACCACCTCTACAACCCCTGGGCGCTGCTGAATGACCGCTGGCAGGCCGATATGGGCTGGAACGTGCAGTGGTTTCTCAACCCGCTACCGCAGCTGCCTTACTACGCCCTGGTCAGCCTATGGCCCAACGATTTACGGCCCGTTACCGCGCTAATGGGCATACCCGGCGCGCTGGTGGCCTGGGCCATGCTGCTGCTCTACCGCGAACTAGGCCGCCAGTTCGAGCTGCCTGCGGCGCTGCTGGCGCTAGGCTGGGTGGTCTCCTGCACCGGAGCCGTTACCCTTGGCCAGCTAGGCACCACCTTCAACGACTTGGCGGTGGCGTTTATCGTACTGCTGGGCTGTGTCAGCATTTTGCGCGGCCTGCGCGAAACGGACGACCAGCGCTGGCCCGCCCTCGGCTTTTTTGCCTTTGGCGTGGCGATGGGGCTAAAAATCACCTTTGGGCTATTTGTGCTAGGCCCCGCGCTGGCATGGCTGTTTACCCGCCCGCGCTTTCACGCCCTATGGCCAGGGGCGCTGGCAGCCACCTTAGGGCTACTGCTAGCAGGCGGCTGGTGGTTTACGCTGCTACAGCTGCGCTATGAAAGCCCGCTGTACCCATTTTTTAACAACCTATTTGAATCGCCCTGGTGGATACCCATTACCGAACGCGACGCCCGCTTCGACCCCCAAGGCCTGCTGCAGTGGCTGTTTTACCCCTTTTACTGGTGGCGGGCCAACGTACTGGTCAGCGAAGTACCGTTTTCCGATGGGCGCATTTCGCTAGGGCTGCTGGCTGCCTTGGGGGCGCTATGGCCCTGGCGCGGGTTATCGCTGACCCAGCGCCGCACCCTGCGCTTTATGGCGCTGCTGATGCTGTTCACCTACGCGATTTGGCTCAAGCAGTTTGCGATTTACCGCTATATGCTACCGCTGGAGCTGCTCGCCCCCTGGCTGCTGCTAGCCCTGGGCGGCGCGATAAGCCTGCGCCAAGCAGGGCAGGGCACGCCCAAAGCACTATGGCTAAGCAGCGCCGCCGTGGCACTGCTGCTAATAGTGACCACCCAGCCCCCCAACTGGGGGCGTGTGCCACCCAGCCAGCCCAGCGTATTAGCCGTTAAAAGCCCCATCGACACCCGCAACGCGCTAGTAGCGGTGGCCCAAGGCGACCCCCCGCTAAACTACCTAGCAGTGGGCCTGCCAGGGCCGCGCCACTTTTTAAGCGTGAACGCCAACCTGCACGCTGATACGCTGACCGGCCAGCGTGCCAAAGCCATGCTGGCCAATAGCGAAGAGCGCTACTGGGTAACCCCAGCCCCCGCAAAGGCCAACGGCCCCCGCGGGCTAGCCGCCTGCTTTGGCCTACAGTTGCAGGTAACCGCCTGCCAGCCGTTGCAAGCCAACGACCCAGGCGTGCCCCAGCTGCTTATTTGCCCGTTAAGGGAACACCCACACCCACCGCCACACGCCGAGGTATGCCCATGACAACCACGCTTGTAACCGGTGCCGCCGGTTTTACCGGCCGCTGGATGATTGACACTCTGCAGCGCCAGGGCCACCGAGTGGTGGCCGCCGTACGCAGTGCCAACACCGCTACGGCCGCCGAGCAAACCCTAACCGCTGATTTAAACGACCCCCAAGCCGTGCAAACGCTGGTAGAAGAAGCCGCGCCAGACTACGTCATCCACCTCGCGGCGCTGGCGTTTGTGGGCCACGACGACCCCGCCGCCTTCTACCGGGTCAACGTACTCGGCACGGAAAACCTGCTAAACGCCCTGGCTGCGCTGGAAACTAAACCCCAGCGGGTGCTAATCGCCAGCAGTGCCAACGTCTACGGCGACACCGACCAGCCGCTGATAGATGAGCAGCAGCCACCCGCGCCGGTTAACCACTACGCCTGCTCCAAACTCGCCATGGAGCACATCGCCCGCACTTTCCGCACGCGCCTGCCGCTAATCATTGCCCGGCCCTTTAACTACACAGGCCCAGGGCAGGATACCCGCTTTCTGATTCCTAAAATCGTTGACCACTTCGCCCGTGGCTGCCAGGAAATTGAACTAGGCAACACCCACGTAAGCCGTGATTTTTCTGATGTACGCGACGTAGTAAGCGCTTACTTAGGTTTGCTAGAAGCCCCCTGGCAACCTGAACACAGTGGCGAAATAGTGAACGTATGTTCCGGCATAGCCACCCCGCTAAACGACATTATTACCCACATGAACCAACTAGCAGGATACGAAATAGCGGTAAAAGTAAACCCCGCCTTTGTACGCGCTAACGAAATAAAAAGCCTGCGCGGCAGCAGCGAACGGCTAAAAGCCCGCTTAGGCCACCCCCGCACGTTAACCCCCCTAGCGAATACCCTCCGCGACATGTACCGCGCCCAGCGCAACCCCTCATAGCGCCACTGCCAGCACAGCAGCCTAAAACGTGCAGGCATACCAGAGCTGGCGACTTTAGATAAAGGGCACTGCCTCGGCATGCCCTCTCGTTCACCAAACGGTAAGAAAAAGCCATTAATCTTGCATAATTTAAATATTGACAAACAGTGTTCGAAAATTAACTATGCAGAGCAGGCGCTCAGCCTTAGCCTTGAATACTGCACTAATTTGATGTTACAAAGCAGTGTTAAACGGTCTTGGTATAAAGAGACACTAAACGTTGACTTTTGCAGTACCGGCGACCTAAAGTGTCACCTGTTTTAGTTTGGGATTCATGGAGCGAGCCATCAGCCAAACGTCTGATGCAGCGTTGGAAATCGCCTTACTTAAACCAGTAACCTTGAGCGCTCAAGGTATTCAAGGGAACCGGCAGCCACAGCGCCGGTGAACTTTCTCAGCAAGGAGACTATAGTCCCATGGAAAACATGACTTCCACACAACTAGCGCAGCTGCTGTATGTTGCCTATTACGGCCGTCCGGCCGATGCGTCAGGCCTGACGTTCTGGGCTGAACAGATTGACGCCGTAGGCGTTGAAGGCGTTGCCGCAGACTTCGGCGCTTCTGCTGAATTCGAAGCACGTTTCGGCGATCTGACCAACGAAGAGCTGGTACAAAACCTGTATCAACAGCTGTTTGGTCGCGACGGCGAGCAAGCGGGCGTTGATTACTGGGTCAACCTACTGGAAAACGGCACTTCGCTAGCGGAAATCGCTCTTGAAATTGCTAATGGCGCACAGAACGCCGATATCACAGCAATTAACAACAAAGTAGCCGTTGCTCAGCGCTTCACCGAAGCCGCTGGTGACGACTACGCAGGCGACGACGCGGCCAACATCGCCCGTGACTTCCTGCTCACCGTTGACGCTGACACCGACGCAGAAACTGCCGACGTAGAAGGCGCGCTGGATAGCGTAGCAGACCTCACCACCTTCACCCTGGCTGAAGCCCAGGCGGCTGAAGCACTGCCCGCTAAGTACACCATCGAAGACAGCGCCGCTAATCTGGTAGCTGCTGCTTCTGCTGCCGCCATCACTACCCTGGCTAACGCTGAAGCCATCGTCGTCGCTGGCGACGCAACCGTTGAGCAGATGAACGCGCTGATCAACGTAAGCGAATACAGCAACATCGAAAGCTACACCCTGAACGACACCGTTGAGAACCTGCTGGCCGGTGGCGACATCGTAGCCAACGCAGCATCCGCGACCGTTGCAGGCGAGCCGGTACTAACCGTTGCTCAGTACAACGAAATCGCCGCTGTAGCGACCGTTGAAACCTACACCGTTGTAGACACCGCTGAAGCCATCCTGGAAGCCGGTGCTGACGCCGCTGCCCTGGCCAATGCCGGTAGCGTTGCGATCACCGACGAAGCCGTCACCCTGGAGCAAGCCGTTGCTCTGGACGCGCTGAGCCTGGACGTTGCTTACCCAGCCGTTGACGTTAGCCTGGAAGCGGCTGCCGCTGCTGACACCTTACCGGCCAACTACGCGCTGACTGCAGA
>Ga0075011_10000935_pt1 | contig 15702 bp, 17 predicted proteins | sample TARM_MetaG_T_14_FD_72354 | JGI IMG/M metagenome (GOLD analysis project Ga0075011, IMG submission 72354) | Freshwater microbial communities from Pennsylvania, USA, analyzing microbe dynamics in response to fracking - TARM_MetaG_T_14 | ecosystem: Environmental > Aquatic > Freshwater > River... | reverse complement strand
TTTTTTTTATTGTTTTTTATTATATATGGTAGACTAACAGAAGAAAGTATAAGGAGGTAGATTGATGCGATTCACAAAAGACGCACTTTATTATGCAAATAGAATTAAAGAAGGAAAAATGACAAGTGTCCAACTAGTCGAAGCAGCCTTGAAAAATATTGAAAGTTTAAATCATGTCTTAAATGCGGTAACAAATACACAAGCTGAGTCTTCTTTAGCTCGAGCACAGCAACTAGATGATGCTTTAAATAAAATGGACAAGGAAACAAAAGAGCATTTAGCCCCGTTCTATGGTGTACCAATCTTATTAAAAGATTTAGGACAAAATCAAGCTAACTTTCCAAGTACAAGTGGCTCAAAATTATTCAATAATACTCTAGCTCAACAAACCGATAATTTTGTCAAAAAAATTGAAGAAAATGGTTTTGTTATTGTGGGTAGAACGAATACACCAGAATTTGGGTTTAAAAATATAAGTGATTCGAAACTTCATGGGGATGTCAAATCTCCAATAGATTTGTCACGGAATCCAGGTGGATCAAGTGGTGGTGCGGCGTCAGCTTTAAAAGCTGGTATAGTACCAATCGTTACAGCGAGTGATGGTGGAGGCTCAATACGTATACCCGCCAGTTTTAATGGTTTAATTGGATTAAAACCAACGCGTGGACGCATACCAGTTGGTCCTGGTAGTTACCGTGGGTGGCAAGGGGCTTCAATTAATTTTGCATTGACAAAATCAGTTCACGACACCTTCACACTGTTAAAAGGCATGCAAATAGAGCAATTTGAATCACCTTTTATCTTACCTAAGATGTCAGTTAATGAATTAGAGATGCCTAAAGAAAAATATACAATTGCTTATACACTTGAGTCGCCGATTGGTTCAAAAGTAAGTGATAAAGCAATCGATGCTGTCAAACTAACGATTAATCATTTGAAGAAATTAGGTCATTACGTCATTCAAGAGGCACCTGAATTAGATGGAATAAAGGCTATGAAAAGTTACTACAAAATGAACGGCGTTGAAACAGCTAGTATGATGGCTAGTATTGAAAGTGTATTGCAGCGGCCGATGACAATCGAGGATATGGAGTTGATGAGTTGGGCTTTATACCAATCTGGCTTAAGAATTAGTGGTATGGAATATTCAGCTGTTATAAATTTTTGGGATGATTTGACAGTTAAAAGTGAAGCCTTTTTCAGCGAAAATAACATCGATTTTTTGTTGATGCCTACGACAAATGATGTGGCCCCTTTACAGCATCAGTTTCATTTAAGTATTGAATTATCACAAAAATTAACTAATATCGATGCTTTTAATTCGCAAGAACAGCAAACGTTAATTTGGAAAATGTTTGAGGACTCATTAGAATGGACGCCTTTTACACAACAACAAAACTTGACAGGACAACCCGCTATTAGTTTACCCATATATGAAACAAGTGAAGGTTTACCGCTAGGTGTACAGTTTTCTTCAGCCAAAGGCAATGAGTATAAATTACTGCAATTAGCACTACAATTAGAAACGGCTGGCGCTTTTCAAGTTGAAATTGTTTAGTTTTTTATATTATCCTGCTACACTAAGCTTAGCGAGGAGTGATCAAAATGGGCAATGAGAGAGATCGCAAAACTAAGAAAAATAGTAGTCTCGGTATGGTAATTGGTCTGATTATTGGTGTTGTAATAGGCATCCTAATGAAGAATATTGGTGTAGGGATTGCGATAGGGATTGCAATCGGTGTAGCCATTGGTAGTAGATAATAAAAAGAGCAATTACAATTATTTTCTTAGATAATTGTAATTGCTCTATTTTAGTATAAGGGATTATAAGTTTATGTTGATTTATCAAGTGTTGTACTTCGCTCAGCTTATTGTTTTCCAAGGCGGTGGTCGCTTTCAAAGCCTCACTGACGTTCGTGCTTTTCCAGCTCAATCGGCTAGGCTCTGTCTACTTCGCTTTGTTCATAGACAGAGCAAGCTACGCCGATTGACCTTTGTACCGCTGGGGAAAACAATTCGCTGATCTATGTTAAGTATTCCAACAAAAGTAAAAGATATGATCAAGTTATACTGCTAAACAGAATTTAAAGTCCGAGGTTTTTAGTATAAGGGATTATAAGTTTATGTTGATTTATCAAGTTTGGTACTTATGCTAACTACTCATTATCCCCTAGGTAGATTGAATTGTATGGAGTACCAGACTCTATACACTGACGGATGACTGCGAATAATTCTTCTTCTGTGCCTATAAATTCTTCTAAAGGAAACGTTTCGCTGAAAGCTTCGAAATACTGTTTTAATAGCTCCTTCATCAATCTCTCCTCCTCATTTTATGTTTGGCAGAGTGACAAACAAATGGTTATAGTCAGAATATTTCTTCCTTTTTCTTCACTTAATTATAACACGCTCGTTACTCTGAGACATTAAGAAAGCTCCTTATCAACCCATCTTTGGTAAATTGCCATCGCAATAAACAGAAAGGCAGCTCCTAGAGATAAGCCCGCAATCACATCACTAGCAAAATGAACCCCTAAGTAAAGTCGGTTCATTGCAATAAGTAGTGAGAAAAGTAAAGTCGCACTTACTGTGTAAAATTTTAGGTTAGCAATTTTGCTTTTATTAGCTTTATAGATTAAAAAAGCTAAAGCCCCACTATAAATGATTGCACCCATCGCATGACCACTTGAGAATGAATAACTATGTTCTTCAACTAAGTGTGTTAACAAAGGACGAGTTCTTTCAAACTAATTTTTGACAAAATGGTTTACTATACCAGCACCTAGTAAAACTGTTAAAGCAAACCATAGTGCTTTTTTCCAATGTTTATACCTTAGGCTTATCAACAAACCTATGATAATAACAATAATAACTACAGATTTTACATTCCCTATACTTGTAAAAATGACAACTTTGCGTGTAAAAGAGTCAGAACCAGAATTGTAAAAGAATTGCCCGACTATAGTGTCAAAACTAATTAGCCATTGACTGTCGATTATTATTAAATAACTCAACAGAAGAAATGGAATACTTGCTAGAGCACTTAAAAGTAAATACCTATAAAGATTAGCTGTTTGATTTTTCATGATTATTATCATTTATAGAGATTTAGGCTGAAAAATTAAAGGCTCTTTACTAACAGAGTTTAAGACTTTACAACCTGATTCTGTTACTATCACTAAATCTTCAATACGTACACCAATTTTACCTGGGATATAAATACCTGGTTCAATTGAAAAGACATTGCCGACTTCAACTTTATCGTGGTTATGTTGACTTACATCACCAGCTTCATGAACTTCGCGTCCAATCGAATGCCCAAGACGATGTGTAAAGTTTGGACCATAACCTGCTTTTTCAATGATACGTCGAGCTGTCAAATCAATTTCCGAGAATTTTACACCAGGTTTTATCATAGCGATAGCTGCCTCGTTGGCTGCACGAACGGTGTTATATATAGTTAAAGATTCTTCATCAGGTTGTCCATAGAAGACAGTTCTTGTCATATCTGACGCATAGCCTTGGTAGAAGCTACCAATATCGATTACCACACTGTCACCTAATTGAGGCTGATCTTGGTTAGTTTCATGATGAGGATCAGCTCCATTAGCTCCGTATGCAATAATTGGTTCAAACGAGAAGCCATCACAGTCTAATTCAACATAAATTTTTGCTAGATGTTCAACCATTTTATCTTCAGGTAAGCCTTGTTCGATAAGTTTGAACATTGCATCCATAGCTTTATCGTTTTTTGCCGAAGCGTTAGCCATTATAGTTTGTTCTTCCAACGATTTAATTGAGCGTAAACTGTCAATAAGATGACTTCCCTTTACGGGTTGTAAATTATCAGTAATAGACATTAAATCTAGTAAAAAATGACTAGGCCAATGTTTATCAATACCAGTAGGGCCATTAATTAAATGCTCCGCTACCAAGTTTAAAACAGGCTCACCATCAGAATATTGGTAAACCTCTACAAGTGATGCTAGCGCTTGATTGTCAAAGGCTGGAAACAGTCTATTTAAGTATAACTTCAATTGACCGTTTTGGTTGATATTGAGTAATAAAAGTCTTTCTCCTGGCGCAGTATAATAGTCAATCAAATAGTCGATACTAATTGGATCACTAACAAGTAAATTTTTAATACCCAATTTCTTCATATTAAAGATAAGGCTTTTTATGCGATTGTGGTACATTATCTCGCTCCTTTATGTTATTTTAGTTATGTATACTATTTATTATAATGTATTGATTAGCGAAAACCCAACAGATTAGTATCCAAATAGGACGAAGGTCGCTTTTTTATTTAAGAATAACACAATATAATACAGCTAAATAGCGAGCTTGAACTTTTAAATAAAATAAGGGAGACTGTAAGCATGGCATTAAGTTTAGAAAAAAAGCGGCTAGTGATTCGGAGTGCTACAATATTTGGTGTGGTGGTAACGATTTTAGGTTCTTATTTTATTCTACAGTCGAATTATTTCAGACCAGAAGGTGGCTTTTCTGAATTACTGATAAACTTAGGGATTTTTGGCCCCTTGATTTTCATTCTTGTACAGATATCTCAAATTATTTATCCGATTATCCCACTTGGCTTAACGAATGTAATCGGTGATTTGATTTTTGGGCATTCCTTGGGTTTTATGTTTAATTTTATAGGGATGTTGATTGGATCAAGTATTAATTTTTATCTGGGTCATCGCTTTGGTGAGGAATTCTTATTAGCTTTTATTAATGATGAAACTTATCAGAAATATAAAGAACGAATCAATCGTGGAAATGGACTGAAGAAATTACTGATCATCGGTTTTATTTTGCCACTGTTCCCTGATGATATATTTTGTATTATTGCAGGTATGTCAAAAATGACCTATAAAGAGTTTTTTAAATTAATTTTATTTTACCGTCCTATCTCACTATTTGTGTTTACGTTTATGTCATCGAATATTATCCAGTTTATTGCCGATTTATTATTCGGTTGGTAGACTGTTAAGAAAGTAAGGTTTAAAATGAAGAAAATAATAATAGGCTTAGTGCGTTTTTATCAAAAATTTATATCACCTGCCTTTCCACCAAGTTGTCGATACTATCCATCTTGTTCTAGTTATACGATACAGGCAGTAGAAAAGCACGGAGCATTAAAAGGTAGTATCATGGGTTTTGTGCGTATTATGCGATGTAATCCTTTTGTAAAAGGTGGACGGGATCCGGTGCCTGACCACTTTACATTAAAAAGACAATACCCTAAAAAGTCTCCTGTAGATGATGTTAATCATGATCATCATCATCATTAATATAAAATAATCGACACAAACATTTTAAACCGCTACTAACGGAACGGTTTAAGTTTTTTATTTTTATTGTAACAATAGAAAGCTTTATCAGCTCCCCCGATACTGTTATAATTAAGGAGAGTCTAAAAAAATACTATGTTATAATCAGAAAAGAAATTAAGGTGGTGATACTGTGATAGATTGGCTAGGTAACTTTTTTAGTAATCGCCCATTGTCTAGTATTCTAGACGTTCTCTTGGTGTGGTATATTATTTACCGACTAATTATTTATGCACGAGGAACGAGAGCATTAAATCTTTTAAAAGGTGTCGCAATCATTATCGCAGCCAAATTTATAAGTTCCACTTTAGGTTTACAAACAATTGATTGGTTGCTTGGCCAGGTTATTTCTTGGGGAGTCGTTGCATCCATCATTTTATTCCAGCCTGAGTTAAGGAAAGCCCTGGAAAACTTAGGGCGTAATTTGTTTAGAAACCGTAAGGACTTAAGGAATCCTAGTCAAAAATTAATTGATGACTTAGAGAATGCATTGCTGTATATGTCGAAACGTAAAATTGGTGCATTGATTTCGATTGAAGCCAATGAAAAATTGGATGAATATGTTGAAACTGGAACACCGATGAATTCTGAAATTAGTAATCAGTTATTGATTAATATCTTTGTTCCGAATACACCACTGCACGATGGAGCGGTAATTATTTCAGACTATCGAATTGCTGCGGCATCCTGTTATTTGCCTTTGTCTGAGAGCAGTTTAATTCCAAAAGAATTAGGAACTCGTCACCGTGCAGCGATTGGGCTTGGCGAGGTAACTGATGCTTTGACGTTAATCGTATCAGAAGAGACAGGAAGCATCAGCATTGTTAAACATGACCATTTGCATCGTGATTTAGATCAAGGGAGCTTGCGGAATTTATTAAATCAGTATTTAATGATTAATGAAGAAGATAAAGATGAACAAGACTTACTTGATGATATACGCGATTTCTTTACTGCCAAGTTCACACAGAAAGGTGGTAAATGATGATGAAAGAATCTATTTTTGATAATATTTGGTTTGTCAGAATTATTTCATTGGCCTTTGCCCTATTCTTATATGCGTTTGTTTCTTCAGAGAATAGTGATCAGTTTCAAGCCATCAGTAATCAGCAGTTTGCGAGTATTGAAACGAGTGAAACGATTTCGAATGTGCCTGTTTATTTAGGGGAGCACGATGAAGATGTGTTTGTTAGTGAAATGCCTGAAACCGTGACAGTCAAATTAACAGGACCTCGTAATATTATTACACAAGTAACCGTTGAAGATTTTATTGTTCAAACGGAAGATATTCGTGGAATTGATACAGGGCGTCAAACAATTCGTTTGATCGCGATTGGTTTACCAGAAGAAATTGATTATCAGATAACACCTGTTAGACACGTTGTCCAAGTCTCAAGACGTGAAACCGTCACGTTACCTGTTGAGTATGAATTGGACGATAACTTATTAGCAGAAGGTTTTGAAATAGGTGAGATAACATTATCTCCTTCAGAAGTAACATTGACGGGTAAAGCAGAAACAATTGCTGAAATTGATAGAGTTCTTATTAAAATTAATCAAGACACTCCACAAAGTGAAAACTTTATACAAAAATACCGTTTGCAAATTTTAAACAGTGAAGGTCAATTACTAGATGTAAACGCGAGCGCTAGCGAAATTGATGCAGATGTAGAGGTTGTTCCTATCGTTAAAGATGTTGATTTATCGATTGTGCCAGTAGGCGAGGATACTAGCAAGTATGTGTATGAATATACGTTTGTCGGTCCTGCGCAAGCAACCATCCAAGCAAATGCAAATGTCTTGAATCAAATTTCATCGGCTAATTTAATCGTTGATGTCTCGTCATTAACTGAAACAACTACTGTGACGGGGAATCTTGAATTGCCAGCCAATGTAGTAAGTGGAACCCCCCCTACGAGTGATGTGCGGGTTACCATTACATCTTTAATCGCAGAAGAAATAAGTAGTAGCGAGCAAATAAGTGAAACGTCTGAAAGTTCAATTGCTTCATCAGCGGTAGAATCAATTTCATCAGAAGATGAAACAAGTTCTGAAGTCAGCGAAGAAACGAGCAGTCAAAGCTCAGAGTAATAAATTATAACCAAATGACCAATTAATAACGATAGAGTTAGGAGAATTTATATAATGGGAAAATATTTCGGTACGGACGGTGTTAGAGGGGTAGCAAACCAAGAGTTAACACCAGAATTAGCATTTAAATTAGGGCGTTTTGGCGGCCATGTATTAATGCAGCACGCACCTGAAAATGAACACCCACGTGTTTTAGTTGCACGTGATACTAGAATTTCTGGACAATTATTAGAGTCTGCTTTAATTTCAGGTTTATTATCAGTAGGAATCGAAGTAATGCAATTAGGTGTTGTGCCAACACCAGCAGTGGCGTATTTAACGCGTACACAAAATTGTGTAGCCGGTGTTATGATTAGTGCCTCTCATAATCCAGCAGCGGATAATGGTATTAAATTCTTTGGAGCGGATGGCTTTAAATTATCTGATGATCAAGAAGAAGAAATCGAAGCATTATTAGATTCACCGGTTGACGAACTTCCCCGTCCAAGTGCAGAAGGATTAGGAACAGTTGACGAGTTCCACGAAGGAACAATTAAATATGTTCAATTTTTACAAACAACTATCCCTGGAGATTTGGAAGGTATCTCAGTCTGTCTTGATGCGGCGCATGGTGCAACTAGCCCGCTAATTAGCCAATTATTTGCTGATTTAGAAACTGATTTTTATACAATGGGTGACCGTCCAGATGGGATTAATATCAACAAAAATGTAGGGTCAACTCATCCTGAAGCTTTACAAGAGTTTGTTAAAGAAAAAGGAGCACAAGTTGGTTTAGCATTTGATGGTGATGGTGACCGTTTAATTGCTGTTGACGAAAACGGTGAAGTCATTGATGGAGACAAAATAATGTTCATCTGCGCTAAACATTTAAAATCTAAAGGCCGTTTAGCCGAGAATACAGTCGTTTCAACCGTGATGAGTAATATCGGTTTCCATAAAGCAATTGAAGAAAATGGCATGGTTGCTTTAAAAACACAAGTCGGGGACCGTTACGTAGTTGAAGAAATGCGCAAAGGTGGCTACTCACTAGGTGGAGAGCAATCAGGACATATTGTCTTTATGAACTTAAATACAACAGGTGATGGCTTATTATCAGCCGTTCAATTATTATCTGTTATGAAAGAAACAGGTAAATCATTATCTGAATTAGCAGCTGAAGTAACGATTTTCCCACAAAAGTTAGTGAACATCCGCGTACGTGACAAACATACTGTTATGGATGAACCAGCTGTAAAAGCAGTGATTGAAGAAGTAGAAAGCGAAATGAATGGTGATGGTCGTATTCTAGTTAGACCTAGTGGAACAGAACCTTTACTACGTGTAATGGCTGAAGCTTCTACTGATGAGAAGGTTGATCGCTACGTAGATCGTATCGCTGATATTATTCGTGAAACCAGAGGAATAGAATAACAAATTAAAAAGCCAAAGTGATGTCGATGTGTCAAAGCATTGCATCACTTTTTTAGCGATTAAGGAGTATGAAATGGAAAACAACTTAACCTCAATCAGTAAAGGTGAACGTACAATCAATTGGTTTCATTCACATCCAGCAGTTCAACTACAATGCATTCATTGTGGAGGAAGGTTGAATATGAAAGGCAAAAGTTTGGTTTGTCAAAGTAATCATCAATTTGACATGAATAAACAAGGCTACTTTTTCTTAGCAACTAAAGCAATGTCAAATCGCTATGACCAAGCTTTGTTCACGTCAAGAAGACAAATTATTAGTCAAAGTCCATTATATGATGCCTTGCATGATAAATTGGAGACTTTACTACAACCTTTTTATTCAGACAAATCACTGTGTATATTAGATGCTGGAAGTGGAGAGGGCAGTCATTTATATCGTTTGACACAAACACTGGGAACTCAACATAGTTTAATTGGAATTGATCTAGCTAAAGCTGGAATCCATTTAGCGAGTGATTATAATGGCTATATCCTATCTTTAGTAGCTGATTTAACAAGACTTCCATTTGCTAACAAGCAATTTGACGTGATTCTTTCAATCCTTTCACCAGCTAATTACGAAGAATTTAATCGTGTCTTAAAAGAAGAAGGACACTTAGTCAAAATACTTCCCAATGCTGCTTATTTGAAAGAAATACGGGACGCGATGGTAAAATTAGGCTACTTAGACAATAAGCAGTATGAAAATGATTTAGTTTTAGAAGTGTTTTTCCAACACTATCCAGAAGCTAAAATTGAGATAGTTCAAGATACTGTTGCTTTAAATACGATTCAAAGACAAGCATTAGTAGAAATGACGCCTTTAACATGGCGTTTGACCGACAATGAAAGACAGAGTCTATTAGAAGAAATGGGTACTAGCATTACACTTGATGTAACCATTTTAATTGCTAATTAAAAACATGCTAGAAAATGAGAGCTTAATTCCATTTTCTAGCATGTTTTATTTTTAAACTATTTCAGTACTTCCATTCTTTGAAGCATAACGCTTACGGTAAGCTGAAGGTGTACAGTGATTACTTTCTTTAAATGTTTTTGAGAAGTGTGAAGGTGAATGGAAACCAACCATATCGGATATTTTAGATACTGTCACATTCGAATGTGACAGTAATTTTTCAGCTTCAGCTAATCTGACATGAATTAAATAATCAATGGGTGATAGACCAGTTTGTTGCTTAAATAGTCTAATTAAATAGTATTTGTTAATATCCACCAACTCTGATAAATCATCTAACGTCAGTTTCTTAGAGAAATTTTCACGAATATATTGCTGGATAATTTCAATTTCATTATGTTTAACTTGGATGCTAGAGTCTTTAATCGATAATTCATTATTACGTAGGATATGCACCATTACACATTCTAAGAGTTTCTTGAGGATGATTTCAGAACCACGGAAACGCTGTTCTTTTTCAATTAAACCTAAATCAAGATATTGTTTTAATGTTTGACTAGTATCCGAAATAATAAACAATTGATTTTCCGAATTGATTTCTAAAGAAGAAGTAAATAAGATGCCAGTTAACTTAATTTGAATCCATTCAATTTTGCGAATCGGTTCAATTTCAATGGATTGATGCGGGTTTAAAATAACCAAATCTCGTTTTTTGATTTCACCTTGATGGCCATCGTGCTTATAATTTAATGCGCCTTTATGAATATATAGTAAAATTAAATTATCTTCAGAATGAATTGTTTGAGCTTCTTCAACAGCAACCCTTTCTGATTCAATTGACTTCAGTTTAATCGACGCAGAATTCACATTAGAAATATACATTAAATTTACCTCCTTTTCCAAAAAAGTACTCTGTAATATAACTATATGATACTACAATATAAGAGCAAATGAAATATTACTCAAAAAATAAACCCATAAATACTATTATTTTTTTATTAAATTTAAATTAGAGAAGATGTTTGGGGAATTTTTTAATGACCTGGATTAATTGCTAATTATCATAATCAAATCGATAATTAAAAATGAGTAAGAAATATATAGCACAATGGATAGAGTTTAAGTTTGTCTGAAAATTGTCTAAAACTATTCTGATTAGAATCAATAAAAATTAAATATATTTTTATGTTAACCGGTTAACTTTAGGTGGATTAAGCAGTCATTAATAGATACAAAAACGCTTGCTTATTATATAATGGATGACAAAGGAGTGATGAAATGAACAATTTTGTATATGATATTCCGACTAAAGTTTATTTTGGCCAAGGTCAGATTAAGCAATTACCAAAACTGGTTGAAAATATTGGTAAAAAGGTATTGTTAGTCTATGGTGGCGGTAGTATTAAGAAAAGTGGACTGTATGATGAAGTGCAGCAACTGTTAAAAGATTGTGAAATCTTTGAATTATCAGGTATTGAACCTAATCCAAGAATCGAGTCAGTGCGTAAAGGAAGTCAATTATGTAAAGAACATGGAATTGACTTAGTCTTAGCGGTTGGAGGAGGGTCTGTTATTGATGCATCTAAAGCGATTGCTGCAGCTGCTAAGTATGATGGTGAACCTTGGGACTTAGTGATTGACCGTAAATTAATCAAAGCAGCATTGCCAGTGATTACAGTATTAACGTTATCAGCAACAGGTTCAGAGATGAATTACCATACCGTTATTACAAACTTTGAAACAAAAGACAAAATCGGAACAGGGAACCCTCATACGTATCCTTATGCATCTATTTTAGATCCAAGTTATACGTATACGGTACCTCGCTCTCAAACAGCTGCAGGAACTGCGGACATAATGTCCCATACATTTGAAAATTATTTCAGCACAACGGAAACCGCTTATTTACAAGATCGCTTAGCGGAAGATATATTGAAATTATGTATTCATTACTTACCAATTGCTTTAGATGAACCAGAAAATTATGAAGCACGCGCTAATTTAATGTGGGCAGCGACGACTGCTTTAAACGGAACGACAGCATTTGGAAAAGATGGTGCTTGGTCATGCCATGCGATGGAACATATTCTATCCGCTTATTATGACATTACGCATGCAGTAGGTTTAGCGATTCTAACTCCGCGCTGGATGGCCTACATTTTAAATGATCAGACAGTTGATCGATTTGCGACTTATGCACACAATGTTTGGGGTATTGCATACAGTGACGATAAATTTGCGATGGCAAATGAAGCGATTGAAAAGACCTATCAATTCTTTGTGGACAGTGGTCTACCAATGACACTTCCAGAAGTTGGTATCGATGAGACGTATTTTGCTGAAATGGCGGAGAAAGTTGCACCACGCTTGAAATACTCTTATGTACCTTTAAATGCAGAGGCTGTTGTGAATATTTACAAGGCATGTTTGACCCCTGGTAGTAAATAATACAATAATACCTGTATCAAACCCATTTAAAGTTTGATACAGGTATTATTTTGCCTTTGGCGATATTCTGTAGGTGTTTGCTGAGTAATTTTTTTGAACGTACTACAAAAATGTGAAACATTATTAAAGCCAGCTTGCTTCGCAATATCTTTGACGGGAATATTGTGTGTTACTAATAGTTTTTTTGCATAAATTAAGCGCTGCTGGGTAACGTATTCAGATATTGACAAACCAACTTCTTCCTTAAACTGTCTGGATAGATAATAGTCAGACAGTTTAAATTTCTCCGCGATAGAAGGTAAACTCAAATCGTCCGTAAAGTGATGCTTTAAGTAGATTTGACAATTTTGAATCGCTTTTGACAAAGGTTTGACAAGGTCATCTTCAGATAATTCAGAAATATTTGACAAATCTTTGATTAGAATATTAATGAGTAGCTGTAATTTTTCTTCTTTAGTCGGTAATTGTTGTAGTAACTCGTTGATAATTTGTTGGACCGTATGACCAATTAAATAAGTATTAAATGAATAGGTATCATTTAGAGTCACGACCTTTTTAAACTGGTTATCCTGTATAAAAGTAGGACTAAAATCTCCAACTTGAACTGAAAGCGCTTTAAAACAAGTGTTTTCAAAATAATCCAAAGAGAACTCTAGATAACGAGGAATAATAATAACTTGATTGGCTTCAACCACTTGTTGATGATGAAGCGCACTAAATTTCAATTGCCCCTCTATAAGATAGAAAATTTGTGTGTCCAATGAATAGGTGATACTGTCAAAATTAGGTATTTCAGACGTGATATAGGTATAACGGTTTGCATGATATTTAGCAATTGAAGGACCGCTGGAATGAGTGGGTGAATAAGAGTAAGACAAAAAGTTCAGCTCCTTGTAAAAAAATAAAATAAAGACTCTGACAAAGGTCAAAGCCTTTATTACTAAATTATTTACTTAATAAGCTTGCAGCAGCTTTATCAACGATGACTGTGACATTATCGTGATTTTGAAGTGCGCTAGCAGGTAATTCGTTTGTAACAGGCCCTTCAACCATTCCCTTAACTGCTTCTGCTTTCCCTTCGCCAAAAGCAAGTAATAGAATTTGTTTAGATTCTAAAATCGAAGCAATACCCATGCTATAAGCTTTAGAAGGAACATCTTCAGCTGAAGTAAAGAAACGTTTATTAGCTTCGATTGTAGAAGGTGCTAAATCGACTAATTGAGTGCGTCCGTTAAAGTCAGTACCAGGCTCGTTAAAACCAATATGGCCATTGCCACCGATTCCTAACAATTGTAAATCAATAGGGTTCGCTGCTATAATTTTATTATAGCGTTCAACTTCTGCGTCGGAATCTTTGTTAGTACCATCTGGCAAATAGTTAGCTTTAAATGGTTTTTTATTAAATAAATGTTCGTTCATAAAATAATGGTAACTTTGAGCGTGATCACCTGCTAAGCCATAATACTCATCAAGGTTAACCGAAATTGAGTCTGTAAAATCGATATCTGAATTAACCATAATCTCGTATAAAGCCTCTGGCGTTGAACCAGTAGCTAAACCAAATACTTTTGCATCGTTGGCTAAAGCTTCTTGAAATACTTCAAATGCTTTTTGCGATGCTTCTTCAATAGTATCAAAAACGAATACGTTCATCATAAACCTCCTAAAATTTTTATAACACAATATAGTATATTTTATCACAAGCACAAACTATTTTCAGTAAATAACGTCAAATAAATTTTTTTTTAGGACAAGGTGTATGATAATGTTAAAATAAATATGGAGTATAGTATAAGGTAAAGAAAATTAGGAGGAAATCAGATGATCAAACATATCTTTGCTAAAGCAATTGTTTTAGCAAGTGAAGTCATTGATAATGCTTATTTAACAATCGAAGACGGCAAATTTACAACAATCTCTCAAGATAAACCAGCCTATGGAGAAATCATTGAGTATCGTGATTCAACTATTGCACCAGGCTTAGTGGACACACATATTCATGGTTACCAAGGCCATGATGTTATGGATAACGATTTAGAAGGATTAAACGTTATATCAGAAGGACTGTTATCTTGCGGTGTAACATCATGGTTACCGACTACTTTAACAGCTTCCACAGAAGAGTTGGATGCCGTTTGTCAAACAATTGGTGAGCATTATTTAGAAGTAACTGGCGCAAAAATTCGAGGCATTTTCTTAGAAGGTCCTTTCTTTACAGAAAAATATAAAGGAGCGCAAAACCCTAAATATATGGGAGATCCTTCGATTGAGAAATTAGACAAATGGAATGAGCTGTCAAATGATTTAGTTAATAAAATTGCGATTGCTCCCGAAAGAGAAGGCGTTACTCCATTTATCAATTTTGCCACGGAAAAAGGAATCAGTACTGCACTGGCACATAGTGATGCAACATTTGAACAAGCTGAAAAAGCAGTTCAAGCAGGTGCAACTATTTTTATCCATACTTACAATGGAATGAGTGGTTTGCATCACCGTGAACCAGGCATGGCTGGAGCTGCGTTGGCATTAGATAATGTGTATGCTGAAGTCATCTGTGATGGACACCATGTTCATCCAGCTGCTGCCAAAGTTGTTAAAAAAGCTCGTGGAGCTGAAGAGATGGTTTTAGTAACAGACTGTATGCGTGCTGGTGGATTGGGTGAAGGGAAATCAACATTAGGCGAATTTGATGTTGTCGTTAAAGAGGGTCAAGCACGTCTAGCTGATTCAGGCAATTTAGCAGGCTCAATCTTAGAACTAAAAGATGCTGTCAAAAATGTTGTCCAATGGGGTGTCGCTACACCTGTAGAAGCACTAAGAATGGCTTCGCTAGCACCCGCAAAATCAGTAGGTATTAGTGATGTTTGTGGTCAAATTGCACCTGGATTTGAAGCCGACTTTATTGTTTTGAATGCTGATATGGATTTAGAAGCAACTTATTTAAATGGTGATTTGAGATATCAAGCTTAACCAAATGATGAGTATTTCGCCGTTAAATTACAGAATATAGTTGAATGATTATGCTTTTGCTACAAAATGATTACAAAGACTGTTTCGTCAGTAGTTTATGCTAGAATACAATTGAACAGAACGATAAGGAGGGGATTTTGTGCGTATAATTAGACAAATGCTTGTCAGTTTTTTAGCAATTGCATGGGTAATAAATGCTGGACATTTTCCAATAAGTTCATCAGAGAGATTTGTCAGTGCACAGAATGTGTCTACTTCAAGTTCTAATAGTATTCAAGAGCAGCAATCAAATCAAGACGAAACATCGGAATCTAGTAATGATTTACCGCCAGAACCACCAAAAGATTTTGAGTCTAGTGAGCCAGAGCAAAGTTCAGAGTCATCTATTGATCAAACAGACGGGTCTACTATAGGTGAATCAAGTTCAACTGAATCGAGTTCAACTGAATCGAGTTCAACTGAATCGAGTTCAACTGAATCGAGTTCAACTGAATC
>Ga0075011_10000934_pt1 | contig 15706 bp, 15 predicted proteins | sample TARM_MetaG_T_14_FD_72354 | JGI IMG/M metagenome (GOLD analysis project Ga0075011, IMG submission 72354) | Freshwater microbial communities from Pennsylvania, USA, analyzing microbe dynamics in response to fracking - TARM_MetaG_T_14 | ecosystem: Environmental > Aquatic > Freshwater > River... | reverse complement strand
GAGCTGCCCCGCTTGCCCCTTTCTCCGGTTTCCCTGCTCCCGCTTCTTTCCGCCGCCTCGGCAGCCACGGCATCGGCCTCCTCGCACATGCCGCTGCGCTGGGACCAGCTGGGGCTCTCGCCCATTGCCTGGGATTTCGGCTTCTTCGCGCTGCGGTGGTATTCGCTGGCCTATCTGGCGGGCATTCTGGTCGGCTACTGGCATCTCTCGCGGATGATCCGCCAGCCCGGCGCGCCGATGGCCCAGCGCCATGCCGACGACCTGTTCTTCTATGCGACGCTGGGCATCATCCTGGGCGGGCGGCTTGGCTATGCCACGTTCTACGCACCCGAGCTGTGGACGCACCCGTCCGAGATGATCAAGCTCTGGCAAGGCGGCATGAGCTTCCACGGCGGGCTGATCGGCACGGTCTGCGCCATCGCCTTCGTGTGCTGGCGCAACCGCCTCAGCTTCATCCGCGTGTGCGACTATATCGCCCCTTGCGCGCCGATCGGGCTGTTCTTCGGACGCTGCGCCAATTTCATGAACGGCGAGCTGTGGGGCCGGGTGACCACGGCCGACGTGCCCTGGGCCATGGTCTTCCCCGGCGCGGGCCCCAATCCGCGCCACCCCAGCCAGCTTTATGAAGCCCTGCTCGAAGGGGTACTTCTGGCCACGGTGCTGATCACGCTGTTCTGGAAGACCCGTGCGCGCTGGCGTCCGGGCCTGCTGATGGGCACGTTTGCCACCGGCTATGCGCTCTCGCGCTTCATCGTCGAGTTCTACCGCGAGCCCGACGCCCAGCTCGAAGACTTCGCCCTGCGCACCGGCCTGTCGATGGGCCAGTGGCTGACCCTGCCGATGCTGGCCATCGGCCTTGCGCTGCTGGTGCGCGCGCTCGTCCGCCCGCCGCTGGGCGCCACGGCGCTGCCCCCCATTGTCGATCCGGAAGACTGATTCCCCAATGGCCAGCGAACCGCTGATCGAAGTCTTTGCCCGCCTGATCCAGGCCACCGGCCCGATCAGCGTGGCCCATTTCATGGCCGAATCCAACGCGCGCTACTACACCACGCGCGATCCGCTCGGCCATGGCGGCGACTTCATCACCGCCCCCGAGATCAGCCAGATGTTCGGCGAGATGATCGGCCTGTGGCTGGCCGATGTGTGGATCAGGGCAGGCCGCCCCGAACCTGTCGCCTATGTCGAGGCCGGGCCCGGACGCGGCACGCTGGCACAGGATGCCCTGCGCGCCGCCGCGCGTCAGGGCCTCGTCCCGCAGGTCCATTTCGTCGAGACCAGCCCGGCCCTGCGCGCGCTCCAGCGCCAGCGCTTTCCGCAGGCCTGCTGGCACGACGACTTTTCCACCCTGCCCGGCGATTGCCCGCTGCTGATCGTGGGCAATGAATTTCTCGATGCCCTGCCCGTCCGCCAGATCGTGCGAATGGAAGGCGGCTGGCGCGAGCGCATGGTCGGCTGGCAACCCGAAGCCGGAGCCGAACGCGCGCCGGGAGAGCCGGAAGCTGCGACACAACAGGGCCGCCTGCTGCCCGTGGCCGGCGACCGCCCGATGGATGCCGCCGTCCCCGCCGACCGCGCCGACCTGCCCGAAGGCGCCATCATCGAGACCTGCCCGGCTGCCTGCGCCGTCGTCGCCGAGATCGCCGCAAGGCTGGTCGCCCAGGGCGGCACGGCCCTGCTGATCGACTATGGCCACGATGCCCCCCACACCGGCAGCACGCTTCAGGCCGTGCGCGCCCATCAAAAGGTCGATCCCTTCGCCACGCCGGGCGAGGCGGACCTGACCGCGCTCGTCGATTTTTCCGCGCTGGTGCCCGTGGCGCAGCAGGCTGGCGCGCGCGTCGAGGGGATCGTGCCCCAGGGGCCGTTCCTCCAGCGTCTGGGAATCGAGGCCCGTGCCCAGGGGCTCGCCCGCAGCGCGCCCGACCATGCCCAGACCATCGCGCGCGCCCTCGCCCGACTGGTCGCTCCCGAGGAAATGGGAAATCTCTTCAAGGCGATGGCCGTTTCGGCTCCCCACTGGCCAGCAGCGGCGGGCTTCGAAACGATTTCCTGATCCCGTCAAGGTGCATTGAGAAAGCGCAAAAACCGCGCAATTTCCCTGATAAAATGCCTGTTGGCAAAGCCGTGTAACTAAGTCTATCACCCTCGTTACGGATCGGGTCAGGCACGTTCAAAACACGGCGACCCGGCGCGCAAGGCAAGCGGCCCACCATGCCGCCGCGCGCGAGGAGGGGGATTTATCGTGCCCGGCCCTTTGCAGGCGGGGGCGGCAGCAGGCAGGGATTATCAATGGCGGATGAGGCATTCGTGAACGCGAGCGACGTGACCGCAGGCGACACCGATTCGCCCGCGACCGACGAAAACGGTGTGCGACGGCGCGATTTCATCAACATCGCGGCGGTGAGCTTTGCCGGTGTGGGTGGAGTGGCCGTGCTCGTGCCGCTCGTCTCGCAAATGGCGCCCTCGGCCGACGTGCTGGCCGAAAGCTCGACCGAAATCGACATTTCGCAGATTTCGGCAGGGCAGGCGATCAAGGCGGTCTTCCGCAAGCAGCCGGTCTTCATCCGCAACCTCACGCCCGAGGAAATCACTGCGGCCAACAAGGTCGACGTGGCCTCGCTGCGCGATCCCCAGACGCTGGCCGAGCGCACCAAGCCGGGCAAGACGAACTGGCTGATCACCATGGGCGTGTGCACCCATCTGGGCTGCGTGCCGCTGGGCGCGGGCGAGGGCGAGGTGAAGGGCGAATTCGGCGGCTATTTCTGCCCGTGCCACGGCTCGTCGTATGATACCGCCGCGCGCATCCGCAAGGGTCCGGCCCCCAAGAACCTGGAAGTGCCCCCTTATGAATTCACGTCCGACACTGTCGTGAAGATCGGCTGAGGATAGACACCATGAGCTTTCCCTGGGCGAAAACGTACAAGCCGAGCCACCCGCTGATGCAGTGGCTCGACGAGAAGCTCCCGCTGCCCCGCTTCGTCTACAATGCGGTCGGCGCGGGCTATCCGGTGCCGCGCAACCTCAACTACTGGTGGAACTTTGGCGTGCTCGCCGGGGTCTGCCTGATGCTCCAGATCGTCACCGGCGTCGTGCTGGCCATGCACTATGCGGCCAATGCGGGCGTCGCCTTCGATAGCGTCGAGCACATCATGCGCGACGTGAACTGGGGCTGGATGCTGCGCTATGCCCACGCCAACGGCGCCTCGGCCTTCTTCGTGGTGGTCTATATCCACATCTTCCGCGGGTTCTATTTCTCGTCCTACAAGGCCCCGCGCGAGATGATCTGGCTTCTGGGCGTGACGATCTTCCTGCTGATGATGGCCACCGCCTTCATGGGCTACGTGCTGCCCTGGGGCCAGATGAGCTTCTGGGGCGCCAAGGTCATCACCGGCCTGTTCTCGGCGATCCCCTTCGTGGGCGAACCGCTGCAACACTGGCTGCTGGGCGGCTACGCACCGGATAACGCCTCGCTCAACCGCTTCTTCTCCCTGCACTTCCTGCTGCCCTTCGTGATTCTGGGCGTGGTGATCCTGCATATCTGGGCGCTGCACATCCCCGGTTCCTCCAACCCCACCGGGGTCGAGGTGAAGACCGAGTCGGACACCGTGCCCTTCCACCCCTACTACACCGCCAAGGACGGCTTCGGCCTCGGGGTCTTCGCGATCCTCTACTGCGCCATGCTGTTCTTCATGCCCAACGCGCTCGGCCACCCGGACAACTACATCCAGGCCAACCCGCTCTCCACGCCTGCGCACATCGTGCCCGAATGGTATTTCTGGCCGTTCTACGCGATCCTGCGCGCGTTCACCGCCGACTTCCTGTTCATCCCGGCCAAGCTGATGGGCGTGCTGGCGATGTTCAGCGCCATCCTCGTGTGGTTCTTCCTGCCCTGGCTGGATACCTCGCCGGTGCGCTCGGGGCGCTATCGCCCGCTGTTCCGCCCGTTCTTCTACCTTCTGGTGATCGACGTGCTGGTGCTCGGCTATTGCGGCGGTTCGCCGGCGGAAACCAAGTATGTGCTGATCTCGCAGATCGCCGCCACATACTATTTCCTCCACTTCCTCGTCATCCTGCCGATCGTCGCCTCGGTCGAGAAGCCGCTCCCGCTGCCCTTCTCGATCACCCAGGCCGTGCTGGGCGAAGATGACCAGACGGCTCCCGCTTCGGCCCCGGCCCCCGGCGCCTGAGCCCCGCGCGAACCGCACACAGGAAAGAGAACCCCATGGTCCGTCTTTTTGGTCCCCTTGTCGGCCTCTTCTTCGCCGTCGCGCTGCTCTGGTCGTTCGGGGTCGGCGTGGTCCAGAACATGCGCGATCCCGAACCGGCCACCGCCGTCAAGGAATTCCACCTTGCCCCGCGCGAGCCGGAGCCCGGTTTCTCGTTCAACGGCCCCTTCGGCCGGTTCGACAAGGCGCAGCTCCAGCGCGGCTTCCAGGTCTACAAGGAAGTCTGCTCGAACTGCCACTCGCTCCACTTCGTCGCCTTCCGCGATCTGGCCGCGCTCGGCTATTCCGAAGCCGAAGTGAAGGCCATCGCCAAGGACTGGGCCACCAAGGCCAAGACCTTCGATCCCAAGACCGGCGAAACCGGCGAGCGCGACAACACCCCGGCCGACCATTTCCCGATGGTCTACTACGCCGGAACCGGCAGCCCGCCCGACCTCTCGCTGATCACCAAGGCCCGCCACGAAGGCCCCGAATACGTCTATTCGCTGCTGACCGGCTATCAGGACCAGCCCGCCGAGCTGATCAGGAAGTTCCCGGACGCCAAGACGCCCGACGGCTTGTTCTACAACCCCTATTTCGCCAACCTCAACATCGCCATGCCCGCCCCGCTGGCCGACGACCAGGTGACTTATGGCGACGGCACCAAGGCCACGAAGGAACAGATGTCCGCCGACGTCGCCGCCTTCCTGGCCTGGACCGCCGAACCCAAGATGGAAAAGCGCAAGCAGACCGGCTGGGCTGTCCTCGCCTTCCTGCTCGCCGCCACCGTGCTGGCCTACCTTGCCAAGCGCAATGTCTGGGCCAAGGTCCACTGAGGGCAAGAAATTATCTCTGGTGCACCCGCACCCGACAAAAAACGCGAAAGGCCACCCGAAACGGTGGCCTTTTTCGTATCCACAGGCCAAAGGCGCTGCATGACCCCGGAAGACCTCAAGCAATTCGTCCGCACCGTTCCCGATTTCCCCGCACCGGGAATCCTGTTCCGTGACGTGACCACGCTGATCGGCCATGGCCCGAGCCTGACTGCCGCCATCGGGCATCTGGCCACCCGCGCACAGGCCAGCGGCGCCACGATGCTGGCCGGCATGGAAGCCCGCGGCTTCATCTTCGGCGCTGCGGCAGCGGCCCATGCAGGCATCGGCTTCATCCCCGTGCGCAAGCCCGGCAAGCTGCCGGTGCCGACCATCGGCGTCGACTATCAACTCGAATATGGCACCGACCGCCTCGAAATCGACCCGACCACGATTACGCCGGGCCAGCACGTCGCCCTCGTCGACGACCTGATCGCCACGGGCGGCACAGCCCTTGCCGCAACCGAACTACTGCGCAGCGCAGGCGCCATCGTCACCCACGCGTTCTTCGTGATCGACCTGCCCGACCTCGCCGGTGCCGACCGCCTGCGCGCAGCAGGCGTCACGGTCGATGCCCTGATGGATTTTCCCGGGCACTGATCCTGATTTCAAGAACAAGGGATAACGCAGGGGGCAATGCCCCCTGCACCCCATTATCTTTGGCTACCGCCGCGCTATCGGCAAGGCCGGGCATGGCAACCGGCACCAGTGCCCGGGGGTCCGGGGGCGATGGCCTCCGGGATTGACTTTCTTCAGGCCCCGACCGCCCGCTCGGCCAGACGTGCCGCGAACCACGGCTTCATCCGCGCAATCGCCTCTTCCACCAGCGGCGTGGAAACCGCGAAACTGATGCGGAAGAAGTGGTGCCCTTCGACGGGATCGAAATCGATCCCCGGCGCCGTGGCGATCCCGGTATCTTCGAGCAGCTTCAGGCAGAAGGCCATCGAATCGTCCGTCAGGTGGGCGATGTCGGCCCAGATGTAGAACGCCCCATCAGGCGGCGCGATCCGCGCAAGGCCCAGTTCGGGCAGCGCATCGAGCAGGATCTGCCGATTGCGGGCATATGTCCGCACATGCCCTTCGAGTTCGTCGCCGCAGTCGAAGGCGACGAGGCCTGCATGCTGGCTGAGCACCGGCGGTGTAAGGGTCAGGTTGCCCATCCGCGCCCGCGCCTGATCGACCTGATCGAGCGGAACCACCATCCAGCCCAGACGCCAGCCCGCCATCGAGAAGTACTTCGAGAAGCTGTTGATGATCACCGCATCGGGATCGAAGGCCAGCATCGAGCGGGCCTGCGCGCCATCATAGGTCAGGCCGTGGTAGATCTCGTCACTGATCACGCGAATGCCACGCGCGCGGCACACTTGCGCAATGGCGGCCATCTCCTCGGGCGGAATCACGGTGCCGGTGGGATTGGCCGGGCTGGCCAGAATCAGGCCATCGGGCGCGGGCTCCATCGCGGCGAGCGCGGCAGCGGTGATGTTGAAGCGTTCGTCGGGCCCGCATTCCAGCTCGACCGGCTCCATGTGCAGGCTGCGCAGCGTATTGCGATAGGCGACATAGCCGGGCCGGGCGAGCGCCACGCGCGCACCGGGAGCGAACCGCAAGGTCAGCGCCATGACCAGCGCGGGCGAGGCCCCGCAGGTGAGTATGATCTGCTGCGGCTCGACGCTCAGGCCGTCACTGTCGGCATAGGACCGGGCGATCCGCGCCTTGAGCGCCTGGCTTTCCCAATAGCCCATCGGGTCGGTCGCCAGCACATGCTGGGCCTTCTCGATCGCCTTTGCCGGGGCCCCGGTCGAAGGCTGGCCGAATTCCATGTGGATGATCGAGCGCCCTTCTCCGGCAAGGCGATGGGCCAGGGTGGAGACGGCGATGGCGTGGAACTGGTCGATGCGTGCGGTCATGCCTGCCCGTACCACGAAACCCCGCCTGTCGATAAGTGGCCGTCAAAACAGGCACGAAAAAAGGGGCGGATTGCTCCGCCCCCTTGATCCTTGTTCCCGACGTGGCGTTCGGGAGACCGGCTCTTACTGCGCCTTCCCGAAGGTGGCGTAGCCCTCGTTGCCGACGAAGCCGAACTTGGTCACCTTGGATTCGGTGATGATCTTCAGCAGCTGGTTGGCCCGCTCGTAGCTCGAGGCGCCGTCCGGCTGGAACTGAAGTTCCGGTTCCGGGCTCATCGCCTTGGTCGCCTGGAGCAGCGAAACCAGATTGCCGTCAGTCACGGGCGAACCGTTCCAGAGAACCTGGTTGTCCTGGGTGAGGATCAGCTTGTTCTTCACCGGGTCAACAACCGGGTTGTTCGTAGGCGGGGACGCCTGCGGAAGGTTCACGTTGACCGAGTGCGTGGCCACGGGGATGGTGATGATGAACATGATGAGGAGCACGAGCATGACGTCGATCAACGGCGTCGTGTTCATTTCCATCATCGGCGAGCCATCGTCCTTGCCGCCGCTCATTGCCATGGGATTTACTCCTGTTCGCGTGTGCGCCCTGATCGGGAGCCGAGCGGCTTAGCCGTTCGGATCGACCGGGGTGGAGATGAAGCCGACCTTGGGATAGCCCGCGGTCTGCACGTTGTAGATCGCACCGGCGATGCACTTCCAGGGGACGTTCACGTCGCCACGGATGTGCACTTCAGGGATCTTTTCCGGGTCCATGTTGGCCGCGCCGCCTTCACGCTTCACGATCGCGTCGAGGCGATCGAAAGCCTGCTTGTACAGCTCGTTGTTGTCCACCGGGGTCACGTTGTTGAAATAGACGCGGCATTCGCCGGTCCGGCTCGATCCGGCATAACCGGGTTGGCCGGGGCTACGGCCAGCGTCGTCGGTCGTGACGACGGCGAGCAGCAGGTTTTCCACCTTTTCCTGGCTCTCTTCCGAGGCCAGAACGGGAACCTTGAGCTTCTCGATGGTCTGGATCGCAACCGGAACCGCGATGAGGAAGATGATCAGCAGCACCAGCATCACGTCCACGAGCGGCGTGGTGTTGATGTCCGACATCGGGCGTTCTTCTCCGCCAGCGCCGCCTACAGACATTGCCATTGGTTACATCCTATCCGATTGAAGCCACGGGAGGGGCCGGGGTTTGGGCTGGAAGGCCGCCCCGGCCATGACCCGCGTTCTGTGCGGACAAGACCGGCGACAGGGCGCCACCGGTCTTGCAGGTGACAGCTTACTTCTTGACCGGAGCAGCAGCCGGCTTGGCAGCGGCAGGAGCCGGACCAACGGCGGGCTTCACAGCGCCCTTCGAGGTGATGTTCGCCAGAACGTCGGTCGAGAAGCCCTGGAGCATCTCGGCGATCTTCTTGTTGCGCGCCTGGAGCCAGTTGTAGGCAAGCACGGCGGGAACGGCGACGAGCAGACCCAGCGCGGTCATGATCAGCGATTCACCGACGGGGCCGGCAACCTTGTCGATCGAGGCCGAACCGGCCAGACCGATGGCGATCAGGGCGCGGTAGATGCCGACCACGGTACCGAACAGACCGATGAACGGAGCGGTAGCACCCACGGTGGCGAGGAAGGGCAGGCCGCCAGCCAGCTTCGAGTTGATCGAAGCTTCCGAACGGGCGAGCGAACCGTGCAGCCAGTCGTGGGCTTCCAGGGCGTCGGTCATCTTGGCGTGCTGGTCTTCAGCGGCAAGGCCGTCGTCGACGAGCTGGCGCCATGCGCTGTTCTTGTCGAGCTTGGCGGCGCCTTCGCGCAGGCTGGCAGCGCGCCACATGGCGGCGATCGCCTTGTACTGACCCATGATCTTCGACTGTTCGAGGAACTTGGTGAACAGGATGAAGAACGAACCGAACGACATGATGCCCATGATGGTCACCGTGGCGTACGAAATGAACCCGCCGGCCTGCAGGGCTTCGACGAAGCCGAACTTGTTCTGCGGGGCGGCATCAGCCGCAGCAGCGGCAAGCGTCTGGATAAACATTCGGGTCTTCCTCTCAAGAATTCGATAGCAAGTGCAAAAGAGGTGCAGCAGGACGAAGGAGCGTCCCGGGATGGGCGAAGGACATCAGTCCTTCGGGATCTCCCAGCGCACCGAGCTGCTGAAGGTACCACCAACCGGCTGGCCATCGCGGCTGCCCGGCTTGAAGCGGGCGCGACGCATCAGGTTCTCGCAAGTCGCCTGATCGAGATCGGGGCTGCCCGACGAACGCGTGATCGCGCAGTTCGAAGGCTTGCCCGACGCGTCGTAGTCGAGGCGGAACGAGGTCGTGCCGGTGCGTTCCTCACGCAGGGCGCGCGACGGATAGTCGTTCGTCGTCACCCAGGTGCCCGGATTACCGCGCGGCGTGCCGGGAACCGGCGGCGCAGCAGGCGGCGCAGGCGGCGCGGCCGGCGGCGCGGGCGGCGCAGGCGGCAGGGCCACCGGTGCGGGCGGCGCAGGCGGCTGCGGCGTCTGCACGGTCTGAATGGCCGGTGCGGGCACGTTCAGACTGATCGGCGGCGGCGGCGCGACGATCTGCTGCGGCGGCGGCGGATGATCAGGCTGCTTCGGGGGCGGCGGCGGCGGCTCCTTCGGCTTTTCCTCCTCGATCTTGACCGCGGTGGTCACGTCCTTGATCTTCTTGAACGCCGAGTAAGCAAGGCCGGTGACCAGCGCATACCCCACGGCGACATGAAGAAGAGCAACGATGATGAGCGCGGTGATCTTGTTACCGCTCATCTGTTGGTCAGCGTATGCCATTCAGCTCCAATACTCCTGAACGTCCTGACCAGACCCGATGCACCGCCTCGCGGCAACGCCCCTCGCGCCCAGAAAGGACCGACGCCCGGAATCACCGTTCCGGCCGACGAGACAATCCAGCGATTTAATTCCACCCTGCCGAACAACCCGGACCGCCGACATCGAGCGCAGAGGGCCCGGCGGCGGCAATGGTTCAGGCTTGTTTTTTGTTTGCCCGAACGACCCGGAGCTTTAACGCCGAACCAGTAGGGGCGCAAATGCTTTATCGGTTAAGCCATGATTCAGCCACGCATCCCGCATTCGCAAGGAAATCTTGGTTATTTTGCGGCGCAGCGCCGCCCGGAAGGAGGAATATGTCCCAATCCGCCCATCCCATGCGAAAATTTTTCGCTCCCGCGCTGCTGCTGGGCAGTCTTTCAACGTCCGTTCAGGCACAGCCTGTCGCGTCGGCGATTCGTGAGGCTCCTAGCATAAGCATGACTTATGCTGACCTTGTCGATTTGGCCCTGCCGGCCAAGCTCGTCGTCAAGGCTCAGATCACAGCCCAGTCGACGATCAAGCCGGGCCTGGCCACCGATGTCGCCCCCGGCAAGGTGCGTCTGTACTTCGAGGCGCAGACCACAGCCCTGCTTATCGGACCCGATACCGGTTCGGTGCTGCGCTTCCTGGCCGATGTCCCGCTCGACGCGCGCGGCAAGGTGCCCCGTCTGCGCAAGCTGCCGGTCATCCTGATGGCGGCTCCCGTGGCCGGGCGGCCCGGCGAACTCAAGCTGGTGACGCCCGATGCGATGCTGCCCTGGAGCCCCGAACTGGAGGACCGGCTGCGCCCGATCCTGACCGAACTGGTAAACCCCAACGTGCCCCCGCCGGTCACCGGCGTGCGCGAGGCGATGCATGTGCCGGGCAATCTGGCCGGAGAGGGCGAGACGCAAGTGTTCCTCTCCACCCCCGAGGGCCAGCCTGCCTCGCTCTCGATCGTGCGCCGCCCCGGCCTGCCCGCGACCTGGGGCGTCAGCTATTCCGAGATCGTCGACCAGTCCGCGCGCCCGCCCCGTCCCGAGACGATCGGCTGGTATCGCCTCGCCTGTGCCCTGCCCGCCACGCTGCCCGCGCGCAGCGTGATCAGCGGCACGGCCGAAGACCGCCGGATCGCTGCCGAGGATTATGCCCAGGTCATCCGCGAACTGGGGCCCTGCACCCGCACGCGCCTTCCCGCCGCCTCGGGCGCCGTTCCGGCCTCCACCACCACACCAGCCCCTGCGTCTTGACGCTGGCGTTTGGCCCGCGCCTGCCCTAGGGCGCGGGCCTGTTTGAAGAGAATGGGACATCCATGAGCGAACCCCTGCGCATCGCCCTGGCCGGGCTTGGCACCGTTGGTGGCGGCGTGATCCGGCTGATCGAAACCAATGCCGATCTCATTGCCCGCCGCGCCGGGCGGCGGATCGAGATCGTCGCGGTGGCCGCGCGTGATCGCAGCAAGGATCGCGGCGTCGATCTCTCGCGCTATGCGTGGGAAGACGACATGACCGCGATGGCCGCGCGCGAGGATGTCGACGTGGTGGTCGAACTGGTCGGCGGCTCGGATGGCCCGGCGCTCACGCTGGCACGCAACACGCTCGCGACGGGCAAGGATCTGGTGACCGCAAACAAGGCGATGATCGCCAACCATGGCCTGGAACTGGCAGACCTTGCCGAGAAGGTCGATGCCGCGCTCAAGTTCGAAGCCGCGGTGGCGGGTGGCATCCCGGTGATCAAGGGCCTCAAGGAAGGCGTCGCGGCCAACGAGATCAACCGCGTCTACGGAATCCTCAACGGCACCTGCAACTACATCCTCTCCACCATGGAAGACACCGGCCGCGACTTTGGCGACGTGCTCGCCGAAGCGCAGGCCAAGGGCTATGCCGAAGCCGACCCGACCTTCGACATCGACGGCATCGACGCCGCCCACAAGCTGGCGATCCTGTCGAGCGTGGCTTTCGGCACCAAGATCGACTTCAAGGGCGTCGCAGCCACCGGCATCCGCCGGATCGTCGCTGCCGACATCGCCCAGGCCGACGTGCTGGGCTATTATATCCGCCTGATCGGCATGGCCGACACCGAAGTGGATGCCGATGGCAACCGCCGCCTGTTCCAGCGCGTGCAGCCCCACCTCGTCCACCGCGACCATCCGCTCGCCCATGTCGATGGCGCGACCAATGCCGTCGTCGCCGAAGGCAATTTCGTGGGCCGCCTGCTGTTCCAGGGCCCCGGCGCCGGGGATGGGCCGACCGCCAGCGCGGTCGTGGCCGACCTCATCGACATCGCGCGCGGCGACATCGGCGCGCCTTTCTCGATCCCCGTAGCCGAACTGGCCGAAGCCCCCCCGGCAGCAACCGGCCACCGCATCGGCAGCGCCTACTTGCGCTTCACCGTCGCGGATCGCCCCGGCGCGCTCGCCGAGATCACCGCCGCCATGCGCGATGCGGGCGTCTCGATCGAGAGCCTGATCCAGAAGGGCACGCCCGGCGCCTCGGCGGGCGACGCGGACAATGTCCTCGTCCACATGGTCACCCACGATGGCCCGGAAAGCGCGATCACCCAGGCGCTGGCCCTGCTCGACGGGTCGCCCTGCCTGGTCCAGCCGCCGGTGGTCCTGCCGATCCTCGACGAATAAGGCTGCGCGCGCATGCGCAAACGGAAAGGCCCCGCATGGATGACCATGCGGGGCCTTTCTTCTGTCTCTTGCGCCTCTTTCGCCGCTGCGCGGGCGGCCTCAGGGGGCGCGGATCTCGCCCTTGGCGATGCGGTCCGCGTCCGAACCGGCGGGCGGCGGGGGCATCGCGGCGATGTCGAAATAGTACATCGGCGCCGGGGCGCCGCCAAAGCCGTGGCACTTGCCATTGCAGGGGCGCAGGCCCGAAACATCGGGCGCATGGATCTGCCCGTCGTCGGTCGAGACCGCCGCGCCCTGCTGGTCGTGGAGGGGCAGGCGCTCGGCCTCGCTCGCCTCCTTGCCACCACACACGATGATCGACCCGTCGGCGCGCCGTCCCGGGCGGCAGCGCGCCGCCTGAATCCCGGTGATCAGGCGCTGGGCCACATTGGAACCATCCGATCCATCAAGCGTGGGCAGGCCGGGACCAGCCACCCTGGCCGGCGCCGCATCGGCAGGAGGGCCTGCGTCAGCCTGCCGGGCCATGACCGGAGACCCGAGTAACAACGCGGCGATGGCGGCAACGAGCCGTAAGGGCACACTCGACAACAAGGCTTACTCCCGTCTAGGGCCTGCGCAATTGCCTGCGCAAACCTCCCGCCGAAGGAGACATCGTGACCACCTCCCCAGCCGCCCGTCCTGCCGCCCGATCCGCTGAAAAGCCGAATGCTTCCCAGGTTCTCGACCGGGTGCTCGTGCTTGAGATGGTGCGAGTCACCGAAGCGGCAGCCATCGGTGCCGCGCGCCTGATCGGGCGCGGCGACGAAAAGGCCGCCGATGCTGCTGCTGTAGAGGCCATGCGCGCGGCCTTCAACGAACTTTACATGGATGGCACCGTCGTCATCGGCGAAGGCGAGCGTGACGAGGCCCCGATGCTCTATATCGGCGAGAAAGTCGGCTCGGCGCCGGGCACCGGCCCCAGGATCGACATCGCGCTCGATCCGCTCGAAGGCACGACGATCACCGCCAAGGCCGGGCCCGATGCCCTCGCCGTTCTGGCCGTGGCCGAAGAAGGCGGGCTGCTCAACGCGCCCGACGTCTACATGGAAAAGCTCGCGGTCGGCCCCGGCTATCCCGAAGGCGTGATCGATCTCGACCGCACGGTGGCCGACAACGTGAAGGCCGTGGCGCAGGCCAAGGGTGTCGAACCCTCCGACATCGTGGTCTGCGTGCTCGACCGCGCCCGCCACGAAGGCATCATCGCCCAGTTGCGCGCGCTGGGCTGCGGCGTGCGCCTGATCCCCGATGGCGATGTTGCCGGGGTCATCGCGGTGACCAACGAAGACACCGGGATCGACATGTACATGGGCACCGGCGGCGCCCCCGAAGGCGTGCTGGCGGCAGCCGCGCTGCGCTGCGTGGGAGGCCAGTTCAAGGGCCGCCTGCTGTTCCGCAACGAGGACGAGAAAGCCCGCGCCCGCAAGTGGGGCATCACCGATCTCAACAAGATCTATGACCTGGCCGATCTGGCCAAGGGCGACTGTATCTTCGCGGCGACCGGGGTGACCGATGGCTCGCTGCTCGACGGGGTGAAGTTCCGCAAGAACGGGATCATGACCACCGACAGCGTGGTGATGCGCGCCAGCTCGGGCACCGTGCGCTGGGTCAAGGGCGAACACCGCCGCCAGCGCTGAGCGTGCAAAAGACAACGGGGTGAAGGGGGCCATGCCCCCTTCGATCTCCCTTAAACTTTAAGCCCGCGCGCCCCCCTTTAAGCTCGCGCTCCCATCGTCGAGCGGACCAGACGGGCCAGCAGCGGGAACAGGCCCGGATAATTGGCCTTTTCATAGGTCGAGCCCATGCCCAGATGCGCGCGCAACCGGCGGTGGCATTCGCCCAGCGAGTGATAGGGCATGCTGGGCAGGAGATGGTGCAGCGCGTGATAGCGCAGGCCCACCGGAGCCCAGATCCCGCCCCACACGCCCGGCGGCGGAACATTGACCGAATCGAGGTACTGGCCGGTCACCGTCATCTGGTCGCCCTCGTTCTCCCACAAGTGAGCCACGAGCGTGCGCCCCTGGTTGAGCAGCGCAGCCAGCGCGATCACGCCGATGGCGATTTCGAGCGGCAGCCAGCCATGCGTGGCCGACCAGCCCAGCACCGTCCAGGCCCAGAGCGTCGCGCCCAGTTCCTGCCAGAACACCATGCGGGCAAAGGCCCCCTCGGGCTTGCGGCGGCGGAAGGACGGGTTGATCGAGAGCGAGGAAGCGCGTTCCCACACCAGCGTGCGCAGCGGCGGCACGATCACGCCCAGCGGCACCAGCACTGCCGAGCGCAGCAGCAGACCGACCGGCAGGAGCAGCGCGGTGAGCGTGAAGACCGGCAGCGACCACGGCTTCATCAGCGCGAGCGGCAGGTATTCGGGGTCTTCGACCGTGCCATAGCGGATGCGCGAATGGTGGAGCGAGTGGACGCCTTCATACATGAACGAGGGCATCAGCACCGGAATGCCGACCAGCAGATTCCACACGAAACGGAAACCGGGCAGCGCATCGCGGTGGATATGCGTCAACTCGTGGATGAACAGCAGCGCGCGATAGAGCGCGAGCGCGGCAAAGACGCCGAGCGCCACCACGACCAGACCACTGCCCCCTGAAATCGCCGTGCGGATCGCCAGCGCCAGCGCGCCATAGCCCAGCACCGCCGAGACGAGCATGTCGGGCCAGTAGATTTCGGGCCGCGCGCGCGTGATGTCGCGGGTGAGGTCGGCGGCAGCGCGCAGCATCGCCTTGTCTTCGGGCGTGCCGGCAAGGCCGGGCGGACGGGGCCGTCCGGCAGCTTCATGCGCGTCGTGCACGTCGGTGTGGTCGAGATGGTCGGTGGCAAGCATTGCAAAATGAATCCCAAGATACCCATGACATAGCAGACGGCAACGGGGCCGCCCACATGCGATAGCCGGTCCGCCTGGGTTCGTCCGGCTTGACAAGTCCCCGGCCTGCACCGCAGGCAGCCGGGACAGAGCGCGTGTAACTCCAAACAAAGGCGATATCGTGGCAGGCGAAGTAGTGATCACCCCCGTTGCAGGCAAGGCCGAACGTGCTGCCTTCGTCGACCTGGCCTACCGCCTCAACGCCGGCGATTCCAACTGGGTGCCGCCGCTGCGCATGGAAGCATCCGAACTGATCACGCCGGGCAAGAACCCGTTCTTCGAACATGCCGATGTCCAGCTGTTCCTGGCCCGCCGCGCCGGGGCCGTGGTGGGGCGCATCTCGGCCCATATCGACCGCCTCGCCATTGCCATGGAC
>Ga0075011_10000933_pt1 | contig 15706 bp, 15 predicted proteins | sample TARM_MetaG_T_14_FD_72354 | JGI IMG/M metagenome (GOLD analysis project Ga0075011, IMG submission 72354) | Freshwater microbial communities from Pennsylvania, USA, analyzing microbe dynamics in response to fracking - TARM_MetaG_T_14 | ecosystem: Environmental > Aquatic > Freshwater > River... | reverse complement strand
CGGGGTGGCGGGAGTGGCGTCGCTTCGACATGGGAACTGATTCTCCGTCGGTGAATGACGGGATCAGCGTAGGGGGTCAGGCCATTTCAAGAAACGACGCGCCAGAATGGCCGCTTACGGGTGAACGGCGATAATGGCTATATTGCCATTCGGGTCAGTGGGTTAGAAGACTTTTAGGGCGCCAGTCTCACGCATTCAGGCAAAATCAATGCTCGAATGTATTCTCCCTACTATGAGGCCTATATTGCCTCCTTTACGATGCCTGTCAAGCTTGTTGGAACACGGGATCACGCCTGAGGGGGCACTAGAAAATCCATAAGAAAACCAGAATGATATGAATGAAAAGACCTGCATGGGTCGTCATGGTGTAAGTCGCTAAATACACAACCAGGCCAAAGGTGACCCATGCAACCGGATTATTCACCAGGCAGGCGTGAAAATGAAGGTGGCGAATGATATTCTCTAAGAATCAGTCAGTTCCGGAAAGAACACGATCCCAAGAAACCATTCGCCATAGGTGAAACCATATCAGTTGGCGCTTTACCGCAAGCGTGGCAAGGCCGAGGCCCATATGGGCGAGCTGAAGTCGGCACTCAACGTCCACCTCTCGTCGACGGACCGGTGTGGCTTCAAGCCCTGCGGCATGCCGTCAGCAGGCGCACCACGCTCTCGGCGCGGTCGGCGAGCAGCTCGGCACAGCGCGACAGCGCCTCGTCCAACGACATAGGGCCATCGGCCAGGGCAAAGGCGGCGCTGATGCCCTCTTCATGGGCGGCCTGCCAGCCCTCGCCGAGTCGGCCCGCCAGGGCCACCACCGGCACGCCCCTGAGACGGGCGCGGCGGGCGATGCCCACCGGCGTCTTGCCGGCCAGGCTCTGGCCGTCGAGCTGGCCCTCGCCGGTGATCACCAGCTCGGCGTCGTCGAGCAGGGCATCGAAGCCCACCTGGTTCATGACCAGCTCGATGCCGGGACGCAGCTCGGCTCCCAGGAAGGCCCGGGCGGCGAAACCCATGCCGCCGGCCGCCCCGGCGCCAGGCAACCCGCGGTGATCGACGCCCAGGGCACTGGCGGCGAAGTAGGCGAAACGCGCCAGCGCCGCATCCAGGCGAGTCACCTCCTCGGCGGTGGCGCCCTTTTGGGGACCGAACACGGCACTGGCACCGCGATGGCCCAGCAACGGATTGTCCACGTCCACCGCGGTGTCCACCTTCAAGCCGGCCAGACGCGGGTCGAGGCCCGCCAGGTCGAGCCGTTCCAGGCGCTCGAGGGCCGCCCCACCCGCTGGAAGCTCCTGCCCCGCGGCATCCAGCAGGCGGGCGCCCAGGGCCTGCAGCATGCCGGCGCCGGCGTCGTTGGTAGCGCTGCCGCCGAGCGTCAAGAGCAGCCGTTCGGCGCCGGCGTCCAGTGCCTCGCCGATCAGTTCGCCGACGCCATGGGTGGTGCTGTGCATGGCGCTGCGTTCGTCACGCGCGAGCTGCTGCAGGCCGCTGGCCTCGGCCAGCTCGATGAAGGCGCTGCGCGTCGCTGGCTGCCAGCCCCAGGCGGCCGGCCGCGGTCGCCCCAGGGCGTCCTGGACCTCGGTCTTGCGGCGTTCGGCGCCGGTGGCGGCGAGCAGGGCATCCAGGGTGCCTTCGCCACCATCGCCCATGGGGCACCGGATGGCCTCGACCTCCGGCAGGGCGCGACGAAGTCCTCGGGCGATAGCGTCGGTGGCGTCACGGGCGGGCAGGGCATCTTTGTAGCTGTCGGGGGCGATCAGGATCTTCATCGCGGTGGGGGTCCTCGTTGGCGTCGACGGTGTTCGGACTGCTACCCCAGCAAGTGCGGGATTATGACCTTGAAGTCGTAGCCCCGAATGAAGCGGTACTCGAACTCGGCCAGGTAGCGCGGTGCATGGTGGCAACGGATGGCATGGTAGGTGCCGGTGATGGTGTACTTGAGTCGGGTAGTCCGGGCGATTGCTCAACCCGCCCCCCCCCACACACAGATCCGAGTATGCACGATTAGCGCACTCGGCTCCTCAATCACCAGTTTCGCTGAAGGCTCAGCACTCTCCGGGTAGAGCCGTCGGGCGACCCGCGGCTCTGCCCGGAGAAATCGAGTCGGAAGTGTCGAAGTCGGGTCCGTCACACATCCGCTTGGCTTCCCAAGCAACCAGGCATTTCCTGGCGCACTCCCGCTGATTTATCAGACCACAGGTGCCGATTTCAGGCCAAAACAGGGCAGAAAGTGCCGAACTCAAGGGAGCAGTTCCTCAGCGAGATCAAGACCGATCTCAACCTGGAGCGCTTGCCGTGCGGAAAGTTCTGCACCAATAACCTGATCCTGCATCTCGCCAAGTTGGCTTATCGACAGATTATATCATTACCTTTCTATCCCTTACCGGCGGAACGAAACTAAACTACTACGTTACGCGCCTCACCATGATAGAAGGCTTCAATATTATCGATTAACTGGTCTGCGAGACTTTGCACGGCTTCTTGGCTAGCCCAAGCCACATGCGGTGTGAGAATAACATTATGTCTCTTCGCGAGAGTCATCATAAGATGGTCACGAGCAGGAGGCTCCTCAGTCACCACGTCGAACCCAGCTCCAGAAACCAGGCCCTCCTCTAGCGCCCAGCCAAGTGCTTCTTCGTTCACCAGGCCGCCGCGCGCTGCATTGATAATAAGTGGTCTTTTTTCCATTATACTGAATTCGTGTTGGTCAAGAAGATTACGTGTTGAGGGGATTAGAGGGCAATGAAGCGTGATAATATCGCTTTGACGAAGCACTTCCTCAAAGGGAGTGTAAAGCGGCCCCATGCCCTGCACCCCCTTGTATGAGGAGAACAGAACGTTCATACCGAAGGCCTCGCCCAGTCGAGCCACGGATTTTCCCAGCACGCCGTCGCCGATTACCCCCAAAGTGGCATTGGCCAAATCATGAATAGGATAATCGAAATAGCAAAACTGAGCAGCATCCTGCCAGCGGCTATCAAGCACTGACTGTCGGTAGGGAATGATGCTACGCCTCAGTGCAAGAATGAGGGCGAAGGTATGCTCTGGCACGGTATTTTTAGCATAGTCCCGAATATTTGATACTGTCACATTCCTCGCCTTACAGGACTCAATGTCTATACGATCATAACCTGTGGCGGCGACAGCAATAAGTTTAAGATTTTTTGCACCTTCTATGGCCGCCTTCCCCAAGGGAACTTTATTTACGATAACGATTTCGGCATCTGCGATGCGTTCAGAAGCCTCTGATTCATGAGTGCTTTGATAAACTTTTATTTCATGGGGAAAGTTAGGCGTCCTGAGAACAGTCTCAGGAGACAATGTTTCCTTGTCAAGAAAAACGATTTTATAATTTTCCATTATATACACCTACCTCATTATCCTGATTTTAAAATACATCAAGCTTTACGATTACCAGCCATTACAAATGCCTGATCTAAAGCAACATATCATACGGCAATTATTTTGCTACTAGCTCTTTCTTTCCTTGATACGACTATTAGTTTTCAATAATGCGCGTGCCTGCTCGACCACTGGAAGGTCAACCATTTTTCCTTGATAACTAATGGCACCACGCCCTTCCTCTAGAGCTTGCTCAAAGGTTTCGATTAAGGCTTTAGCGTGCGATACCTCATCGGCCGAAGGCGCAAACTCCTCGTTGAGAATTCCCACTTGATCTGGATGGATCGCAAACCCCCCCACAAACCCAAGCTCACGTGCTTCCTTAATAGTCTCACGATATTCCTTGAGATCAGAGTATCCGGCCACGGATCCTACGAAACCAAGTGGAAGACAACCAGCTGCCCTTGCAGCTGTCACCGCTTGCATATTGGGAATCATCAGAGATTTGTGGGTTGGTCGCATACCCATGGAAACTGCAAGGTCCTCTGCTCCGATGATGATCCCGACTACACGTGGATGCGCATCTGCAATTTCATTTATATTTGCTAGTCCTTCGGCAGTTTCAATCATTACGACAAAGTCAGTATGGCCTGGCTCCATTCCCCGTTCTCGCTCAACTTCGTCTACAATCTCGGCAACGGCCCGAACATGCTCGGCATTTGGAACCTTGGGAAGAGTCAAGGCAAGTACCGCGGGACGGATAGAAGCTTCTATATCTGGAATAGCAAGGCGCCAAGGTCGATTGATTCGAACCACCACGTCGCAACCTTTATCAGATAGCCTATCCGCCACCTCTCCCAGCTTCGCTCTGGCTAGTTCTTTCTGACTTGGCGGAATGGCATCTTCCATATCGAGTTGAATATTATCAGCCCCGCGTTCTGGAGCGCCATCAATAAATTTATCGTTCAGGACAGGAACGAATAGGAACGAGCGCCAGAAGGGAAGATCACGACTTATATCTCTCATGGTTGTTCTCCTGAATTTTCTCGATGTCCACCTAGTTCACGCAGGATTTCCTCATTGTGCTCACCAAGCACAGGTGCCGGTCGGCGGAAGACGCCAGGGGTAGAACTCATCCGGGGAATGATGTTATGCATTGGCAAGGTTCCCATGTCGGTGTCTGGAAGTTCCACCAGCACATCTCGGCCTATGACAAAGGGATGCTCCATGAGATCAGCGATGGAACATACCGGTCCGACTGTAACTCCGTAGCGCTCAAAGAGCTCTAGATTTTCAGCCTGGGTACGTTGCTTAATAAAACTCCCAATGATCTCGTCAAGTTCATCGCGGTTTCTGACACGAGCATCATTGTTCACGAACCTAGGGTCAGTCTTGAGTTCTGGCCGGCCGATGGTGTCGAAGACGCGCTCAGCCATAGTCTGCATAGAGCCAGACATCGCAACATAGCTGCCATCGGAACAAATATAGATATTACGTGGAGCGGTGTGCGTGGACTGGTTTCCGCTTCTCATCGTTGGCTTTCCTGTCAGCTTGTATTGGGAAGCCTCCGCTCCAATCATTGAGAATATCGGCTCGAAAAGCGAAAGATCGATGACTTGACCACCAGTGTTGTTAATTTCTATAGCCCTCAAAGCAGTCAGAACAGCACCGACACCGTAAAGACCGGCCACCATATCCGCCATAGCAAGAGGAGGCAGTGTCGGCGGCTTGTCAGGGTGACCATTGACATAGGCCCAGCCGGACATAGCCTCAACCAAGGTGCCGAAACCTGGCCTATTTTTGTAGGGACCTGTCTGGCCCCATCCTGATATCCTAAGAATAACCAGATTCGGGTTTTGTTTCAGTAATTCATCAGGTCCTAACCCCAATTTCTCAAGGGTTCCTGGTAAAAAGTTCTCGACTAAGATCTGAGCAGTATCAACTAGTCTCAGGAGATTGTCCTTTCCTTCAGTGGACTTTATATCGATCGAAAGGCTTCTCTTGTTGCGCGAATATACTTTCCAGTAAATGTCTGTTTCCTCGCAACGCCAATTACGAAGATCGTCGCCCCTTGTCGGATGTTCGACCTTAATCACATCAGCGCCATAGTCTGCCAGAACATGTGTGGTCATATTACCGGCGACAAGGCGGGACATGTCAACTACTCTTACGCCTTCGAGAGGACCTGAGGCTTCTGGTTTGAATGAATGCATGTCTGATTTTTCTTCCTTAAGAGAATTCGATCACGGGTTTGATTTCTTGATATGTTCTCATTCGCTCAAGTGCGGTATTGACATCATTCAACGAAAACCTGCCGGATAAAATTTTTGACATCGGAATCTGATCTTGGTGCTTGGCTGTAAAATCAAGAGCCTGCCAGTAGCTTCTAGCGTCACCGGAAAACGCACCGATTACATTGATGTTCTTTTTTACGATAGTTGACGGTTTTATGCTTGTCTCATGATCACCAAGCTGGCCCACGGTGCAATACCTTCCCCCCTTCCTCACGATATCAAGGCCTTCACTGAAGGCGGGAGGGTGGCCTGTGAATTCCATCACGATGTCTGCCCCTCTGCCCCCGGTGAGGCTGCGAATATCTTCCAACCGTTCATCATAAGTTGTTTGTTCAATGGAAATGACATGGTTGGCCCCCATCTCACCAGCTAGATCAAGCCTCGTGTTCGGAGAGCCGATAGCGATTACACTGCGGGCCCCTCTTGCACGGGCAACAGCGGTTGCAAGAAGCCCAAGTGGTCCGACACCTTGAATTACCACATGTTCATGGGCTTCGATCTTTCCAAGATTATTCATTGCATTCATGACTGACCGGAATGCGCAGGAGCAAAGGCTAGCGACATCGTCACTCACGGCATCCGGCACCTTGATTCGTCCGGATTGCGGCAGCACGTATCCAAACTCAGAAAACCCGCCAAGTAGATAAGGATATTTCGCCATGGTTTCAAACATGTAGGCGCGGCGGTTATCGCAGAGCGTAGGCTGGCGAGCGACCGTGCAGTAGTAGCAAGAACCACAGGACGTATGAGTCCAAAGAATCCTGTCGCCTATCTTGAGATCGTGACCGACACTATCACGTGAGGCGTTCTCCCCCATTGCAACGATTCGACCTGTCATCTCGTGACCAATGATCACAGGCAGGTCCACGTTAAGTGCTAGGGACCCCTGCGAAAGATGGACATCAGTACCACAGATTGAACAGGCCGAAGTCTTGACCAAGAGGGAACCAGGCTCCAGCTTTTCGGGGATTGGAACGTCTTCAATCTGAAGCGGCTCACCGAACTTACGCAACACAGCAGCTTTAGAGGTTTGGGGTAGTTTTGTCATAGTGCCTTTCCGTTTTCTAAAAGAAGCGATACCAGAGCGAGAGGCTCGGGATGAAGGTCAGGAGAAGAAGTGCAACTACTGCAGCCAGGAGGAACCATCCGAAATGTCGTAGCATCTCTACGAGGTGAACATTATTCGTTCGCGCAGCGACATACAGATTGGCAGCCAGTGGCGGTGTAAGCAGTCCAATTTCAATATTCGTCACTACCACAATTGCAAAGTGCACAGGGTCAATGCCAAAAGCAGCGGCAGAAGGAGCAAGCAAAGGCCCCATAAGAATCACAGCTGCGTTGGTCTCCATGAACATGCCGACAAGAAGCAGTAGCAAATTAATAGCTAGAAGAAAAAGAATCGGATTTTCAAACAACCCTGTCATCAAGGCAGCAAGATCTTGGGGAATCTGGTTAAGAATCAATGCCCTATTAAGGATTCCTGTCATGGCAATAATGAAAAGGATTGCGGCTGCAGGCACCGCTGCTGCATAAAATGTCTTTACCAAGCCATCGAAGTTAAGGCTGCGCTGGATAAATAAGACGCATATAGCATAGAGGCAAGCGACGGCAGCTGCTTCCGTGGGTGTGAATATTCCGCCATAGATCCCCCCGAGAACTATGATGGGCATGATTAGTGCTGCGCTGGAGCGTAATAGGGTATTCTTTGTGCGCTCCCTTACGCCATTTGATAAAACTGTGGAGATAGGGCTTTCACCACCTCCTTCAAGAACACGTTTTGATCGGAACCAGTGAACAATTGCGAAGCATAGTGTAAGCAAGATGCCGGGTACGATGGTGGCAATAAAGAGCTCAGTAATTGAAACACCAACGGTGGATCCGTATATAATAAGAGGTATCGAAGGCGGTATGAGCACACCCAGAAGACCGGATGCTGCGTTTAGGGAGGCAATGTAGCTTCTTGGATAACCTCGTTGACGCATTTCGGGACCGATGGTAGAGCCGATAGCTGCCACTGTCGCGACAGATGACCCTGTAATTGCCCCAAAGAACGCACTAGCGAGAATCATAACATAACCAAAGGAAGCACGGATGCGCCCGATAATCTGATCAGCAGTTGCGGCAAGGGATTGTGCAAGTCCACCTCTATTCATTAGTTCACCGACCAAAATGAATAACGGGATGGCAACAAGTGCAAAGCTTGAGATGTTATCGTACGGAATAGTGCTCAGACCATCAATCCAGATATTCAAGCGGTCGGCATTAATAAATACGGTAAGCGCGAAAGCCGCTGCGATGGGCGTTCCGATGATCAGCATGCCCAACAATCCGAAGATAACGATACTCATTGAGCACCTCCCGTGCGCTTGATACCAAAGCTGAGTCGGACGATGTCAATCACGGCATGGATGAGCATTAGACCAGATCCAATGACGATGCATATCATTGGAATCCATAGCGGTGTACCCATGTCGATCAGTCGCTCACCTGACATTCTTGCGTAAGAAAAAAAGCCCCAAGATAGCCAAGTAAAATAGCCTGCAAAGCTCGCCATCGCCAGCGAAGCTGAAATTCTTACGAATTTGACAAGTATTTTACTTTTAATCAGATCGACAACATCGATTGTGATATGCTGATGTAGATAACTGCACAGTGCTGCGCCAATGAATGTCAAAGGTGACATAGCGACGATCGCAATCTCCCCATAACTCGGCAGGGGCAAGCCGAAAAATCTTACTGCAACCCCCGCAATTATAGCTATCATAATTACCACAAGCGAAAGTGCTGCAACTCGTTTCTCAAACCCTCCCAGCAGATATTCAATATTATCTAGTAGCTTACCTAAGGGAGGCTCCGCGCCGATCGCGCGGGCCCTTTTTCTTCGATACTCGTTGTATTTATTTATCGGCATCAGTAACACCAGCTTCTTTTCTCAAGGCCTGAGTACGTTCGGTGCCATAAGTATCTTCTAGATCGGCCCAGAGAGACCGGCCTAGCTCAACAAATCGCTCCATTTCGACATCGGAAAGTCTGTGAATCTCGATGCCACCCTAAGGGAGGCTCCGCGCCGATAGCGCGGGCCCTTTTTCCCCGATATTCGTTGGGTTTATTTATCGGCATCAGTAACACCAGCTTCTTTTCTCAAGGCCTGGATACGTTCGGTGCCATAAGTATCTTCTAGATCGGCCCAGAGAGACCGGCCTAGCTCAACAAATCGCTCCATTTCGACATCGGAAAGTCTGTGAATCTCGATGCCACCATCTGCAATTCCCTGAAGGTATTCCGAATTTTTCTCTCGGTTGTTCTCGATCTGCTCCGCAGCGGCATCCTCAGCACAGACGTTTATGATTTTTTTATTTTCTTCCGACAGTTCATCCCAGAATCGCTGACTAGCAGTTATCGTACCCATGGCATAGACATGGTTAGTCAATGTCATGTAATTCTGTGCTTCGAATAGTCTTGAATTGTAGGTGATACTTGCACCATTATCCTGGCCATCAACTGTGCCCTGCTGGAGAGCGACGAAGAGCTCCGGAAACGGTAGGGTTACGGCCTGTGCTCCTGCGGCATCGAAGAAACTTCTGATTGATTCAGAACCCGGCACACGGAGCTGTAGTCCATCAAGGTCATCGATAGACTCCACTGCATGTCTGGAATTAGTAATGGCACGAAACTCAAGCTCGAAAAAGCTAAGTGTCTCCATGCCGCGATCTTCCAGAGTTTCCCGTAGCGTGGTCTGTAAGATACCATCAGGGTTGTAAAAGATTTCGTCAACTTCCTCAAAACTGCTTGCTATATAAGGTAGATAATGGATATCCAGCAGAGGGTCGAGACCTGTCAGAGACCCTGGATTCAGGAATGCGAATTCAAGACTGCCGCGAGAGAGGCTCCGGCCGAGAGATTCATCCCCGCCGAGTTGACTGTCTGGAAAAACTGTGACTGACACCTGCCCCTTACTGTCTTCGGTAACGCATTGGGCGAATTCTTGGCTGGCCACGTCCACTGGGCTCCCGCTTGCGAACACGTGGCCCAAGCGTACCTGCTTTACTTCTTGCGCTGCGACTGGGTGGATGATTAGTGATGTGATAATTGTTGCAGCCGGCACAGTATATTTTGTTATCTTCATGGTCATTATTACCTGTTTAATTTGTGTGATTGGATTTATTCTTATATTTACTTGAGTCATCCGTGATTAAAGACAACTGTCTTTGAAACGGTGAATTCCTTGAGAGCCTCGAGTCCTTTTTCTCGACCGTGTCCACTTTTCTTGAAGCCGCCAAACGGTAGTTCGATCCCTCCCCCGGCGCCATAACCGTTGATATAGACCTGCCCTGCCCGCACGGCCTTTGCGAGGCGCATCTGACGGGCTCCGGAATCGGTCCAGATACCCGCAATCAACCCGTAATCTGTTCCGTTAGCCAGTCGGATGGCATCGGTTTCGTCATCGAATGGGATTGCGGATAGTACAGGGCCGAACACCTCTTCCTTTGCCAGCTCGTGTTCGCGAGGCACAAGGCGGAAGAGCGTTGGCGTCACAAAGAACCCCTCCTTTGAGGCTGATACATCAAGCTCACCTTCAGCCCCGATCTCAATGCCATCCTTCTTCGCTCGTTCTAGGAATCCCAGAACCCGCTCCAGCTGCACCTTCGAAATCACCGGACCGCAATCGAGATCAAGCTCGTGTGAACCGGCTCTTAGTTGCTTAAAGCGCTTGGTCAACGCCCCCATAAACTCATCATAAATCGAACGCTCGATCAGCACTCGGCTACCTGCGGAGCAGGTCTGACCAGTATTCTGAACAATGGCTCCCACAATGGACTCGATGGCTTTAGCTTGGTCGGCGTCAGAAAATACGATCTGCGGAGATTTCCCGCCCAACTCAAGAATGCAGGGCACATGATTCACAGCGGCCGCATTTTGGATCAGAGTGCCCACTTCGGGCGATCCGGTGAAAGAAATTAGATCAATGTCCGGATGAGCGCTCAGGGCAGCCCCGGCTTCTTCGCCGAGTCCGGGCACCACGTTGATGGCGCCATCGGGAAAGCCTACCTCGGCCGCAAGTTCGGTGAGGCGTATGCAAGACAGGCAGGCCTCTTCGGCCGGTTTCAGTATTGCAGCATTCCCTGCGGCCAAAGCTGGGCCCAACGCACGGCCGAACATCTGAGCCGGATAATTCCAAGGGATGATATGACCTGTCACACCCCGTGCCTCGCGCAAGATCATCACTTGGTGGCCGGGCATGAACGGAATGGTGTCCCCATGAATCTTGTCGGCAGCTCCAGCATAGAACTCGAAGTAGCGGGCTGCAGCCTTTACATCATCGCGAGCTCGCTTTAATGTCTTACCGGTGTCGTTGGCCTCGATTTCAGTAAGCTCATCCTCGTGTTCGAGAATTTTCTCGCTGAGCTTCGTCAACAGTCGACCCCGGTCAACGGCGGGCATCTGTCCCCAAACGCCCTCGAAAGCGCAGCGGGCAGCTTTGACAGCAGCATCAATTTCAGGAGCACCGCCGCGAGCGATGGTTCCAATTTGCTTCCCCGTAGATGGTGCGATCATTTCTAGCGTCTGGCCACTTTCTGGTTTCATCCAGTGACCGCCTACGTAAACTGAATCACCATTCATAATTATCCTCCGAGACTGTTGAGACTGCTTAGATAAAGCTGGCAGGGAGAGCGCCATAGAGCAAACTACATTTTTTCTCCTTCGCTATAGATAATGTCTATACCAAGAGGTGCTGAAGAATACCTATGTCCTGTATTGACCCCGGGTCATTCAACAGGCGGAGGCGTATTCCGCGCCATCGTGACCGTCCGTTCCTTTTCATCTTGACCGAGTTCGGCCTCTTCCCCGGAATGGCCGGTCACGATGCCGGAATCTAACCTAACTCACTGGAATGATTCTGACTTTTACGGCACACCCCTCCTTTTGCCCTTCACCCCTGGAGGGGACATGCCAGCACCGAGGATTCCCATGCGAGCCATCACCGCAGTGTTGCGCCTCAAGTACGACGCCGGCCTCAGCCACGAGAAGATTGCTCGGGCCTGCGGCCTCTCCTAGGGCGCGGTCAGCAAGTACGTCAGCCTGGCGCAGGTCGCCGGCATCAGCTGGCTGCTGCCGGACGGCACCGACGAGACTGCGCTGGAGGCGCGACTGTTCCCGGCCAAGACGCCGCCGGTGCGCTTCTCGGCACCGGACTACTTCCAGGTCCACCAGGCGCTCAAGCACAAGGGCGTGACCCTGCAGCTGCTGTGGGCGGAGTACGTCGAGGCCCACGGTGACAAGGCGTACCGCTACAGCCAGTTCTGCCAACACTATCGCACCTGGCGTGACCGCCAGCGCCGCACCCAGGTGACCTGCATGCATGATGCCCTGGCCCACCAGCTCACCCAGCCGGATACCTACGACCTGCCGTTCGAGGATCGCCTGGGCATGCTGCTGGACCGCGAGGTCCTGCATCGCGATAACCGCCGCCTGGACCGGCTGCTGAAGGCCGCCAAGCTGCGCATCACGACCTGCGAGGACACATCGACTACCGCCATCCCCGCGGCCTGGAGCGGGGTCGTATGGCGCCGCTGACGAGCGGCGAGTGGATCGGCCAGGCGCTCAATCTGTGCATTACCGGCCCCACCGGGTGCGGCAAGACCTGGCTGGCCTGCGCGCTGGGCAACCAGGCCTGCCGGCAAGGGTACTCGGTGCGCTACCTGCGGGTGCCGAGGCTGTTCGAGCAGCTGTGCATTGCCCAGGGCGACGGCTCCTACGCCCGACTGATGGGCCAGCTGCAGAAGACCGACCTGCTGATCCTCGATGGCTGGGGGATGCAGAAGATGACCGCCCCGCAGCGCCAGGACCTAATGGAAGTGATCGAGGACCGGCACGGCCGGGGCTCGACGCTGATCGCCAGCCAACTGCCCATCGAGCACTGGCACGACTATATCGGCGCGGCGACGGTGGCCGACGCCATTCTGGACCGGCTGCTGCACAGCGCCCACCGCCTGACACTCAGAGGAGTATCGATGCGCAAGAACGCCGCCCCGCAAGCGGCAGCAGTTGACCTATCGTGACCGGTCAGCTTACAAAACCAGAGCCAGCGAGAGAGCGGTGAGCAAATCGGTCACGATCGCCGGAATGACCGGTCACGTTCGCCGGAATACGCAGAGCGCGCAGGAAGGCCTCGTAGCGGCCCGGCAGCGTGGTGGAGTCCACCCAGGCAACCAGGGCACCGTCCACCGGATGGCCATGGAAAGTTTGACTGGTCGGGAACGACAGCGTGCTGAACTCCCATGGCCACGACCAGGCGTCGCCCTGCACTTTACTCAGCTGTACCGTCTGCAGCCACGCGGACAGCGACGGCTCCGGCACCACCAACCTGCCCTCGCGGGCATGATGCCACTCAAGCATCAGCATCTCACCGTTGATGGAGTGCACCACCTGCTCATCGAGCACCATCTGGCCGAAGATCTCGGCCTCGATGCTGGGCTTCTTGGGCAGGCCCATCATCTTCATCACCGAGCGGACGTAGCGGCGGGTGAAGCTGGGGTAGTGACGATAGGTGATCGGGCGCATTGGCGTCTCGTCGAGGCGGGAGCGATGGTGTCAGGGTACATCACTGAGCATCTGCTTGAGGAAAGCCATTCAGGGCAGCGGCAAGCACAAACCCATCTCAAACTCTGCTAAAGTCAGTCAAAACCCGCTGCAGTGGTGGAAACATGGAAGACCGTTGGCTCTCCGTCGATGAGATCGGCGAGTACCTTGGCGTGAAACGCGACACCGTCTATCGCTGGATCTCCGAGCGAGCGATGCCCGCCCACCGCATCGGGCGGCTGTGGAAATTCAAGCGCGACGAGGTGGATGACTGGGTTCGCCATGGCGGTGCCAGCGAGGGCAGCAAGACCGATGCGTGACCAGGCCACCCTCAAGCGGCTGGGCTTCATGACCCAGCAGGGCAGCACCCACACGGCCCGCACCCTGATGCTCAGTGAGTTGAACACCCTGTTCGACCATGTCCCGGCTGAAGCGGACAAGGATGCGTACCAGGCCGCCATTCGCGATGCCAACTGCCTCGCCAAGCGCTCCGGTCGTACACGCCAGCTGACGGCCAGCCACCTGGCCGACCTCTATGGGCTCGACCCTGCTAACCCGATCCACGCCGGCCTGCGCTACTTCTGGTCGCGGGATGAGGCCGCACGCCCCCAGCTCGCTCTGCTGGCAGCGTCTGCTCGCGACTCTCTGCTTCGGGATCTCGCCCCCGCCATTCTCGCCAAGCCGCTGGGCACGTCGATCACCCGCGAATCGGTCGAGGAAGCCCTCGAACAGCGCTGGCCAGGACGCTTCAGCTCAGTCACCCGAGAATCCATCGCCCAGCGGGTAAACAGCAGCCTGGTGCAAGTCGGCTACTTGCTTGGCCCAATCAAGAGGGTGCGGGTTCACCTGGAGCCTGCGACAGGCGCTGTCGCCTATGCCCTCTACCTTGCCTGGCTGCAGGGCGGCCGCGGTGAGCTGCTGCTGCAGAGCCCCTGGTGCAAGCTGCTGGACGCCAGCCAGGATCGCCTGCTGGAACTGGCAGCCCAGGCCTCTTCCAAGGGCTGGATGGTCATGCGCCGGGTCGACAACGTGATCGATATCGACTTCCCGGCCCTCACCCGGGTGGTCAGCCAGGCCCTGAAGAGCAATGAACCCGCCACTGCCGCCCAGCAGGAGATCTTCCATGAGCAAGGTTAAGCGCCTGATCGACTCCTACGGCCGCTTTATCGCCCTGCCCTGGCGCGACGACGCCGCGGCGGCACAGCGTGTCGTTTTCTGCGTCTATCCGGAAACCGAGGAGCTTCGCCTGCGCGCCAACCTCGGCGAGTTCGAGCTTGTCACGCGCCAAAACGACCATGAATGGATGGCCTTCGACCTGACCGACACCTTCGCCCTGTGGATGGCCGAGCAGAAATATGCCAAAGGGTACTTCAGGTCTCCGGCCAGGCTGGCTACGGTGATCCATCGCTACCTGGACTGGCTGGAGGCCCGCTTCACCGCTGAGCTCTCTACCCAGGGTGCCGGCAACAACCATGTCGTCACCTTGTATGGCGTCGGCAGTCTGTTTGGCCTGCTGAAGGTCAAGGAAGTGGTCGAACGCCTAGCCCCTCACGTTAACGGCCGGCTCGCCGTGCTGTTCCCGGGCAGCTTCGAGAACAACAACTACCGGCTGCTGGACGGCTACGACGGCTGGAACTACCTGGCCACACCGATTACCGCCGACGGGGCCCGCTGAGCCACCGCACGCACCACTTCGAAATTCGCTACCGCAGGGGAAAGGACGCATGCGCAACCGCGATATCTACGCCAAGGACCCATCCCAGCAGCGCCTGGTCAACGAGGGCGTTGCCTACGTCAACGACGACCGAAGCGACCGCGCCCAGAAGGTGCTGCGCTACGAGCTGGAGACCTTCGTCTGCGACGGCCAGTACGCCAAGGGCATGCACGATATCCTGGATACCTACTTGCACAGACTGAGCAGTGGCGCTTCGCAGCAGCCTGGCGTCTGGATCAGCGGCTTCTTCGGTTCAGGGAAATCCCATATGGCGAAGATGCTGCGCAACCTGTGGGAAGACGTCACCCTCGACGACGGTGCCACCGCCCGCGGGCTCGTCCACCTCCCCCAGGAAATTCAGGATCAGTTCAAGGAGCTCTCCACCCAGGGCAAGCGCCACGGCGGCCTGTTCGCCGCTTCCGGCACTCTGGGAGCGAGCTCACGCGACAAGAGCGTGCGCCTGGCGCTCCTCTCTGTGATCTTCCGCGCCGCCGACCTTCCCCAGCAGTACCCCGTGGCTCGCTTCGTGATGTGGCTGCGCGACGAGGGCATCCTTGAGCAGGTACGCGAGGACGTCGTCAGCCGCGGCGACGACTGGCAGGAGGAGCTCGACAACTTCTACGTCGCCGAGTCGCTGCATGAGGCCTTGGTTAACGCCAAGCCGAGGATCTTCAGCAGCGTGGAGTCCTGCGCCGAGACCCTCAGCCACCTCTACCCCCACGTCAACGACATCAGCAGCGACGAGATGCTCAAGGCTATCCGCCAGGCTTTGAGC
>Ga0075011_10000932_pt1 | contig 15707 bp, 16 predicted proteins | sample TARM_MetaG_T_14_FD_72354 | JGI IMG/M metagenome (GOLD analysis project Ga0075011, IMG submission 72354) | Freshwater microbial communities from Pennsylvania, USA, analyzing microbe dynamics in response to fracking - TARM_MetaG_T_14 | ecosystem: Environmental > Aquatic > Freshwater > River... | reverse complement strand
TTTTGTCTTGGTGTCTTGATAATTTTATTTTTAAAAAATATTGACATGTAAGTGATTAAAAAACAATGCGGTTAAGTAAGGAGAAAATATGAACTCAGACGGTTACAATATTAGCAATCAAGAGAATGCCTGGTGGTTTATTGTTGCGCAAGGGCAGATTGTATTACAGCCGCAGGGGGATTTTGTACCTTACGGTAATCTTGATGATCTTCCTTTTTCTGCATCGCTGGTGAGCGACAAAATAAAAATTGGCGAATATCAGGCTAGCCCCTGTTATTTAGTGCTATTTTCTGAACAGTTAGATGTCGGCCTGGGGGAATATTCCAGTCTGCGTTCTCTACTGGGACGAGTTGACGATGCTTTATTTGATATGGCGGGGCGGGCTTTTCAAATTTCACTTTTCTATCAAACACACCAGTATTGCGGTAAGTGCGGTGAAAAAATGCACGCCATAGACTGGGAAATAGCGATGAAGTGTTACCACTGCCAGCACCGCTGTTATCCCCGTGTTTCGCCTTGTACTATTGTCGGCATCCGTAAAGATAAACAGATTCTGCTGGCGTTACATCAGCGTCATAAAAAAGATAACCGCCCTGTTTTTACAATACTTGCGGGGTTTGTGGAAGCGGGGGAAACCTTAGAAAGTTGCGTAGAGCGGGAAGTTTATGAAGAATCCGGGATTAAGATAAAAAATATTCACTATGTCAGCAGTCAGCCCTGGCCTTTTCCGCACTCTTTAATGATGGGCTACGTGGCGGAGTATCAATCAGGTGAGATTAATATCGACCCGAAAGAGCTCTGCTCTGCTGCCTGGTACGATATGGATAACCTGCCGCTTTTACCTAACCCGGGTACACTAGCGCGTAAACTGATTGATAAGTTAGTCGCAGAGTGTAATTAATCGATCCGCAAAATAATTAAGATGTAAAAAAAGATGTTAAAAATGCTAGCATAGTTGCAACATATTTGAAAAACATTAACCAGCAGTTTTATTTTGGAATAAAAGAAGCATGAGTGAATTAAAAAATGATCGTTATATCCGCGCATTATTAAAGCAATCTGTAGATAAAACTCCCGTTTGGATGATGCGCCAGGCCGGTAGATATTTACCTGAGTATAAAGCAACGCGTGCGCAGGCGGGTGATTTTATGTCGCTATGCCGTAATGCCGATCTGGCTTGTGAGGTGACGTTGCAACCCCTGCGCCGATTTGATCTTGATGCTGCTATTTTATTTTCCGATATTTTAACTGTGCCGGATGCAATGGGACTTGGGCTTTATTTTGAAGAGGGCGAAGGGCCTAAGTTTGAACGTCCTATCCGCTCTAAAAAAGATGTCGATAATTTAATTATGCCGGATCCTGAAGGTGAGCTGCAGTACGTAATGAATGCGGTGCGCACTATTCGCCGGGAGTTAAAAGGTGCAGTGCCGCTGATCGGATTTTCCGGTAGTCCGTGGACATTGGCGACCTATATGGTTGAAGGCGGCAGTTCAAAGGCGTTCACTAAAATAAAAAAAATGGCATTTTGTGAACCGCAAATACTGCATACCTTACTGGATAAATTGAGCGACTCTGTGAGTGATTATTTAAATGCTCAGATTGCAGCTGGTGCCCAATCTGTGATGATATTTGACACCTGGGGGGGCATTTTATCGCCGCGCGATTATAAAGATTTTTCGCTGCAGTATATGGCTAAAATTGTTGACCGCCTGCAAAGAACCTACAATGGTCAAAAAATCCCTGTGACGCTCTTTACTAAAAATGGCGGACAATGGATAGAGTCGATTGCTGATACTGGCTGCGATGCGATTGCGCTTGACTGGACGATTGATCTGGCCAGTGCGAAGGCGCGTGTTGGTTCGCGCGTTGCGCTGCAAGGTAATATGGACCCTTCAATGCTGTACGCTTCACCCGAGCGAATTCGTGAAGAAGTGGCGATAATTTTAGAGGATTTCGGCACAGGTGCAGGCCATGTCTTTAATTTAGGGCATGGTATTCATTTAGATGTGCCCCCTGAAAACGTTAAAGTCTTCGTCGATGCGGTGCATGAACTCAGTACTCCGTACCATTCATAATTAAACAGCAGCCGAACAACAGCAGACTTAATCCATGCTGTTGTCGGCCTTTCCTGCAATAATTGTTGTTTTTCAGACCTCTTTGTAACTTTAAATTCAGACGTCTTTTTACTGAATAATCAAACACTTCCAATATGATCTCTTGCGCTCCTTAATTTCTTTCTTAGTAGGGGAGGCAAATATATTATTTTATTCAATAAAACAGCTCAAATTACCCTGGTTTTCGGGTAGAATACCCGCCCAAGTTCAAAGAAATTGTATTTTATGAGTTGAAAAACCAATAGATGGTTTTTGCTTATTAATTCATTAACCGAGGAATGTGGAAGAAAATGGAAAATAGCCGACCTATTAAACGAGCGTTACTAAGTGTTTCAGATAAAGCGGGCATTGTTGAATTTGCAAGAGAGTTAGCTGAAAAAGGCGTTGATATTCTGTCAACCGGCGGTACTTGTAAATTATTAGCTGATAATGGCATTAAAGTAACGGAAGTTTCTGATTACACTGGTTTTCCTGAAATGATGGATGGACGTGTTAAAACCTTACATCCTAAAATTCATGGTGGCATCCTGGCTCGTCGCGGCATTGACGAAGCAATTATGGCTGATAACGGAATTGCAGCTATTGATATGGTTGTGGTTAATCTTTATCCATTTGCTGAAACAGTCGCTCGCCCAAATTGTGCTTTAGAAGATGCTATTGAAAACATCGATATCGGTGGCCCGACTATGGTACGCGCCGCTGCTAAAAATCATAAAGATGTTGCTATCGTTGTGAACGCCGGTGATTACACGCGCATTCTTCATGAAATGCGCGACAATGGCGGCAGCTTGCTTTACAAAACGCGTTTTGATCTGGCTATTGCTGCTTTTGAGCACACAGCAAAATATGACGGCATGATTGCCAACTATTTCGGCACTATGGTGCCAAGTTACGGTGAAAATCGTGACGGTGATACAGAGTCTAAATTCCCGCGCACATTTAATATGCAGTTTGAGAAAAAACAAGATATGCGTTACGGTGAAAACAGCCATCAGGCCGCTGCTTTTTATGTTGAAAGTAATGTCCAGGAAGCGTCTGTTGCAACCGCAACACAGCTGCAGGGTAAAGCCCTTTCTTACAACAATATTGCTGATACAGATGCCGCTCTTGAATGCGTGAAAGAGTTTGCTGAACCTGCTTGCGTAATTGTTAAGCACTCCAATCCTTGTGGTGTCGCACTCGGCGGTAATATCCTTGATGCCTACGAAGGCGCTTACAAAACCGACCCGACCTCTGCGTTTGGCGGCATTATCGCCTTCAACCGTGAGCTTGATGCGGACACAGCTGAAGCTATTGTTTCGCGTCAGTTTGTCGAAGTCATTATCGCACCTAAAGTTACGCCGGAAGCGGCGCAAATTGTTGCTGCCAAGAAAAATCTGCGTTTATTGGCCTGTGGCGAGTGGAAGACTAAAACCAGCGAGTTTGATATTAAACGTGTCAATGGTGGGTTACTTGTACAGGATCGTGATCAGGGGATGGTCGAATTGGGCGATCTTAAAGTTGTCTCTAAACGCCAGCCAACAGCTGCAGAATTAAAAGATCTGCTGTTTAGCTGGAAAGTAGCTAAATTTGTTAAATCAAATGCCATTGTTTATGTTAAGAACTGCTCAACTATTGGTGTCGGTGCGGGTCAAATGAGCCGTGTTTACAGTGCCAAAGTAGCAAGTATTAAAGCTGCAGATGAAAATCTCGTGGTGGAAGGCTCGGTAATGGCATCTGATGCCTTCTTCCCCTTCCGTGATGGCATTGATGCGGCCGCAGAAGCGGGTATTAGTTGTGTTATTCAGCCGGGTGGTTCAATGCGTGATGATGAAGTTATCGCAGCGGCAGATGAACACAATATGGCTATGGTGTTTACCGGGATGCGCCACTTCCGCCATTAATCCTATTTTGCTTTGTGCTTTCATCCTCACTCTGCGTTGAAAGTGCTCACTTGCAGAAGCAAGCTGCGCGCTTTCGCCTTGATTGCGAATTAAATCACTTAGCAAAAATATGATTAATCTATTTGATTTATTAAGGTTAGTTTATGAATGTTTTAATTATTGGTAATGGCGGTCGTGAACATGCACTGGCATGGAAAGTCGCGCAAAATGCGCAGGTAAAAAATATTTTTGTGGCGCCGGGTAATGCCGGTAGTGCATTAGAAGCGAAAGTCACAAACGTTGATATCGCGGTTGAAGATATCGATGCGCTGGTGGCCTTTGCCAGAGATAACCAGGTTGAGCTGACCATTGTCGGCCCGGAAGCGCCCTTAGTTATCGGTGTAGTTGATGCGTTTCAGGAAGCTGGGCTTGCTTGCTTTGGCCCGACTAAGGGCGCTGCACAGCTGGAAGGGTCAAAAGCCTTCACTAAGGACTTTTTAGCTCGCCATAATATCCCAACGGCCTGGTATCAAAACTTCACTGAAATTGAGCCTGCGCTCGCTTATGTTCGTGAAAAAGGTGCGCCAATCGTAGTTAAAGCTGATGGTCTTGCCGCTGGTAAAGGGGTGATCGTTGCTATGACCCTGCAGGAAGCGGAAGATGCGATTCAGGATATGCTGGCAGGTAATGCATTTGGCTCTGCGGGACACCGTGTTGTTGTTGAAGAATTTTTAGATGGTGAAGAAGCCTCTTTTATCGTTATGGTTGATGGTAAGAATGTGGTGCCTATGGCAACCAGCCAGGATCATAAACGTGTTGGCGATGGCGATACAGGCCCGAATACCGGTGGTATGGGCGCTTATTCCCCCGCACCAGTGGTTACGCCTGAAATGCATCAGCGTGTTATGGATTTAGTGATTAACCCGACCGTTAAAGGGATGGCAGCTGAAGGTAATACTTACACCGGCTTTCTTTATGCCGGCCTGATGATTATGGCGGATGGCACACCTAAAGTAATCGAATATAACTGCCGCTTTGGCGATCCGGAAACACAACCTATTATGCTGCGCATGAAGTCAGATCTTGTTACCCTCTGCCTGGCAGGCGTCAATGGTGAGCTTGCTGATATGACCGCTGAGTTTGATGAGCGCGCTGCTATTGGTGTGGTATTAGCTGCGGGCGGTTACCCGGGTGATTACAAAAAAGGGCTGGAAATATCTGGTTTGCCGACAATTGATGTTGAAGGTCTGAAAGTATTCCATGCAGGTACTGCTATGGTTGATGGTAAAGTAGTGACCACTGGCGGTCGTGTACTCTGTGCAACTGCATTGGGTAACACAGTGACCGAAGCGCAGCAGAAGGCGTATCAGTTAGTGCAACAGATTAGCTGGGATGGCATGTTCTGTCGCCATGACATTGCTTACCGTGCTATTGCGCGAGAGCAAAATAAAGGGTAATAAATAGAAATGAAAAAAGCACCTAAGGGTGCTTTTTTTATAAGCTTAATAAAAAAGAGCTTATTTGTTAACCGCTTCTTTAAGTGCTTTACCTGCTACAAATGTAGGAACGGTCGCTGCTTTAATTTGAATATCTTCACCAGTTTGAGGATTGCGGCCTGTGCGCGCTGCACGGTGACTTACTTTAAAAGTCCCAAAACCGATTAATTGTACTGGTTCACCATCTTTTAAACTATCAGTGACGCTAGCAAGAATCTGTTCTAACGCGGCTTTAGCCTGCACTTTTGTTAAGTCTGCTTTTTCAGCAATTGCAGCAACAAGTTGAGTTTTGTTCATCTTAGTATTTCCATTTTGTAGTTAGTTAGAATTGGCCTTTACATGACAGCAAATAATGTATTGCAAGTCGCCAGCCTAAGTAAAGACTAATACCAGTAAAAGTCTGATATATCACTTTTAATTGTTCTTACTGTGTTAAAAATCACAAAAATATAGTTAATTTAATCGCTCAAAGCGATACCGAGATTGGTTGTGCCAAAGTCTGACACGTACTGGCGAATCGATTTTATCAGTTCCGGGCTGCGCTCATTATCCAATTTTGCTAATAAATGCTGTTGAAATTTCAGCTCTTGTTGAAAAAGCGGGGCCTCTTCTAATTCGTTTTGATCAACTTCAGTGCCACTTTGTAACTCCATAAAGCTGGCTATTGTGGCAAATGAGGTTTGGCTTGCATGGAGCGCTTCATCCGATGACTTAGTCAAAAATGAGTTGAACGCGCAGCTCATAATTACGCAGTGGTCGATAGCCGGGTAGACGCCGTAAAAATCAAAATCACGCGAGTCAGGAATAAGCGCTTCGAAATGGTCCTGCTGAATGGTGAAATTTATTTTTGCCCCTTTGACGGTCATTTTTTCCCAAAATAACTGATTGATATTATCAATCACAGTGCTTTCAACTTCGATCGCTTCACAAAATAGATGGAAATGTAAAAGAGTGTGCTGTGTAAGTGCCATACAAAAAACACTTTGCTGCCATGAGGTTAAGTTTTTTAACTGTTCGTTAATGGGTAATAAAAGCATACATTTCCTAGTCACGTAATAAAGATATTGTCGAAGCTTATATAACCGGCATAAAAAAAGCGACTAATAAGTCGCTGTTTTTATTGATAAGGCTGAACAATCAACCCATACCATATTTTTTTAATTTTTTGCGTAGTGTTCCGCGGTTAATGCCGAGCATGGTTGCTGCGCGAGTTTGATTACCACGTGTGTATTGCATAATAATATCTAATAATGGTGCTTCAACTTCAGATAAAACAAGATCATATAATTCTGTTGTATCTTGACCATTAAGTTGTGCTACGTAACCTGAAACAGCTTGACGTACTGAATCGCGAAGTGGTCGTTGAGTTATTTGCCCTGTAGCAGGAATACTGGTTGTTGTTGTAAGTGCTTCTGAAGAAATATTTTGTTCAAACATGGGTATTAACTCTTTAATTACTAATGATTTAAAAAATTTTCTAATGCATTTAATTGCTTAAGAGGGCAATCAATACCATTAAATTGTCGTTTAAAGTAACCTAACTGATCTTGCTCTTTTAAATACCATCCGACATGCTTCCTAGCAATGCGCGGCCCCATCACTTTCCCGTAGAATTCATGTAAAGCTTGTACATGATCCAGAAGAATAGAGCCTATTTCCATTTGTCCCAGAGGAGCAAGTTGCTCGCCTGTTTTGAGATAGTGGTTAATTTCATTGAATATCCAAGGTGCACCTTGTGCTCCTCGTCCAATCATAATGGCGTCGGCACCAGTGTAATCAAGCACAAACTTGGCTTTTTCTACTGATGTGATATCACCATTGGCAATCACAGGGATCGTTACATTTTCTTTAATTTCTTTTATGGTGTCGTATTCAGCAAATCCATTATACAGACATTGCCTTGTACGACCATGAACAGCAAGTGCCTGGATACCTGATTGTTGCGCAATTTGTGCGATTTCAAGACCGTTTATACTTTCAGGATCCCAGCCTGTACGAATCTTCAAAGTAACAGGGACATCGACGGCATCGACAACACTTTCTAAAATTGCTTGCACAAGTTCAGGGTGTGGCAATAAAGCGGAGCCTGCTTTTTTCTTATTCACTTTTTTGGCGGGACAGCCCATATTAATATCAACAATCTGAGCACCTTGTTGCACGGCTAGCTGTGCAGCTTTGGCCATTGCAAAAGGCTCAGCGCCTGCGATTTGCACTGATCTAATGCTAGATTCATCATGGTAGTCCATTCTTAACTTAGATTTTTGACTGTTCCATACGCGCGGATTAGATGACAGCATTTCAGAAACGGCAAGTCCGGCACCAAGTGAGCGGCAAAGCTCTCGGAAAGGGCGATCAGTTACCCCTGCCATTGGCGCTAGAATAATGTTGTTATCTAATTGATACTGCCCAATACGCATATAAAATATACAGTCTCTCTAACTCAAGGTCGCGTAGTTTACGCATTTTTGCAAACAGAATAAAGGTTAATAATTAACCATTTTTAAATTATTTCGCTTGCAAATTAGTATGAGTTAAGTTTTCGTATTATTTATAGGCTTTTAATGCCTGAAAGGCGCGCCCACTCTTCCTTGATAACCGCTTTGTCCATTTTGAACCACTGACCATAAACTTCAATTAACTCGTCCGCTTGCTGTTCTAAAATCCCAGATAAAGCCAGTAACCCCTGATCTTTAATCAATGCTTCGATACTGCCTGATAACTCGCGCAGTGGGCCGGCAAGAATATTGGCCACTAACACATCGGCGAGAATTCCATCAGGCAAATCCGCTGGCAGGTACAATTCCAGCTGTTCAGAGACATTATTGCGCTGTGCATTATCACGGCTTGCTGTGATTGCCTGCGGATCTATGTCAATACCGATCACACGTTTTGCCCCTAATTTAAGGGCCGCAATGGCTAAAATACCGGATCCGCAACCAAAGTCGATAACCACTTTATCCTGCAGATCTTGGCCATCCAGCCAGGTTAAGCAAAGTGCTGTCGTTGGATGAGTACCCGTGCCAAATGCCAGACCGGGATCCAGCATAACATTCACCGCATCGGGATCAGGAACCGGTTTCCAGCTTGGACAGATCCATAAACGCTCACCAAATTTCATGGGATGAAAATTATCCATCCATTCGCGCTCCCAATCTTTATCTTCAAGCGGCTCAATTTTCAGGGCGAAGTTGTCACTTAAAAGCGGGCTCTGTTTTAGTTGTGCAAGCACCCCGGACATGTCCGTCGCGGCATCATAAAGTCCGGTTATATCTGTATCTCCCCAGAGACGCGTTTCACCGGGGGCCGGCTCAAAAATAGGCGTGTCATGTGAATCGGTAAAGGTGGCAGACAGTGCGCCGCTTTCCATTAACAGTTCACCGATATCTTCAGCATTTTCAGAAGTTGCATTCAGTTTTAATTGTATCCAAGGCATCATTTTTACTCGTAGTCACTAGAATGACGCAAGAATACAGGGGATAAGCAGATTAATATAGAATAGATAGCATAGAGAGCGATAAAATTTCAGGAATTTTGTGCACAATTCCCATCGACAGTATGGGCCTTGTGCACAGGTAAAGGACATGTTTTGTAGCGCTAGTGGGGCTAAATCAGCGCTCTTTTCTTGTATATTGAGCTGCAGACTGCAGGGCGAAAGTGTACCCCTGGGCACCTAATCCGCAAATCACCCCTTGCGCAATATCAGATAAATAAGAGTGTTGGCGGAAGCTCTCGCGGGCATACACATTGGAAAGGTGCACTTCAATAAAAGGGATATTGACGCCCAATAAAGCATCACGAATGGCGACGCTGCTATGAGTGAATGCCGCAGGATTGATGATGATGAAATCAATCTCATTAAATGACTGATGAATTTTTTCGATCAGCTCATATTCGCGGTTTGACTGTAAATGCGTGAGTTCAATGTTTAACTGCTGTGCCTGCTCGGTTAACGCCTGGATAATATCTTCAAGTGTATTTTTTCCGTAAAGGGCAGGCTCACGTTGGCCGAGTAAATTGAGATTAGGTCCGTTTAAAACCAGCACTTTTATTTTTTTTGTCATAAAAACTCCTAGAAACAGTTGCCTTGGCAGTTTATCTGCTCTTCGCTAAACTGCCTAGTATTCTCTTCTGTAAATATCTAAAAGCTAACCTTTCCGAGCGCTCTCCGATTAAAATTTATTTTTAGATGTTATTGCAATAAAAACAGAGATCTATAATTAATGTACCGGAATTTGTCCGGGATCTTCATTTGCCAAGTTTACTTTTACCTCTTCTTTCCTAAACTTAAACATGACTAGGTGGATTGCATATCTGCTTTCGAGTGACTCCTGTCCTCGTAACGATTTGCTAGGGGATATTATGTATTCCGTGAAACGACAAAAGGGTTTTGCAGTATTAACATCTGCGCTGCTATTAAGCATTGCAGGTATCGCCTTTACCGTCAATATGGCCTCGACGCAATTAATTGACAACCAGATTGTGGCTAACTACTACCGCAATAATGAAGCCTTTATTAACGCCGAATCGGGTATGAATTTCGTGCTCAGCAAACTTACCGATAGTGCACTGGCAACCCAATTACTCGCCACACTGCCGCGCGAATATACAGATAACACCCACCATTACCGGGTCGAAGTTACACAAATTGATGGCAATACCCTGCAGATAATATCCTATGGTCGTTCCATGGATAATAGCGCCCAGCGCACTATCCAGCTGCAAGCGAACTTCCTGGTTAACCGTAATCCGCCTGTCTCCCCGTTATCGAGTAACGGCAAGTTAAATATCGACTCCACAGCCAACCTTAATGACGGTTGTGAAGGGTTAACAGCAGCCGACTGCCTTTCAAGCGGGAATATTGCAGCCTATATGATAGTCAGTAATCCCGATGGCACTGTTGTGCCTGATCCTGCCAATGAGGGAGATCTGTTGTGCTTTGCTGATGATCCGCTCGATGCCAACAATATCAGCGAGAATGCCTATTATGGCGATGCTTCCAATGGACGTGTTGTTGATAATAACGGTGATTGGGGAGCCGTGCTCGCCCCGGAAGGATCCGTCTTTTTTGGCATCGCCTCGGATCCCAATTTAGATCCCAGCTCTTTATTTGAGGCGACATTTGGCATTAAGCAAACTGAAAGTAATATGAGTGCGCTTGAAAACTATGCCTTTCTGGTTGATATGACCATTGACGGTGCGCTGAGTTGCTCTGAGCAGTTGAAAAATGTTACTGCGGAAGATGTGGTTATCTATATCAAAGGTAATTGTAATATCGATCAAGGGGATGCATCGAAAAGCGCCACCTCTGAAAATAAACGTTTTACCATAGGCTCTGTTGAAAATCCGAAAATGGTTTTTATTGAAGGCGGCACCTTTATTAATCAGCCTAATACAGGGGCCTCTGTTGTCGGCATGTTGTATTTCCTTCCGGGTCAACACAATGTTTTTGATGCTCAGGGCAATGTTATTGGGACAGAAGAAGATTTAAGTGTTGATATGGGCGGGATCCGCGTTAACGGGGCGCTGCTAACTGAATATAAATGCTCACATGATGGTTACGATAAAACCGATAATAATGGCACTAAACAGCATTTTTCTGCGCGTTACGACAGGGCTGTGCTTAATGATTTATATAAAGACGCAGGTGCTACAGCAGGATCCAGCAATTACAGTATAAAAGCAGGCACCTGGAGGGATTTCTAATGTCAATAGCAGGCAGATACAGCGGCTTCTCATTGGTGGAGATTTTAGTGGCATTAGTTGTGGTCAGTTTAGCTGCCGCCAATGTATTTGGTTTGCAGCAAATGGTGACTGAGCAAAATCGTAATAACTTTGCCCATACTGCCGTCATTGAGCTGGCAACGAATAAAATGGAAGAGATCTTAAAAGCAGAGAACGTTGATGCAGTGGATCTGTTAAATGGAAAAACGGGCATAGCTACTTTAGGGCTAAGCGCCACTGAGTTTAACTATCAATGGCTGATTGCAGAGTTAGGCGGTGAAGTGGGTGACAGTCTTCGCAAAGTGACGTTACAAATACAATGGGATGATGCCAAAGGGGATCTGCAAACTTTCACATACAGTGAGCAGGTAAACTTAAATCTTGAACTCAAAGGGGGAGCTGCATGGGAGCCGCCCCCTTCCTTAGATATAATTATCTCGCTGCTTGAAACCAATGATGTTATCTATTTTGAGCCTAAAATGGGTTATAAAAAAGGCTCCTTTGTTATCTACAACAGTGAGTTATATGAAGCCACATCGGTTCATTCCGTTGGTAATGGCCACCCGCGTGATGTTGCTGATCCGAATGTAGATACAGGATGGAAAAATTACGGGCCCATTAATAACCCTGAACTGGCAAATAATCCCGATTTAGCAACCTTATTTGTAGATTAAACTTTCAAGACCTGCGTTTAATAGTGCGGGGGAGGCATCTCCTGCTCTTCAGAGGCCAGTTGATTTGGTTCCGCCTCTTTTAACTTCATCACCAGCAGCGATACCTGCTCGGTTAATAATTTTAATTTACGTTGCTGATCGAATATCTCGTTATTTAAAGTTTCGATATTATCTTCATGAAATGCCACTTTCATTTCCAGCTGTTCGATACGATTTTCTTGGGTCATTATTTTCTCTATTGTTAGTTTTTAAGCGTGTCCAGTGGCCAGATTTCTAGAAATCCGGCAGAGCTTTCGCTGGCAATTTTGTCACCGTCCCATAATGTGGCAGAGTATACTACAGCTGTTTTTGGACGCGTCTCTTTTCTTGGGGTTACCGTCCAGCTTTGTTGACTTAAACCGCTTTTTACATCCCATAAGGTTATAGTCTTAGTACCATTACCGGTCAGCAGCTGCTTGCCTTCATTGATAAAACGTACCGAGGAGAAGATAGACTGGCGCGCAGTATAAATCAGTGTGCTTTGTAATTCCCCGGTTTTCAGATCCCATATTTGCGAGGCCTTTTGATTATCAGCGATAAAAGCATAGCGGCCATTATCTTCTAATTTGACCATAGAAACTCGGTGATTAAAGGCAAATTCTTGTATTATCTGCGCAGTTTGTGTGTTCCATAAAAATGCCTTGTGATCATTGCCGCCCGACAGTGCATAAAGTCCATTCGCAGACAGATCGACACTATTCACCTTTTCAGTATGAATCGGCATCTCTAAACGGCGGCCCGTTTGTAAATCAATATGAACTACTTTACCATTGACTTGTCCATAGAGCACGTAGCGGCCGTTTGCCGAGAGTCGGATATCACGAATAGGGGACTCACTGACTTTATAAAAACCCACAGATTGCCCTGTTTTGATATCCCAAATAGCAAATTCGCTGCGGCTTGCTGTTAATGCATGACTATTGTTGGCAGAAATGCGCACTATGTAAATATCATTCTCTTGTGCGCTGTGATGCTGCCACTGAAACAGTAATTTGTTATTGCGGTTATCCCAGAGACTTAATCCATGATGGATAGAAGAGATAACCGAGTAGTCACCATTTTGCGAGATCTCAGCTGCAAAAGTACCCTCAACCGCATGCTCGTATTGCGCCAGAGGCTGATCTGATTTTGTGCAGGAGATCAAAAATGTGCTGATCAGTAAGATAATAAGTGATTTAAAAGAGATGGTTAATGACATATTTAGAATTAACTTTTGGTTAAAATTAGCTTTAAGGTTAGTATAAGCCGATAAATTTTGATACTTTATTTCTGCATTTATAGAGAAGAGAAGAGTATCGTCGCATGTTTCACCTCATAAATATGAACAATTTTGGAGTAACAATGAAAAATGTATTTAAAGTTTCTTTATTAGCAGCAGCCGTTCTATTAACAGTAGGTTGTAATGAAAAGAAAGATTCTGTTGTAGCAGAGCAAGACGCCCCCGTCGCGTTTGAAAATAACCAAGATAAAGTGGCTTATGCAATTGGCACTTCATTCTCTCAGCAGTTTAACACTATGCTTGATAAGCAAGCTGAGCTAGGCATGGAATTAAATAAAGAGGTTGTTCTTCAAGGTATCTCTGACACTTTGAACGGCAGCTCTAAATTAACTGATGAAGATGTAATGGTCACGCTCAAAGCGTATGGCGAAGAAGTTAAAGCCGCAGCTGAAAAACATATGATTGAAGTTGCAGCTAAAACCGCTGAAGAAGCAAAAGTTTTCTTAGAAGCGAATGCCAAAAAAGAAGGTGTTACCGTGACTGAGTCTGGTTTACAGTATTCAGTTATAACCGCAGCTGAAGGCGCTAAACCAAAAGCACAAGATACAGTGACAGTGCATTACGTGGGTACATTAGTTGATGGTACTGAGTTTGATAGTTCAGTTAAACGCGGTGAGCCAGCTACATTCCCGCTTAACCGTGTAATTCCTGGCTGGACTGAAGGGCTACAACTGATGAGTGTTGGCGAGAAATATCAATTTGTTATTCCAGCTGAACTTGCATATGGCGACCAAGGTGCAGGCTCTATCCCTGCTGGCGCGACATTGCTTTTTGATGTTGAATTATTAGATATTAAAGCTGCCGAAGCTGTTCAAGAAGCAGACGAAGAAGCCGCTGCTGAATAATTCTGTTTTATCAATTTTGAAGGTCGCTTAAGTGCGGCCTTTTTTTTGCCTGTCCTGTGCTAGAAAGGGAAAATGGCGCACTGCAATATCCCACTTCCTTTAAAGCAACACTATCCCAATAATCTCAGTTCTCTCTTTCTCTGCTCCTAGTTTTTTCTCAAATAGTGTATCCTTAGCCGCTAAATTTAAGAGGTGAAATATGTGGGATGTCATAATCATAGGTGCAGGTGCATCGGGTTTAATGTGTGCGATTGAAGCCGGAAAACGCGGGCGCAAAGTTTTACTGCTTGATCACGCCAAGCGTGCCGGGCAAAAAATTATAATGAGTGGTGGCGGGCGCTGCAATTTCACCAACTTATATGTCGAGCCCGGTAATTTTTTGTGTGACAACCCGCATTTTGTAAAATCCGCATTAAGTCGTTATAGTCAGTGGGATTTTATTGCGCTGGTGGATAAACATAAAATAAGCTGGCATGAACGCGATCACGGGCAGCTGTTTTGTGACGACAGCGCCAAGCAAATCGTGCAAATGTTATTAGATGAAGCGCAGCAGGCGGGAGTGAAAATTCAGCTGCAGAGTGAAATCGTGAGCCACAGCCAAACTGCCGATAACAATTTCACAGTGAACAGCAAGCAGGGCAGTTATCAGTGTCACTCCCTCGTTGTAGCAACGGGCGGTTTATCGCTGCCAAAAATGGGCGCCACACCGCTTGCCTATAAGATTGCAGAGCAGTATTTATTGCCGGTAAAAGCAACACGTGCGGGGCTAGTGCCCTTTACTCTGCAGCCTGCGCAAAAAGAGCTGTTTACACCGTTATCCGGGATCAGTTTTCCGGCAACTGCCACTTGTGAAATTAAAGATTCGCGCAATAAAGTGAAACAGATAAGCTTTAAAGAGGCACTGTTATTTACCCACCGCGGATTAAGCGGGCCGGTTATTTTACAGATTTCAAACTACTGGCAGGCGGGCGGAAAATTAACCCTAGATCTTTTACCTCAGGTAGAGTTATTTGCCGCGCTTTGTCATGCGCAGCAAAATCATCCGGATCAGGCGCTAAAAACATTATTGTCGCAGCAGTTGCCTAAACGGGTAATTGAGTGTTTATTAACCTCGGCTGCCATTGAAAGTTTGCCGCTAAAACAGTACAACGAAAAACAGCTGCAACAGATTGCCGACCTATTTCACCGCTGGTCTCCGCAGATCAACGGTACTGAAGGCTATCGCACCGCCGAGGTCACCTTGGGCGGCATTGATACAGATTATGTATCATCAAAAACGATGGAATGCACATCAGTAAAAGGGTTGTATTTTGTCGGTGAAGCATTAGATGTAACAGGCTGGTTAGGCGGATTTAATTTCCAATGGGCGTGGGCCAGCGGCTGGGCAGCAGGGCAGGATGTTTAGTGTAATCGTGGAATTAAAACGAAGATATTTTTTGCTGTTCCATCTAACCAAATACTGTTCGTCATTCTCGAGATGTTTAGTCGAGAATCTCAATGAGTTTGTAACCTAACGCAGTCGTGCATTTCAATAAAAATGGACGGGGAATTCGTAGCCACATCGGTTATTTGCAAGCCTTCGCTTGTGAACGCTTGGTTTAACTTTCATTGTTGGAGTTCCGCCTTTGACGGCGTGTAGACGATGAGAAACCGAAACGCAGTTTCGCAGTTCGAGGG
>Ga0075011_10000931_pt1 | contig 15732 bp, 12 predicted proteins | sample TARM_MetaG_T_14_FD_72354 | JGI IMG/M metagenome (GOLD analysis project Ga0075011, IMG submission 72354) | Freshwater microbial communities from Pennsylvania, USA, analyzing microbe dynamics in response to fracking - TARM_MetaG_T_14 | ecosystem: Environmental > Aquatic > Freshwater > River... | reverse complement strand
ATAATATACATTGAGGGATAGATATATTTATTAAAATAGTGTAAAATAAGCATATAAACAAATTAGGAGGGTGCTATGAAAAAAAGAATAATTTTATTAACCTTATGTATTTTCACTTTTTCAATATATGCTAATGAAAATATTGTAGAAAACTTATTCCCAGTAATTGAAAAAGTACAAAGTGTAAGACCATGGTGGATAAATAATCCAAATCCTGTTGAAGGGATGACAGGTGGCATAGGAATGAGCCATTTTAAAGAAAACAATAAAAGGGAGATTGCCATCGGTTTAGCTAGAAGAGAAATTGCTTCTTCTAAGAGAACAATTGTACAATCTGAATTTACTGCAAAACAAGATTCAACTGGGGCTAGTAAGGCACAAATCGAATCACGTCATATTGTAGAAGAAAGCATAAGTGCTGTTCTTATTGATACTTGGGAAGATGATGGACATTACTATGTATGGATGGCTGAATTTTTAGATAAAAATAGCTATGAAAGGTTAAAAACTTTTATAGAAGCTAAAAATATAGAAATAAATGAAAATAGAATTAATCTAGCTAAATATGCTAATAGAATAGTTATTACTAATAAAGATTTTGGAAAAATAACACTAAATGTTGGTAAAGATAAAAATGTAAATTTAAATGAAGTATATAATGTATATCGTTTAAAAGCTGAAAGTGTAAATCCTATCAGTGGACAGGTAGAAGATTTTAGTAAAACAAAAGTAGGTGATGTTACCATTATTGATGTATTAGATAGAAGTTCAATTGGACAAGCTAACTTTATAGACAGTTTTAGAATACAGGTAGGTGATATTGTTGAAGCTACTGGTGTTACGAAAGATGAATATATTTTGACTAAAAAAACAATAAAAGAAGACAAAATGGAAAAATATAATTATGATATAAATTATATTCCAAAAATTAGAAATGTTGAAAGAGCTAAAAGTTTTAGTACGAGGCAATATTCTTTAAGTGCTTCAAGCGATTTTGACAATCATTATTTAGAAAGTAGAGTAGGTTTATTCCGTTTTTTTGAAATTGGAGTATTAGGTGCACAGGGTGATGATAATTATTTTGAAGTATTTGGAAAAGTAGGATTTCCTTTATACGAAAACTTGTATGTAGGTTTTGCTTATGAAAATAGATTAGGGGAAGATGAAGAGTTTGCTATAAGTATGCTAGAGTTAAATTTTTGGGATAATATTGGATTATCTGCTTTAAACTATAAGCACCCTTTAGACTCTAATGATAAAAAAGGGACTGTTGGAGCTTCTATACAATTACAACCTCATACATCTGTAATAATAGGTGCAGAAGGTGGAAAAATTCTAGAAAGCTCTGGAGATGATTTTGTAACCATTAAATTAAATTTAGAGATTATGGATGATATTTGGTTAGGTGGTGGAATTTCTTGGGAAAATGAGAGAGTTTATTTTGTAAAATTAGAATACATAAATATAATTTAGAATATATTGAAAGAGGTGCTCGATTTTTAAGTCAGCACCTCTTTTATAATTTAATTAAATTATCTCGTCTATATTAGTAATTATTACTCTTAGCATTAAACTTTCTTTAATTCTAGATTTTAAATCTTTTAAAGTGTTTTTTAATTTTTCAGCTTCTACCTTTGGAACAATTACAATCCTTACCTCATCTATTCCAGGCCAAATATGACTGTTCATATGCTTTATTTTTTCTCCCCAATTACCTTTAATATCATTCATAATTATATATTCTTTTATATCTAACTCTTTGAGTAATATGTCCACTTCTTTTCCTAAAGCTTCTGAAGATATTATTCTAAATTGTTTGTACATATGACACCTCCTAAGATTTATAAAGTGCTTCTCTTTGTTTTCTTTCTTTTTCTTCTAACTTAGCCTTTTTCTTTTCTTTTCTATTTTCTAATAAAGTATATAAAGCTGGGATATATACTAGAGTTAGTAAAGTTGAAACACTAAGTCCAAAGATAACAGCTATTGCCATTCCTTGATATATTTCAGAACCATCTCCTATTCCAAGAGCTAAAGGAAGCATACCAAATACAGTTGTCATAGTTGTCATAAGTATTGGTCTAAGCCTTGTTACTCCACTATGTCTAACTGCAGAATCTAGGCTTTCACCCTTATCTCTAAGAAGATTTATATAATCTACCAAAACTATAGCATTATTAACTACTATCCCAGCAAGCATTATTATACCAACCATAACCATTATATTAAATTTATATTGAGTTATTAAAAGTCCAATAATTACCCCTGATACTGATAAAGGTACAGAACCCATTATTAAAAAAGGTAATGTAAATGATTCAAATTGTGATGCTAATATGAAATAAATTAAAAATATAGCTATCCCTAGGGCAAAAATTAAGTCTCCCATGGTTTCTTTCATATCTTCTGTTTCTCCGCCCATGCTATAACTTATACCTCTTGGAAATTCAGTTTTTCCAAGTATTTCATAAATTTGTCTATTAGCCTCTCTTAATTCTAGACCATCCAAATTCGCAGAAAGCGTAACATTTATTAGTCTATTTTCTTTTTGTATAAAGGCAGGACCTTCTTCTACCTTAATTTCTGCTATTTCTTTTAACCTAATAAATCCACTAGGTGTATTAATAAGCAAGTCTAAAAGTTTTTCAGGACTATTTCTATAAGTTTCATCAATTCTTACAGTAACTTCTATCTCTCTATTATTATTTGTTATTTTAAAAGAATCATTCCCTTTAACTTGTGTTGAAATTATAGGAACTATATCTGCTACTCTTATACCGTAAGTTTGTGCTTTAATTCTATCTATTGAAATTTGTATTTGTGGATTTCCACCTTCAAAACTAGATTTCAAATCAACCAAACCTTTTATATTCTTAATTTTAGCTAAAACTTCATTAGATACTTGTCTAACACTTTCAGTGTCATCACCTAAAATTTTAACATTAACATCTCCATCTCCACCACCTGGACCACCACGACTACTAGTAGCAGAAATTGTAAAATTAATATCTCTAATATTGTTAAATTTTGGTCTAACAAATGAAACAATATCTCCTATACTTTCTTTTCTTTTCGCTTTATCACCAACATCTACACTAACACTAACTTTTTCGTTATTAATAACACTGTTATAGCTAAGTGTAAATGGGTCGTTCTGAACGATTTCTTCTATTTCCAAAGCAATTTCATTAGCTCTTTCTATATCAAAACCCTTTGGTAGAGTTCCACTAATAGAATATCTACCTTCATCAGTGCTTGGCATCATTTCAAAATCTAAAGTTTTAGCCCCAAAATAAGCTAATACTACTGTAAAAACAATACTTCCTAATATAATTTTAATTTTATGATTTAAAGCATAGTCTAATGTTTTTACATAAACTTTTTGAATTTTATCGAAAAATTTACCTGTTTTTTTCTTGTTAATATCTATCTTTAAAAATTTTGAAGATAGCATAGGAACAAAGGTTAAAGCAACAAATAAAGAAGCCAACAAAGAAAATGCTATTGAATATGACATATCTTGGAATATTTCCTTTGCTAAACCATTTCTTATAAGTAAGGGTAAAAATACTGCAACAGTTGTAGCGGTAGAAGCTATAATTGGTACTGCCATTTCTGAAGCACCATTTGCCGAACCTGTTTTTATATCTTCCCCAAGCTCCTCTATATGACGGAAAATATTATCCAGTACAACTACCGAGTTGTCAACTAGCATACCTACTCCCAGTGCAAGACCCATTAAAGAAATAACATTCATTGAAATATTTTTAGTTGATAATAATAAAAATGTTCCTATTATACTTGTAGGGATAGCTAAAGCTACTATAAAAGTTGCTCTAACATTTTTTAAGAAAATAAATAGGATTACTGACGCTAAAATAAGCCCCATTAAAGCATTATTAGCAACAGTTCCAATAGAACTATTTATAAATTCTGAATTGTCAAAGCCTATAACAAAATTTAAATTACTTGGTAATATTTCTTGTAATCTCTTAATTTCATTTCTAACTGCTTCTGTTACTTCTACTATATTTCCTTCTTTAGTTTTTACTACAGAAATATTAAGGGTATCTTTTCCATTTTGTCTTGCATAACTACTTACATCTTTATATCCAATTTTCACATTGGCTACATCTTTTAGTTGAAGAACTCTTCCATTAGTGTTACGAATAACAACATTTTCAACTTCTTCTAAAGTTTTTATTTCCCCTAAAACTCTAATTACATATTCTTTTCCACCGTCTGATAATACTCCCAATGGTAGATTAATATTTGAACTTTTTAATATCGCATATATATCCATTATAGAAATATTATAAGCTTCTGCTCGAAGTGGGTCTATTTCAACCAATATTTCTTCTTCATAACCACCACTTATACTAACCTCACCTACACCAGATATTCTTTCTAAGTTAGGTTTTATTTTATCTTCTGCTATATTTTTTAATTCGTTTAGATCATCACCATAAAGATAATATTCAATAATCGGTTGTGCATTTATATCAAAGTCACTTACTGATACATCATCTGCATCGTCAGGTAAATCACCCTTAACATTATCTACTTCTCTTTGTATATCATTAATCTTTTTATCAATATCAGTACCATAAGCAAATTCCACTACAATTAGTGACCTGTCTTGATATGAGAAAGTTGTAATTTTTTTTATTCCATCAGTTCCTCTAACAGCATCTTCTAACTTAGTTGTAACCATACTTTCCACATCTTCAGGAGAAGCCCCTATCCAAGGTGCACTAATTATAGCCACTGGAATATCAAAGTCTGGCATTAATTCTGTCTTTAAACTTCTTAATCCTAAGAAACCTGAAAATAACATAGTAATTATAAACATAGTAGTCGTAACAGGTCTTCTTATGGAAAAATGTGAGATTCCTCTCATATTATTTCACCTCTTCTATATAATCTTGGTTTTCTAATAGATACTGACCTTCTACCACCAATCTATCTCCAAATTTCAAATTTCCTTCTGTAATCTCCACCTTATCATCATATTCACTACCTAAATGAACAGTTATTCTTTCAGCCGTATCATTTTTAACAGTAAAAATATATTTGTTTAGTCCTCTAATTAACACAGATTCCTTAGGAACAAGTAATACATTTTGACTTATACCTTCAATAAGGACATTTGCATACATTCCACTTTTCAAACCTTCATTTTCATTGCTTATTAGTGCTTTTAATGTAAAAGTTCTGTCTTGAGCGTGTGCTATTGGATTAATTTCTGTAATTACACCTTCTTTTTTTCCTTTAAAATCTCTTGATGTAATCAAAACTTTATTCCCTATTTCTAAATATTGCAAATCTTGTGAATTGACACCCATTTCTATTTCCATTTTTTTATCGTCTAAGATATTAAATAAATTTATATCTTCTTGTATTTCATCAAATACTTTATTATTTAAATTGGCTACTATTCCAGAAATTTTAGCTCTTACTTCTAAATCGTCATATTTGATTTTTGCTAAATTATATTGTGCTTCAGCACTTAAAAATTGTGATTTAACCAGTTGTATATTGTGCTCCCAAGTTTTTTCATCAACATTTTTTTGAGCTATTTCTAATAGTTTCGCAGTACTTTCGTAATTTGCATTTAAAATATTAATATCTTCTGTATCTGCACCTCTTTTAACTAATTCCAAATTATTTTTTGCTTGGTTAAATTGTGCTAAACTTTGGTTATATGCAGTGTCTACTCTTCTGTATTCATCTTCAGAGATTAGACCCTCTATAAACAGTTCTTTATATTTTTTTAAGTTTGATTCAGCTTCTTCAAAAGCTATTTGACTAGCTTCAAAATTACTTTGTGCAATATTTCTTTCTTCTTGATTTCCACCTCTACTAGCTTTAGCCAAATTTTCTTTAGCACTGGTATAATTTGCTTTTGCTTGTTTTAAATTATTAAAAACTTCTAACTGTGCAAATTTTTTAGTATTTTCATAAGTAGATTTAGCACTTAGATAATTTGCCTTAGCAGAAAGATAAGAACTTTCTACATCATCATTTTCTAACTTGATTATCAAATCACCTTCTTCTACTCTTTGCCCATTTTTTGCATGAATTTCTTTAATTGTTCCACCCTTAGTAATATGCTCTACTTCCAAATAAGCCTTTAAATTACTTGCAAGACTTATTTTTTTATTAACTTCCAATTCTTCCACTATAATTGTTTTTACTGGCTTTTTATTTATTTCTTCCTTTATTTCTTCTTTTTTATCTTTACAAGCCACCAAGCTAAGTAAAAGTAAAGATAAAATCCCGAATTTTTTTATCATTATTTCCTCCCTAATCTCTTATACTAAGATATTTATGATATGTATAATAAAGCGATATTTTAGCATCTATTAAATTAAACTTAGCTGTTCTCAAGTTATTTTCAGCTCCTAAAAATTCAATACTACTTATCATTTGCTGTTCATATTTTTTCTTTTGTAAGTCGTAATTTTTTTCTGACCTTTCTAAGGCTCTTTCACTTAACTTAACTTGATTTTCCAAATTAATTATATTTAAATAAGTGGATTTAAGTAATAATTCTATTTCTTCTCTTGTACTTTCCAAATCTAAATTTGCTTTTTCAATGTTGTTTCTAGCTATATTCACACCATCAATATTACTTCCAAAAGTAAATACATTCCAAGAGAAATTTATTCCAACAGTCCAAGCAAAATTATCAGTATCTAGGCTATCAGAAAAATTCTCTTGATATTCCTTTGTACCATATGTTCCTTGGAATGCTACATTAGGTAGAAGTTTTGCCTTGTCTATTCTTTCTTTAGACTTTGTTAAGTCTTTATTTATATTTGCCATTTCAATATTTATATTATTTTCTAAAGTGTATCTCAAGTCTCTATCATAATCTATATTTTCCAATTTAATATAAATATCTTTATTAGGACTTAAAGCTATTTTTTGACTTTGTTTTATTCCTACCTTATTTTTAAAATCTAGTTCTTTTATAGATTTTGCATTTTGTACTTGTACCAAAGAACTTTCAAGTTTAATTTTTTCCAATTCTAAGTCTAATAAATCTGTTTCTGTTACCATTCCTAAAACTTTCATTCTTTCTAGCTTAGTAAGATTCTTGCTAAATTCTTCTATAGAAGCATTTAATACTTGTATTTGTTCATCTAATCTCAAAATATCCAAATATGCTTCTATTACAGCTAATCTAACTTCTTTTTTACTAGCTTCAATTTGTAATTCACTTAAATTTCTAAGATTCTTGCTTGATTTAACTCCTTCAAGTATTTGAAAACCTTGAAATATTGGTTGATTCAATACAAGCTGTTGGCTAAAACCTGAATCTCTATTTAATTTGCTATCAATTTCAGACCAATTACTATTCAAAGTAAGACTTGGCAAACCACTTTTAAAAGCTTGTCTAACTTGTAAATCACTAGTATTTAAATCAATTTCCGATTTTTTGATTAACTTATTACTATAATACGCTTGTTCAATAGCTTCGCCCATATTAAGATTAAGTACATCACTTGCAAAAGTTCCAAATACCATTAAACAATAAAAAACTAAATATTTCTTCACATTTCCTCCTTATATATTTAAAAATTAAATTTCCTCCTCTAACCAATTACAAAACCATTTTAACTTCATATTAATAACTTTACAAACTAATTCATTATTATCAATATTTTTTTCTCCTATTAATTCTTTATTTAAGTAAGTTAAATTAATAGACTGTAGTAAAGCCATTGCAAATTTTATGTCTATATCTTTTTTTACAAGACCTTTTTCTCTTAATATTTTTATTAATGATAAAAAGGAATTGTGTTCATATTGAGAACTTTTTTCTAACAATTCTTCAGGTATCTTTCTATGTAAATAATAAACAGATTCATTATCTGAAAAGAGAGTCATTAGTAAAGGTCTAGCATTTAAAAATCCAAAAATCTCTCTAAATAACTTATATATCTCTCCTTTTTCTGCCTTTAGTTTATTATTTATATAAGTATCAGTATGTTCTTTCATTTCATTCATTATATGATTTAATATATCCATAAACAAAGCTTCTTTTGAGTCATAAAAAATATAAAAAGAGCCTTTTCCTATTCCAACAGCTTCTGTAATATCACCAATATTTGTTTTTTTAATACCAAACTTTGCGAATATTTCTTCTCCTTCTTTTAAAAGCTGTTCTCTTATTTTAATTTTTTCTTCTTCTGTAAAAGCCTTAGCCATTTATTAAACACTCCTATTTTCTTTATTTAAATACTTTATTAAGTTTTCGTAATTATTTTTAATATCTTCTCTACCTTGATAATATAACTCTCTAATCTTATCAGGATTTGTCTCTATTCTATCAACTTTTACTTCCTTACTAGGTCTTATTAAAAACACCTGTCCTTTTTCTTCTAACTCTTCTAAAAAATCTAAAGTTTCATTGTACCTCTTTCCTCTAGTAATAATAGCTTCAGCAACTTTAGGATATTTTTTATATAGTAATCTACTTAATTTTGAATCTTGTTTTTCTTTTTTTCTATAAGAACTATCTCTTGTTAAAATTACTATATGTTTTTTATTTTTATCTTTAATGCTTTCATAAATTGGAATAGCTTCTCCCAAACCTCCATCTAAATACAAATTATTATCAATATTTACTGTTTTTGATAAAAAAGGCAAGCTACCTGATGCCATTAAGGTATCCAAAAATTTTTCGTTATTATATACTTCTTTAAGATTAGTATATACATTCATGCCTTCAACACAGTCAAAAGTACCTACCTTATATATAAAATTTCCCTCATAAAAAGTATTGTAATCAAATGGTTCTAATTGATTCGGTATAGTTCTGTAAGCAAATTCCTTGCTAAAATAATAACCTTCTTTAATTAAATTTCTAAGTGACATATATCTTTTGTCTTGTAGATATGTCGTGTTAATCCTCAAATTTCTTTCTTTTTGTTTGCTCAAATAAGAGGCAGCCATAATTGCACCAGCTGAAACTCCTACAACATATGGAAATTCCAATTGTTTTTCTATAAAATAATCAAGTACTGCAGAAGTATATATTCCTCTTAAGCCTCCACCTTCTAAAACCAAGGCTGTTTCATCTAAATTATACATTTTACCACTCCTATAGATTAAAAATTTCTATGAACAATTTTATTTTTATAGTCATAGTATAAGTAAATTTTTCCAATTTGTCAAGATTTTTATTATCGCAAAATAATTTTAAGTAAAAAAGATGACTTCTAAATTAATACAGAAATCATCTTTTTTACCTGCCTACAATTATTATTCTAGGCAGTAGACATAGATTAATCTATAATCTAAATTTATTTTAAAGGGGAGATTCAATATGAAAAACTTCTTTGTTTCCATGTGATTATAATAAACTGAAATTGTGAACTTTTTGAAAACATTTTAATTTTTTTGAACTTATTTAACTTGACATTTATATAAAAGAAGTATATAATTTTTACACGTGTAAATGAAATGAGGGATAGATATGAAACCAACAATAAAAAAAATAGCAGACTTAGCGGGGCTTACTCATGCAACCGTCTCTATGGTATTAAATAATAAGCCTGGACCTAGTCTAAAAACTAAAGAAAAGGTATTAAAAATAGCCAATGAATTAGGTTATGTTCCTGATATTAATGCTAGAAATTTAGCTAAAGGTACTAGCAATACATTAGGAGTTTTTCTATTAAATTTTCCAGAAAATAAAAAAGACAGAATTTTTTATTACTACATGGAATTTTTTCAAGACCTAATTATTGAAGCGAGAAAAAAAGGCTACAATATATTATTTTATACTGACCAAGATAATACTAGAAGTAAAATTTCTTATGCAGAATTTTGTAGAGAACAGAATTTGAAAACTGCAATTTTTCTTGGTATGAACAAGGAAGACGAAAATTTAGAATGCTTAAAAAAATTAAAAACTACTCAAGTTATTCTATTTGATATAGAAGATACTAAAAATTGCAATACAATTATTTCTGATAGTTCACAAGGAATAAAAGAAATGTATAATTTTTTATTAAATAAAAAAGTTGAAAACCTAGCAATAATTTCAGGAACAGAAAATGCAGAAATTGCTACACAAAAAAAAATAAAAGAATTAAATTATTTTTCTAAGAAAGCAAAAATAAATATCGACTATTTTCAAGGGGATTTTTTATATAACAGTGCTTATGAAATAGGAAAAAATATCAATATCAATAACTATGAGGCTGTATTTGCCATGAATGATGCTATGGCAGTTGGATTTGCAGATGCTTTGAGGGATAGAGGTTTTTCTCCACAAAATGACTACATACTAATTGGCTTTGATAATCTAGCTGTAACTGAAATTATAAGTCCTAAAATACACTCTATTGCCCATGATAATCTTAAAATCATTGAATCTATCTTTGACATTATTAACCACAAGGAAAAAATGCAACAAATCTTTGTTCCAACAAAATTTATAGAAAAATAGTAACTACTCAGGTATTTCCATATTTAATCACAAAGAAAAGAGAAAAAAAGATACACGAAGGAAACATTCCCTATCAGTCACTACGTGACAGCTCTCCCAGAGGGAGAGCCTTGAAGTAAAATAATATAAAAATTATTTCTTATGTTTTCCTTAGTGAGTCTTAGTGTTCTTTGTGTCTTTGTGCTGAAATTTTATTTATGGCTAAGTAGTTACGAAAAATAAAAAAATCATAGGGAGGAAATTTAAATGGAATATCTAACTAATCCAGAAATATTTAAAATTAATCGTTTGAAGGCACATTCTGACCACAAATATTTTTCCAATACTGAAGAATTAAAAACAGGGAAAATGTCTTACAGACATTGCCTTAATGGAACTTGGAAATTTAATTGGGCTAAAAATCCTAAACTTAGAATAGAGGATTTTTATAAAAGTGATTATGATGCTTCTAACTGGGATAGTATTGTTGTCCCTGGACACATGCAATTACAAGGCTATGATAAACCACACTATGTAAATACCATGTATCCTTGGGATGGAAATGAAAAAATATTACCACCTTCTACCCCACAAAATTTTAATCCAGTTGGCTCTTATATTAGATATTTTCAAATCCCTGATAATTGGAATAATGATAAAATTTTTATTTCCTTTCAAGGTGTGGAATCTGCTTTTAATCTATGGATTAATGGAGAATTTGTAGGTTATAGTGAAGATAGTTTTACTCCTGCTGAATTTGATATTTCAAAATTTATTAAAAGTGGTGAAAATAAAATTGCTGTGGAAGTTTTTAAATGGTGTAGTGGTAGTTGGCTAGAAGACCAAGATTTTTGGAGATTTTCAGGTATATTTAGAGATGTTTATTTATATTCTTATGGAGAAATTCATGTAAATGATATTTTTGTAAAAACAAATTTAAGCGAAGATTTAAAAAATAGTGACTTGGATATTGAACTTATCTTAGATAAGGAAGAAAGTGCAGAGGTAGAAGTATATTTTGAACTTTTTAATAAAGAAGGAATTTTAATTAAAAATTCTACACCTGTAAAAGCAAAAAGTTCAAGCTTAGTTATTAAAGAAAATATAGAGAATATAAATTTGTGGAGTGCAGAGAATCCTTATCTATACAACTTATTATTATATATAAAAAATGAACAGGGCTTAGTTATTGAGGTAATTCAACAAAAAATTGGTTTTAGAAAATTCCAAATGATAGGTAATATAATGCACATTAATAATAAAAGAATTGTTTTCAAAGGTGTTAATAGGCATGAATTTAATCATACAAAGGGAAGATGTCTTAGTGAGGAAGATATGCTTTGGGATATAAAATTTCTTAAGCAAAATAACTTTAATAGTGTAAGAACTTCTCATTACCCTAATGATTCTAGATGGTACAAACTTTGCGATGAATACGGTCTTTATGTTATTGATGAGGCAAATATTGAAAGCCATGGAACATGGCAAAAAATCGGTTTATGTAAACCTGATTGGGTTGTTCCACACAATAAAAAAGAATGGCTTGGAGCAGTTTTAGATAGAGGGGAATCTATGCTTGAAAGAGATAAAAATCATCCTTCTATAATTATTTGGTCTTGTGGTAACGAGTCTTATGGTGGAGAAAATTTGTATAAACTTTCTAAGTATTTTCAAGAAAGGGATAGCTCGAGATTGGTTCATTATGAAGGTGTATTTTGGGACAGAACATATAACGATACTTCACATATGGAAAGTAGAATGTATGCAAAGGTAGAAGATATAGAAAAATTCTTAAATGATAATCCAACAAAACCTTTTGTAAATTGTGAATACAGTCATTCTATGGGTAATTCCAATGGAAATTTGCATAAGTATACAGAGTTAGAAGAAAAATATCCTATGTATCAAGGTGGTTTTATTTGGGATTATATTGACCAAGCTATATTAACTAAGAATCAATATGGAGAAGAGTACTTAGCTTATGGTGGTGATTTTGGAGACAGGCCTACTGATTATAATTTTTGTATTAATGGTTTGATTTATGCGAATAGAGAGGCTTCTCCAAAAATGCAAGAAGTAAAGTATTTATTTAGTGATTTTAAATTAATTCCTAATAAAAATCAAGTTTTGATAAAAAATCAAAGTTTATTTACAAATACTAATAAATTTGATTTTAGATATAGCGTGAAAAAAGATGGACAAGTTATTTTCACTAAAGATATTTCTGTAGAGTTAGAAGCCTTATCAGAAAAAACAATAGATTTAGCTTTGGATGAATATAAAGAAGCTGGAGAGTATATAATAGAAACACAACTTCTACTTAAGGAAGATTCTATTTGGGCAAATAAGGGGCATGAAATTGCTTTTGGACAGTATGTTTATAAAGTGGTGGATGAACTTAAAGAAAATAAACCTTCTACCTTGAATAAGAATTTTTCCATAATAAATTCAGATGTAAACTTAGGTGTTAGAGGAGATAATTTTCATATTATTTTTTCTAAAAGCTATGGTTCATTAATTTCAATTAAGTATAATCAAAAAGAATTTGTATTTAGTCCACCAATGCCTAATTTTTGGCGTGCTCCTACAGACAACGATAGAGGATGTAAAATGCCTCATAGATATGCCCAGTGGAAGCTAGCAAGCTTGTATCCTAAAAATACTAGTATTCATATTGAGGAACAAGATGATTATGCAGAAATTATCTATACCTATGACCTTGGAACAAATCCGCAAGCTATATGCAAGGTAAGTTACAAAGTAGATTTTCAAGGAAGAATAAAATGTACTATGAGTTATGAAGGGGTAGAAGGTTTAAGCCCTATGCCTGCCTTTGGAATGACTATGAAAATCCCTTCTAACTATAAGGAACTTACTTGGTATGGAAATGGACCAGATGAAAGCTACATAGATAGAAAACATGGTGCAAGATTAGGGATTTTTAACAATAAGGTAGAAGATAATTTGAGCAAATATTTAATACCACAAGAATGTGGGAATAAAACAGAAACTAGATGGTTTACTATATGTGATGAGAATAATATTGGCTTAAGAATTTCTAGTGAAAACCCTTTTGAATTTAGTGCTTTACCACATTCAGCACAGGAGCTAGAAAATGCTATGCATCATTATGAATTAGGTAGAAGTTATTCAACAGTGCTAAATATTAATAAGTTACAAATGGGTGTTGGTGGAGATGACTCTTGGGGGGCAGAAACTCATAAAGAATACTTAATACCTTCTGATAAAAAAATAGAATTTAGTTTTAACATTGAATTTATAATATAATTGAGCTCTTTGTTAAATTTTATTTAAATTCAAAAATCAAAATATTTTAAAAGTGCTGATAGGTTAATAATCTATTAGCTCTTTTTATTTTTCAGATTTTTAAAATTAATTTATATTTTAAATTAAAATATTTTTGTAAGAGAAGTCCATTGTATTAGTTAAAAAAAAATGATATAATTTTTACAGTAAATTCTTTGCTATAATATTATTAGATATAGTGATTCTTAAATTATAGTGTTCAAAAAGGAGAAATTAAACGAAAAAATTAACAGTACTATTTTTTTTAATAATTGGTGTATTTTTATACACTAATGAGATCAATTGGGTTTATAGTTTGGATGAAGCCTTGGAACTTTCAAAAAAAGAATTTAAACCTATTATGGTAGATATCTACGCAGATTGTTGTACCAAATTAGATGAAGAAACCTATACTGATGAAAATGTAATAGATACATCCCGTGAATTTATTAATCTAAAAATAGATTCGGATAATAATTTAAGGGATTTTGTGAGGCTTAATGATGCCTTTGAAATAGATAGTTTTCCTACAATATTATTTTTGGATAGTAAATTTAATTATATTTCTGAGTTGAATGGGTATGTAGAAGGGGACTATTTGGTAGAGGAAATGTTCTATGTTCTACTTTTCGATATATTTTCAGAATATGATTTTGAAGACTCGGAAAGTGAAAGCATTAATTGGACATCTGATTTGCTAACTGCACTTGAGACAGCTAATAAAGAAAATAAGATAATAATGATAGATATATATGCAGATTGGTGTGAATGGTGCAAAAAATTAGATACAGAAACTTACAAAGATTTGGAAGTAATAGAACTTAGCAAAAAATTTGTAAATTTAAAAGTTGATACAGATAATGATTTATTAGATTTTCAAGCTTTGAATGAAGCTTTTGGCATTAACAAAATTCCTGTTATATTATTTATAAATGCTGATGGAGAATTAGTACATAGAATAGATGGCTATCTCGATGCAGATACTTTTAAGACACAAATTCGAGAAATAAAAATTCTAGAAAAAAAGAATAAAGTAATTGAAGAAGAAATAAAATGGGAAAATGATTTGGGAAGTGCATTTATATTGGCAAATAATGAAAATAAGATAATAATGGTAGATGTATATGCAGATTGGTGTGGATGGTGCAAGAAATTAGATGCAGAAACTTACAAAGATTTAGAAGTAATAGAACTCAGTAGAAAATTTGTAAATTTAAAAGTTGATACAGACAATAATAAAAGTGATTTTGATTTGCTTAATAAAGAATTTGAAATAACTGGATTGCCTGCAATATTATTTATGGATAAAGATGGAAATTTGATACATAGAATAAACGGATATGTAGATTCAGAAACTTTTAAAGAAGAACTAAAAAAAATAGATTCATTCTCTAAAATAATAATGTTTTAACTTGAAGGCTACATAAACTTAGGAAAATTTTAAAAATAGGAATATAATTTTTGGAATATTTTTGAAGGGGGAATAATGTTAGATAAAATATTCAAATTAATTGTAATTATTGGGATTGTTTTGATAGTTGTAGGACTAAAATACGGTGATATAGGTGGACTTTTAATCAAATCAAAAAATATATGCTACGAATGCATAGGAGTTGGTTAAATTTGCAAAAAATTTCTGAAAGGCTCAAACACACAAGAACAATTATCCAGCTTTTTTTTCTATTTTTTATAAATTATGATTTTCCAGCTTTTTTTAGGCTTATCAAATCAAAAAAAGCAGTAATAAGTCAGCTAAATACAAAGGTAATTTGCTTTCCTGCACTAAACTGTTATAGTTGTCCGTCAGCAGGTTATAGCTGTCCTTTGGGTAGTTTGCAGTTTTGGCTTAACGAAAGTAAAGATATAAATGCTAAAATAAATATGTAGAAAGTTGCTAATATAACTATGTACAAAAATGAATAAAACAAATATAGTATTAATGGGTGATGAAAATGATTTTTAACATTAATACTAATATAGAA
>Ga0075011_10000930_pt1 | contig 15734 bp, 15 predicted proteins | sample TARM_MetaG_T_14_FD_72354 | JGI IMG/M metagenome (GOLD analysis project Ga0075011, IMG submission 72354) | Freshwater microbial communities from Pennsylvania, USA, analyzing microbe dynamics in response to fracking - TARM_MetaG_T_14 | ecosystem: Environmental > Aquatic > Freshwater > River... | reverse complement strand
AGGTGGAAACAGAAAATTGGCAGTAGAGTAGGCTGAAGAGGATCAATCAGATAATCCGCTGAGAAAGATTTTCTTCTTTACATCTTTGGCATTTTATCAACCAGAAATTCCGGATACCCAAAATTTATACCGGCTTCAAGTGCCTGGCGAATCAGAGGCCGCGAAACCTTTTCATCCAGAGACCAGGGTTGAGGAAGACGCTCTGGTTCACCATAACTCATGCAACCGAGGCAAAGTCGTGACACTTTCAACCCACTTCGGCCAAGATTCACATATTGCATATTCCTCTCCTTACAACCTGGCTGTAGGTCGCGAACCTAAAAAATGAAAGAGCTATCAGCCCAATGATTTATTAGAGGTAAGGTTAAGGCAGCGGTAGCGACTGAACCAGTAGCCGCCGTCGAATGGAGCAGTGAGCTTTTTACATAAATGGGTCTAATCCGCTAAAGACCCAGGGGTTTTAACTCTTTCACCAGGTCAATTAACAAACGAAGACCGGTAGGAAGCTGATGTCGGCTGGAATAATAGATATGAAATCCTGGCCCGAGAGAGGCCCATTCAGTAAGAACCAGGCGCAATCGCTCTTCTTTAAGGTATTGAGAGATGAGAGGTTCAGGGCAATACATCAGACCCAATCCGCCGAGTACAGCCACTAAACCCGTTTCAGCTTGGTCGATGGTAAGCAGAGGTGGAACTTTTATCGTAATTTCTTCCTCTCCTCGCTCAAATTCCCACTGGTAGATTCTGTTATCGCCGAGCCGGTTGCTGATACAACGATGATTCATTAAGTCGTTAGGATGTTGAGGTGTTCCAAATCGGTTGAGATAACCCGGAGATGCGGCCACAACCCAACGAATATCGGCTGAAAGACGTTGTGCGATCATATCTTCCGGTACAGTCCCACCATAACGAATTCCTGCATCGAACCGTTCTTCAGTGACATCAACAATACGATTAGTCGCTGCGATATCCAGCTCAATATTGGGATAACGTTCAAAAAAAACAGGCAGGACGGGCCCAAGTAATAACGTCGCGGCTTCGACTGCAACATTGAGCCTTATCCTTCCTGCTGGAGCATCGCGATAAAAGTTTAATTGTTCCAGTGCAGAGTCAATAGTTTCTAATGGCAAACATATTGTGGTGGCAAGACTTTCCCCAGCAGCCGTCAGGGTAACGCTTTTGGTTGTCCGGTTCAGAAGCCGGACACCCAATCGTGCCTCAAATCCCTTCAGGGCGTGGCTCAGCGTGGAAGCACTAACGCCAAGCTCAATAGCCGCTTTGGTAAAACTGTGATGTCGTGCAATGGCCAAAAAATAGATCAGGTCTGCCATGTCGGCACGATTTAAATTCATACAGCCTCTGGGTCTAAAGAGAGATACGCAAGATTTTTTATGATGGCTCCTCCAGGGACTGCATGCAATCACGATATTAACTTCTACCACTCGATAATAAATATCGATGTTGTTCATCCCCTATATCACTACAGCCTGTAATGAGACACTGAGCGCCAGCCCATGGAATATTAGAAACGGTACAAGATCCTGATGATTACGTTGTCTCAGCTTCACGCTCTTGGTGGTCTTCCAGCAAAAACCAAAAGCAAAAAGCCCGCTCAGGTTTCCCTGAGCGGGCTTCTCTAATTTGGCTCCTCTGACTGGGATCGCCTTTGCCAGTAACTGGCTAATAAACAAGCTAAACCTGAACTCCTTTTCTGTCAAGACCCCCAAAATGACCACCTTCCTTCAAAGCTGTAATACAGTAGCATTGTTACCATGACACGTTAGTGTAGGAAAATAATACCTACACGTTTATAACTCTGGAAAAACTGGCAATAATACGCCAGTTTTTTGTGTCTATTTTGAATGTCTATGATTCTGATTTTACATTCTGCCTGTATAAAGTATCGAGCATTTTTTCTGAAATTAATTAGCAAGCATCTGAACAATACTCAATCTAACTTCGCAAACCCTCACTGACAGCGAAAAGTTGACACTGATCTCAACCCATTTATCCAGATCTAGTCCTCGTACCACGTACCTCACAGAGCGCAAGAACCAGCATTAGTAGCACCCACCGCGATATCGTAATGCTTGTATTGACTCACACACTACAGTGCTTCGGCGCAGGGCTGAGTCTGTTTTTTACTATCATTCCAAGTGTATGATTTCATCCAGTCTGATGATAAAAAGCTGGTAGGACTGACAGTATCGTGGTTTATTCAGCAAATATGTGTTCGTATACGAGAAATGACGATATCCGGTGTTTAAAAACTCAATGAAAAAGGAAGATACATGGACGATTATTCACTACTTATTGGTAACGGTATCAATAATCTTTCCGATGGATACTCTTGGGGTAATGTTCTTAAGAGTCTGGGGGAGGAATACAACGTCGACATTAATACTCAGGACAAGCCCTTCCCGCTAGCGTATGAAGAAATTTACTTCAAAATCCTAAAGAGAGAAGGCAACGCAAGTACCGAGAGCGATATCAAAACGTTTATTGCTGAGAAAATAGAATCAATAACTCCTAATAATATTCATAGTACAATTACCAAACTCGACTGTTTGAACATAATGACAACTAATTATGACTTGGCATTTGAGAGTTCTATCGTACAGAATTCCAACTCTTTAAGCTTCAGCAATCAGGGAGAAGTTAAAGAGCTACGTTACAATATTTTTAGACATCATATCCTGGATAATAAAAAGATTTGGCATATCCATGGTGATATCACTGTTCCCAACTCCATAACACTCGGATATGAGCATTATAGTGGCCATTTGCAAAGCATGAGAAATTATACAGCCACAGGGGGAAATTATAAGAAGAAAGAAACCTTTGACCAGAAGTCGCTCATTAGAAGACTCGAGACCATCCCTTTGAAAACGGAATATAGTTGGATTGACAATTTCTTCCTCAGGGATGTTTACATTATCGGTTTAACTTTGGATTTTATGGAAATAGACCTCTGGTGGTTGTTAACCTTCCGTGAAAGGAATAGATATTTGAAAAAATCAAACATGACTATCTGCAATGATATCACCTATTATTTACCAGCTTGTTTTCTCGACTCATATCAGTGCAAGAAGAACGATATAGAAAGTCTGAAAGTCAAAATTGAACTCCTAAAAAGTGTTGGCGTAAATATTAATGCAGATTTTGGGAGGGACTTTAAAAAATCAAAAAATTATGAAAAAGAATTCTATCTAGCTGTAGTGGTGGATATTAAAAACCGGCGAAAGAATAGTTTTTTGTGATGCAAAAAAATATCACAAGCTGATTATGACCGGCTGGTCCTGAATGCTAAAAGTACAATTATTTCAAGATACAGTCATAAAAAACATTATTTTTTCAATTTTAACACTGCTTTTTGAAGCTACTTTTCAGTAACGGAACCTCTGTTTCCCCTGAACAATGGTGCCTAAATAATTCTCCGGATTCGGCATCGAGGGCATTTAAACATACGCTAACTGCTCAGGAGGACATATTACGATTTTTATTTTATTACTACCGGTTTCAGATATGAGACCCGGCAGGAACGGCGAGTAACACGAGATTATTATTATGGATTACGTCATGATATTCTTCAGCAGACAAATCTGCGAGAGCTAGCGTTGACCCGTTTCTCATTAAATATCTGAAAACAAGAATGCATCAATCACTTGTTGATAAAGGGAACCCATCTTTAACTGTTTTGCTTGCTCAGATAACGCAATGGTCGAGTTTTTTCCTCCACTGAAAACTATCTGGAGATCGTCTAAAGCGATTTTTGTTGTACTTTTCTGCAAAAGATTTGGTGATGCAGGGAAACTTTCAGGTGTTGTAAATGACCATGTATCCAGGTAAGCCGACGCAGAATGCCTTTATCGAACGGTTTAACCGGACGTACCGGACAGAAATACTGGATTTTTACCTGTTCAGAACTCTGAACGAAGTACGGGAAATCACAGAGCGCTGGCTGATGGAATATAACAGCGAGCGACCTCATGAATCTCTGAATAACCTGACGCCGGAAGAGTACAGGCTGATGGCCGAAAATGCGGAAATCTCAAAAAATTCGTGGAACTAAAACGGGTATGCTTACAGAACGAAAACTCACGCTAAGAGGATTAACTAACTGTTTTTGTAATCCTATTTAAAAGCACCGTCAGAATGAAAAGATACATTCTTATTAATTTGTTGAGCATTTGATACTTTGTGGGGAGGAATCTCAAGTTAAGTGGTTTTGATTATGGGGGATCTAAAGAAACCTGAGGATCCAATCGTCGTTATTTTATATGGAAGACGAAGAGCGAGCAGCAAGCCTCCATGCTTTTGGTGTTAGCCCAGTATCTCGCTTAAAAACGTTATTGAAAGCACTCACAGAAGTATAACCAAGTGATTGAGCCACCACTGAGATAGGGTCTGTTCCTTCGCTCAGGGCTTTTTCAGCAAGCCGCATACGCCATTGTTTCAGATAGGCTCCTGGCGTTATTCCTGCTTTTATCCTGAAGTTTTGGGCAAACGTGGTGCGTGACATGGCACAGGATTTCGCTAATTCTTCCAAATGCCAATTACGGGCCGGATCTGCGTGTATCAGTTGTAATGCCGGGGCCAGACGTTTATCTGCGAGTATAGCTAACCACCCGGAAGATAAAGTATCAGGCGTTTGCAGATACGCTCGCAAAACATGAATAAACAGTAACTGAGCCAATTGCGCGGAGGCCAGTTGTGAACCTGATTGTTCGTGAATACGCTCCTGCACCAGTTGGTCGAGCAACCAGCGAAACGACACGGCCTGAGGCGATTCAGCAGGAATATGGATCCATGGAGGTAGAACCTGCATCAGGAGTTTTCCACTCGCTTGATTCAATAAAATATGGCCGCCGATATGACCAAAATCATCTCCCTCCCCAATTGGGGTATGGGGCTTTCCCTTGCCAGAGAAAACGCTCATTGCGTCTATCGGCTCAACGTCAGAATGGCTGGCGAGAATAAAAGAACGCCTTGTACTTAGCAGCCCGACATCGCCGGCAGAAAAGAGAATAGGATCGGGTTCTCCATCCAGAATGACCCAACAGCTTCCTTTGATAATGGCAAAAAATTTGATTTTGTCCGGTACAGGAAAACGCAGTGCCCAGCGACCTCCTGCGGTAAAACCGCCCGTAACCATGGAGTGCGCCTGGGTGAGATTAATAATATCGGAAAAAGGATCTGTGTTCATTTCCGTACTATCGCGCAATTAATCCGCACTATCAAGCAGCAACAATACGATACAGTGCCTTTATACTATTCCGAAACCTGAGTCAGTCGGTTCAACATAAAGAGAGTTCACGCTATGAGTGATGAAATTGTATTAGTGACTGGTGGTACTGGATTTATCGCACAACATTGTATTATCAGTTTATTAAATAAGGGATATCAGGTGCGAACAACAGTTCGTTCCCTGGCGCGGGAAGCTGAGGTTCGACGGCAGTTGAATCAGGGCGGTGTCGATGCAAAGGAGAATCTGACATTTGTGGTCGCAGATTTAATGTCTGATGATGGCTGGGCCGAGGCAGCAGCTGGCTGTACTTACGTGTTGCATGGAGCTTCGCCCACACCTTCTGGCGAGCAGGTAACGGAAGCTGACTGGATAAATCCCGCTATTGACGGCAACCTGCGCATACTGCGTGCTGCCCGTAATGCTGGCGTCAGACGCGTGGTTCTGACCTCGGCGTTTGGGGCAATTGGTGTTGGTCACCCTGACGATTATCGCCGTCCGTTCGACGAAAGCGACTGGAGCGATGTCAGTGGCGATGTCTGGCCGTACCAGAAATCAAAAACGCTCTCTGAACGTGCCGCATGGGAATTTATCGAGAAGGAAGGGCGCAATCTTGAACTTTCTTCTGTTAACCCCGTTGCAGTGTTGGGTCCGGTTCTGGGAGATGATTATTCACATTCAACACGCATAATAAAAAATATGCTGGAAGGCGGACCTGGCTGTCCGAACGTAAACTCCTGTTTTGTTGATGTCCGAGATGTGGCTGAGTTGCATCTGCTGGCGATGACTCATCCGGCAGCTAACGGCGAAAGATTCCTCGCCAGCTCAGGTAATAGTCTGACTATATTGCAGGTAGCGCAGACTTTGTGCGATCACCTGGGGGATGAAGCCCGAAAAGTATCCACTCAGATATTATCCGATGACATGGTGCGTGCCGCAGCCAATAAAAATCCAGTAATGCTGGGGATGGTCAAACTACTGGGAGTTGATATGAATGTTACCCATGCCAAAGCTAGCAGCTTGTTAGGATGGGCACCACGCACACCAGAAGAGGCCATCATCGCAACAGCGAAAAGCTTAATTAAACTTGGACTTGTTGAAAACAAATAACTTCTTCTAAAGTGTATCAGCTCAGGTTTGACCTTACACAACTAAGGCACAGAGCCAAACTTATCCGACAGGCAGCTTTGTGCCAGGAGCGGACGTTACGGCTACCCATTCGATAGTCGTCAATGTGCTTTAAACGCCCCAAGTAATGGGCCGTTTAAAGCACATGATTACACCGTCGGGATGGTGCCGCCATCTATCACATATTCCGTACCGGTGATAGTGGCAGCGCAGGAAGAGGCGAGGAAGACGATGAGGTTCGCCACTTCGATGGGCTTTGAGGGACGGCCAAGCGGAATACCACCGAGTGCATTCATAATGATCTGCTTACCGCCTTCGTAGTCCGTTCCTGCCTGCTGCGCAAGTCGTTCCGCCATTGCTACCGATGCTTCGGTTTCTACCCAGCCAGGCGCAACACGAACCACCCGAACCCCGTTAGGGGATACTTCTTTCGACAGGCTTTTGCTGTATGCCGACAATGCCGCTTTCGCCGCTGCATAACCAGTGGTCGATTCCGGTAAAGGCAGTTCACGCTGAATAGAGGTGACGTGAATGATCACCCCGTCCTGCTGCACCAGCATCCCTGGCAACAACGCACGATCTAAGCGTACCGCAGGCAACAGATTAAGATTGAGTTCCTGTTGCCACTCCTTTTCACTAAGCGCCGCAAAGCCACCGCTGGGCGCTGTAGACCCCCCCGCTACGTGGACGATGATATCGACACCTCCCAGGTGCTCCTGAACGGCTTTCACGACTAAGTCACACCCTTTAATTGTGGTCAAATCCGCCGCAACGAAAGCGTCTGCCATAGATTCCGTGGGCATGTGGCGCGCGGTGGTTAACACCGTGGCTCCCTGCTGTTTTAACAGCCCGACAACTGCTTTGCCGATCCCTTTGGTACCTGCAGTAACCAGCACGCGCCTACCATGAAAATCAAGATCCATCGGCATCAGACAATCTCCAGAGTGTTAATTTTGTCGCCAACCAGACCGAAAGCATGTTTAAGCACCACTGGACTGTTGGGAAAATTACCAGCAACATTCGATGTGACCGTTACCCGGTCGCCTTTGGTGAGAACTTCAATAGGCTCAACGCTGTAGTCAAACGCAGCCTTCGTTGCACGTTGCCAGGCTTCGATTGCCGCGTACCCTCGATGGGTTTTACCTTCATCGATCACAACGGCATCGGTGGTAAAACAGTGCTTAACGCTGGCAGTATCGGAACCTTTGCTGATCGCGAAATATATTGAAATAGCGTGCGGTAGTGGTAATGACATGGCTCTGTACTCCCGTGATTTATCGTACGGGAATTTTTAACATAGACTGTGAAATTGACAAGAACGCACGAAAAAGTGAGTAACTGAATTATGAGTAAGCTATATAGCCCGGAATCTGCCGCAAGCGGCGTGGAGCATGTCCTGCGAGTACTGGAAGGTCGCTGGAAACTAATTATTCTGTTTCATCTATTCGACGGAAAGGTGCAACGCTACTCTGATTTTGAAAAACTGATCCCCGAAATTTCGCAGAAGATGCTGGCACAACAGCTGCGACAGCTGGAAGCCGACGGCATTGTGTCGCGTATGGTGTATCCCCAGGTACCACCGAAAGTTGAATATCGACTCACTGAGTGGGGTCAGGCGCTGTGCCCAGCTCTCGATGCAATGCTGAAATGGGCGGAAAAGCGCGAGGTTTAGATCTCACTGGTGCATTTTTGTCTCTGAGCGAAAATCGCTGATGTCTGCCTTTCGCTGTGAGTTCAACTGATGGATTTGATGATGTTCTACCTACGAAATCTGTCAGATCAAGTCTGAGCTAGTACATCTAAAGATTGCCTGCAACTGAATTCTGATGATCCAACGCGCCGTTTACTCACTGTATCTGCTGGATCGCCTTCAGGATGCATTACGCCGCCGGGATATCTGGCTGGAAAACAGCGATCGCTGGGGAGTTCCCCGCGAGAAGTTATTGCAGGGTGAAGAGTGGCAGGCGCAGCGTATCCCCGTCTGCCGGGCGCTGGGGCATCCCACGGATGGACACTAAGGTGTGCAACAGCTGTCCACCTCATATTCATAAAACACCGGATGCTCTGTGCTGCATTCGTCCAGCGCTTTGAGGATTGCCGCCATTTTTTCATCTTTGTGCAGGTCACGTATATGCAGTGTAGGCGCGGCTCTGCGCCATACCAAACCCGCGGCAAGTAACCAACGATGGACAGTAGAAGCATGCAGACAGCAGTCCGTTATCTCTCTGATTTTTATTGCCATCAGCTCCGTGCTCCACCATGAACGTTGATACCCAAAGTCGCCTGGTGTGTGCTTTACCAGCTCGCGTAACAGCGTGCAGATATGCTCAAAAGGCCAGCGACATCCACCTCCGGGAGAGAACGATTTCAGATCGTCTATACCACCAAGGGTAAACCAGTTAATCCAGCGACCAACAGAAGTACGGGCACAGCAAAGCGTTCTACCGACCTCGCTGACACGGTCACCCCGATGCAGCATCAGCATAGCGGTCAGCCTACAGGCATGATTCTTTATCCCGGGTTTTATGAATAGTTTTCAGTATCAGGCGTCGTTCAGTTCGGGGATGGGGCCATGATCGTCATCGTTCAGTCCGGTGGGTGATTTACATTGGTTTGGCGATTGATCAGATCGCGCAATCTGGGCTGAGCTCCCTTCCAGGGAGCTACTATTTGGAACGCTTATTTAGTCTTAGCCACCATCCCCTTAGGCAGCAGAGCTATTTGTTCGTTGGTGATACGGATTCAACCAGCAAATGAGAACTGGGTATGAGGAAAAAAGAAACTCGCTTCTTTAGCCAGAAACGCTATTTCGGGCTATACAAAGGTAAAATGAATCTGGTATATCCCAACTGTGATTGCTACAAAGTTAGTTGAGCGGTAGTAAGGGAAATATGTCTTTTACTACTGTTTTCATTCGGCAAAAAAGTTTTCCAGCGGTTTGAATCGGGCATAAATATATGTCCTTCTGTACGAGGATTAATGGGTGTTTTGTGCGGCCTGAATCGCGGTTAGTGCGATGGTATACACAATATCGTCAACTAGCGCACCGCGTGAAAGATCGTTCACTGGCTTGCGCATTCCTTGCAGCATCGGGCCTATAGAGATCAGATCGGCGGAACGCTGAACGGCTTTGTAAGTGGTATTGCCGGTATTCAAATCCGGGAAAATAAAAACGGTTGCTTTCCCTGCTACCAGTGAGTCCGGTGCCTTAGCACGGGCAACATCCTCCATAATGGCAGCGTCATATTGCAGCGGGCCATCAATGACTATATCCGGTCGTTTTGTCTGTACCAGTCGCGTAGCGTCCCTCACTTTCTCGACATCACTGCCGGAGCCGGAATTACCGGTCGAATAGGATATCATCGCCACGCGTGGTTCAATGCCGAACAGCGCTGCTGAGTCTGCCGATTGAATCGCAATATCGGCCAGTTGCTCTGCCGTAGGATCAGGATTGATCGCACAGTCGCCGTACACCAGTACTTGTTCGGGTAGCAGCATAAAGAAGATGGATGATACTAGTGAGCTTTCCGGTGCGGTTTTAATCAACTGCAGCGGAGGGCGTATCGTATTAGCGGTTGTGTGTACTGCGCCAGAGACCAGACCATCAACCTCATCTTGTTCGAGCATCAGCGTGCCAAGTACGACATTATCTTCCAATTGCTCGCGGGCGACTATGTCCGTCATTCCTTTGCTTTTTCGTAACTCAACGAGACGCGTCACATAGCGTTCCCTGACTTCGTTGGGATCGATAATCGTGATGCCATCGCCCAGCGACACGCCTTGAGACGACGCAATCTGCATAATATTTTCTGGCTCTCCTAATAAAATACAGTGTGCGATGCCGCGTTCGGCACAGATGATGGCCGCCTTGATAGTACGTGGTTCATCCCCTTCTGGTAGTACGATGCGCTTACCCGCGCGACGTGCTAGTTCGGTTAACTGATAACGAAATGCTGGTGGCGATAGACGACGCTTACGCTCGGTTGCCGCACTCAGCGTGTCAACCCAATCTGGATCGATATAGCTTGCGACATAATCGTGTACACGCTCAATGCGTTCGTAATCATCAATAGGCACCGATGAATTGTAGCTTTGCAAATCCAAAGAGGTTTGCCAGGTATTACTCTGCACCAGGTAGACCGGCAAGCCAGTGACAAAAGCGCGCTCGCACAAGGTATGAATACTGGAGGATATTTGCGCTCCTCCGGTTAGCAGGAGTGCGCCGATTTCCACGCCGTTCATAGCGGCCAGACAGGCGGCAACAATCACTTCCGGACGATCGGCGGATGTCACCAGCAGTGCACCTGGCTGGAAATACTGCAACATATGCGGAACGCCGCGCGCACAGAAGACGATCGATTTTATGCGGCGAGTATATAGGTCGCCAACATGGATCGCGGTGGCCTGCAAATGGCTGACGATATCACTGACTCGGGGAGAAATCAGATCGAGATGCCATGGCACCGCGCCGAGTAGAGGAAGTGGACTGATCGCCTTCAATCGTCTTATATCCAGACTGACGACATTGGATTCTATTGCATTGTCAAAAATTCGCGAAAGATCGGGTTGTTCTCGGCCTTGCTCATCAACTGGCACGTTGATCTTGTTGACGATGGTGCCAATAATTGATGCTCCTCTATTTATCCCGAGACTGCTGCGAGCCAGCTCAATGCGTGCTTTTAGTTCATCGGCGTTATCAGAGTCCTGCGACAGAACCAGAATGACTTCCGCGTTGAGAGTATTGGCTATCTCTCTATTAAGCGATGCTGCGAATGGGTGCTTACGTGTCGGTACGAGACCTTCCACTAGCACAATATCGGCATTGCGGGTGTTTTCGTGATAATGAGCAATCAGTGTTTCCAGCAACACATCTTTTTTCTGCTGTGAAAGCAGCGATTCCGCGTGAGCTGTCGTAAGCGGTTCAGCGACGGGGAGGCGGGAACTGGTTCGAACAATGGCCGTAGTCAGATCCGTGACGTCGCTGCTGTCGCGCGGCTGCGCGACAGGTTTGAAGATACTCAGGCGTACGCCCTTACGTTCGATTGCGCGAATAAGGCCGAGGCTGACGCTTGTCAGACCTACACCTGCGCCAGTAGGGATGAGCATAATGGTACGGGACATGTCTTATCCTTCTTATTTTCTCGGGGGATACATACTTGTCATACTCCACGTTGCCAGTGCGTGGTTGAATGCGCCAACATTCGAGGATGGCTAATCGTGATTTGACGCCGCGAGGCTACTGCTACGTAAATCAATGACCATCCGGCCTTTAATTTTTCCTCGCTCCATTTCTTCAAAAATAGCGTTGACGTCAGTCATTGGGCGCAGCGTTACTTTAGGAACAACTTTTCCTTCCTGAGCAAATTGGAATGCTTCCAGCAAGTCCTGACGCGTTCCTACTAGTGAACCAATGACCTGAATTCCATCTAACACCAGACGCGGAATGAACAAGTTCATGCTTTCGGGGGGCAGGCCGATGGCAACCACTCGAGCCCCAGCTCTCACAGCATCAATGGCAGAATCAAACGCCGCACGCGCGACCGCGGTCACGACGGCAGCATGCGCACCGCCGACCTTTTCCTGAATGATTTCCGCTGCGTTTTCTTTCGTCGGATTGATTGTTAGATCGGCCCCCATCTCTTTTGCAAAGGCCAACTGGGCATCATTGACGTCAACAGCGATAACGTTGGCGTTAAAGACGTTTTTTGCATATTGCAAAGCAAGGTTCCCCAACCCACCAAGGCCGTAAATGGCAATCCACTGGCCGGGTTTAATGGAGGAAACCTTTACTGCTTTGTAGGTTGTTACGCCTGCACAGGTGATACTGCTGGCCGCTGCCGGGTCCAGCCCATCGGGGACTTTGACCGCATAATCTGCTACGACAATACATTCTTCAGCCATGCTGCCGTCTACGGTATAGCCGGCATTTTTAACGGAACGACAGAGTGTTTCATTGCCGCTGATGCAGTATTCGCAGTGCCCACACCCTTGATAGAACCAGGCTACGCTGGCACGATCGCCCGGTTTTAGTGAGGTGACGCCAAGCCCAATCGCTTTAACAATTCCGATGCCTTCATGGCCGAGAATTACCCCGGTTTTATCTCCATAATCTCCATTCTTGACATGCAGGTCCGTATGACAGACGCCGCAATACTCCATAACGAGCAGTGCTTCGCCGTGGCCGGGCTCGCGTAATGTTTTTTCAATAATTTCAGCTTTTCCACCTTTAGCTGCTACCACTGCTTTCATGACTGACTCCTGTTCGTTTTTAATGTGTAAACAAGCTTACTGCGACACGTGACGCGCGTGGGTGATGACTCAAAATTAAGGTGAGTCTGGCTCTGTGATGCCGGCTGGGCGTCACAGGAAGACTCGTTATACGGGTAAAAGATAAGTGGTTAGTGCTGTAAACGCCGTCGTAGCGTCAATGACGGTTTCTCGTTAAAAAGCTTTTGATAATCTCTGGCGAACTGACCCAGATGCCAGAATCCCCATTGCATCGCCGCATCCTGAACCGTGCTATGCGACGATATCGGGCTGATGAGTTCGCGACGAACTGCGTTGAGACGGATGATTTTTAGCCATGCATTTGGGCCGATGCCTACCACGTTGTGAAAAGCGTTCTGTAATGTGCGTCGGCTAACGTGTAATTGATGGCAGAGGTCGAGCACAGTGACCGGTTCTGATGTCTGGCTCAACACATACTCCCGTACAAAAGAAATCAATTTGCGATGATGATGAGTTTGTACGTGTTCAGCGGAAGGTTGAACGTTTTCAAGAAAAGAGATCATCGTAGTCAGCAGGTTATGTTTCAGTACTTTTTCTGCATTACGTGTTTTCATCACATGTGGGAAATGACAGCTATACCAAAGAGCTTGGCGGATAAATGAACACAGTGTGGCCTTTTTGTCGTGTTCAATTTGCAGTGTTTCGCCCTGATTCAACCTCGAAGTCAGCCATTCTGGATCGTTGAGTGCGCCAATATACTGGTTTAGTACGTCATGAGAGATAACAACGCCCAAAATGGAAAACTCATCGGGTGTGCTTAATTCAAATTCTTTGCCGCCGGGACTAACGGCAATGCTGTGTTCATCCAGCGGTTGTGCATCAAAAAAAACCATACTTTCCTGTGTAGAAGGGACGCCAAACCAGAATGAACCGGGCCATACCATGCAGGATTGGCGTAGTGCTAGGTTCGTGTACTCGTGACAAAGCTGAATACCATCCAGCAGTAATTCTTGAAGCTCACCACGGAAATGACCGGGAGAAACCTGATCGTAAAGCTGTTGCCAGGCTGTAATGGTACAGGACTGGGTATAGACATCCTGTGTGGAACACTGATGTATGTACTGATTCTGCCCCTGAGAAGGTAATAAGTTTTCTAGAGGGGTAACCCTGGCATCAAGCTGATGTAATGGCGTGAGGTTCTCGCTTCTCATATGCATTTTTCCTCCCAGAAAAAGCCTAACAACAGATCGTGATACCTTGTGTTTACATAGCTATCGCCGCTATAAAGTGCTCCTGCATGTTATTAGCAGCGATAGCTGTAGTACTGATAAAAAATTAAACGATCCTGAACATGTCTACCATGACACAACGTCGAATTCGGACAAAAGTGCGTGCTGATGTCACGCCTTCACCCGTCGGTGTTGAAATGGTCATGGACGTACTCCCTTCGCCGCCCAATCCTAATCCTGCGATACAGGGGCCATTTTTCACAAAGATGCTGGTGTTGATCGCATTCGCCATCTTGTGCAGATTATTAACATTTGTCGAATGCATTGCAGCTGTGTGACGGCGTCCTCCTTCCAGATGGATGGCAAGTTCGATGGCTTCCGCCACATCCTGTACACGAACAATTGGCAGAACAGGCATCATCATTTCAGTTACAGCAAACGGGTGATTTGCATCCGTTTCCGCCAGTAACAAACGGGTGTGTTCGCTGACATTCAAGCCGATGGCTGCCGCAATTTTGGCAGCATCGCGTCCTACCCAGTCGCGGTGTGGACGGCCCCTTCCATGCTCATCAATATCGGTGAGTAGCAATGACTGAAGTTGCTCGATTTGTTGACGAGTGAGTAATACCGCCTGATGATATTGCATTTCCGACAATAATTTATCGGCGATACTGTTGACCACGATTGCCACTTTCTCATCGACACAGATAATGTTGTTATCAAAAGAGGAACCGCGAACAATATCACGTGCGGCGCGCTCGATATTTGCCGTCTCATCGACAACGACTGGCGGATTTCCCGCGCCGGCGGCAATCAAACGTTTGTCCGTATGTTTGCGGGCGGCTTCCACGACGGCTTCGCCCCCGGTAACAACCAGCAGGCTGATACCGGGATGCCTGAACAGACGCTGTGCGGTTTCAATATTGGGATCTGCTACCGTCACTAGCAGATTCTCTGGTCCGCCTGCGGTAACGATAGCTTTATTCAACAGGCTGATCGTGTAGAGCGATACTTTCTTTGCCGAGGGATGTGGGGCAAAAACGATGCTGTTGCCTGCGGCAATCATACTGATGGCATTATTGATAACGGTGGCGGCTGGATTGGTTGACGGCGTTACCGACGCCACGACTCCCCACGGCGCATTCTCTATCAACGTGAGGCCGTTATCTCCGGTCACCACTTTGGCAGACAGACTCTCAGTTCCAGGTGTACTGCGTGCTTGCGATACATTTTTGGCATATTTATCCGCCACGCGTCCCATACCCGTTTCTTCCACGGCCATTTCTGCCAGAACTTGTGCATAGCGTTCGCCAGCTTGACGGATGGCTGTAATAACATTTTGCCGCACGATGACGTTATCCAACCGTTTTTGCGCCTGTGTTGCGGCAGAGACGGCATCGTCTAGAGAAGTAAAGATCCCGTATTGCGCATTGTACTCCGCAGCAGGGTGTACAGGGGAATCTATCCCGTGTGTTGATTGTTCCATACGTTCAATCCTCTTTTTATCAATAAGATAATCTAGTATTAGGCTTGTCATGGCATAACCATAACGGGCAGGTCGCCCATGCTGTGGGAACAATGACTATTCTTGTTAATCGTTTTTTCTGCCCATTGGGCTACAGGCATGTTGCAATGAATCTGGAAAAGCAAATATCAAAAATTGGCACACTACTCGTAACTTTGATGTGTGTCATAAACTATTTTAGTTGTAGTGGCTTACTGAATTTGGCCACCTGAGCAGAGGTGATATGCTCACCTCAGAACAACACAGGTGCACCAATGAAGTAACCGTTCACCGGGAGGATGTTGACAACAACTCTTCCGGGAGCGGGTAGTCTGTTTTCTCTATGCAGGCACTGACCACGGCCCTCAGCCATTCCTGCGGACAGCGACCTAACCGCTTG
>Ga0075011_10000929_pt1 | contig 15741 bp, 15 predicted proteins | sample TARM_MetaG_T_14_FD_72354 | JGI IMG/M metagenome (GOLD analysis project Ga0075011, IMG submission 72354) | Freshwater microbial communities from Pennsylvania, USA, analyzing microbe dynamics in response to fracking - TARM_MetaG_T_14 | ecosystem: Environmental > Aquatic > Freshwater > River... | reverse complement strand
GATGTATCCAGCAAAGGGGAAGCTCCCCATGTCAATTGGAGGAGTAATAGCAGTTAACATAGGAATACTGCCATTGCAGAGCTATTACTTTAATCAGCTACCTATGATGGCGCTGCTTTCAAATCTGTTGATTGTTCCACTGGCTACGGCAAACCTAATATTAGGATTCATTGTCATTGGAATTCCATTGATGGCGCCAATTCTTGAGTGGCTGTTGAATATCCAGAGATACATCATTGAACTGCTTTCATCCCTTCCAATAGAAGCCCTTGGGGTAGCCTCACCTGATCTTTACAGTATGATTTTATATTTCTTTGTTTTAATTGTCGTTCTAAGGTGGAGGGACATTTCTTATCTTGATATGAGGATTAGGAAGGTGGTTGTGGTTTATCTGATGCTGATTTCAGCTACGGGCTTTGTAGGTCTGCTTGAAGCACCCAAGACTGAAATTCACTTTATTGATGTTGGCCAGGGAGATTCGGCCCTTATAAGGGTTGAAGGAATGAACTATCTCATTGATACAGGAGGAGCCATATTCGGCAGCTTCGATCCCGGAGAGGCCATTACTCTGCCATATCTCAGGAAACTGGGAGTTGGAAGGCTTGATGGTGTTTTCATAAGCCATTTCCATGAGGACCACTACAAGGGTTTGTTTCCCATAATCGAGGACCTGAAAATCGATGCCCTCTATGTAAATGACCGTATTCCGGATAAGGACTTGCAACTGGCGGTAGACGCTTTGGAAATACCTGTGTTTCTGGTGCAGAAAGGAAGTAGGATAGACCTTGGTGATAGCAGCATCGAGTGCATATTTTCTGCAGGTGGGTCATATACGAACGAAAACAATAATTCTTTGGTCCTCCTTTTGAGGAGTAAGGGAAAAAGTACACTTTTTACTGGAGATATTGAGGTGGAGGTTGAAGAGAAAATCCCAGGGCATGATGTAGACATACTGAAGGTTGCGCACCATGGGAGCAGCACTTCTTCCTCCCATGGACATATTTCAGAATTGATGCCTGAAGTGAGTGTAATTTCGGCAGGAAGGAACAACTCATTCGGACATCCCCACGATTTGGTACTGGAAACACTCCACAGATTTGGTTCCAGAGTGTATCGAACGGATGAGGATGGGCTAATAAAGATTGTTCTTAGTGATGAAAAAATGGTGGTACTTCCCTACTACGGGCCATTATATCAGGATAATCTGGCTGATTTTCTACTTGGTTATTCAACTCGGTTGAGCTGGATCCTTGTTTATTGTATACTATCCTATGTATCAGTATTAACATATGTAAAAATGGAGGAGAATCACTATGAAATACATTGAATTGAGAAACTCGGTCAAGAATGGAAACATAAATCCAATATACATATTCACTGGAGATGAGACCTACCTGCTGGACAGGGCTTTGGAGCATATGGTGGGCGTGTTCATGACTCCGGAAGGAAGGACCATCAATCTGGAAAACCTGGATGGCAAATCCTCCGGACTGGATGACCTGAGAGCAAGCTGTGAGACGCTACCCTTTATGTCAGAGAGGAGGGTTACAATTTTAAGGAGTCCTGAAGCCTTGCTTGACAAGGAGTCTGTAGCTGATGAGTTTTTGAAGTATATAAAGAATCTGGGAGATCATCAAGTATTGTTGATAAATGACAGGGATGGAAAGGTAAAAAAGAATTCAAAGCTGTACAGATACCTGAACAAATCGGGTGGAACCGTGGTGTTTGAGAAGTTGAAGGGAAAGGACCTCACCGATTGGATCCTCGCTAAATTGGCTGAAAGAGACAAGAGCATGTCCTATGCTGATCTGAACTACTTCATACAGCAAAGCAGCTACAACAGCAGAAATATAAGCACTACCCTATACGATCTGGATAATGAGATAAAGAAGCTATCTGATTTCGCCAACGGTAAAAACATCGACCGATCAACCCTGGATCAGGTTCTCATCAAACCCCTGGACAAGAATATTTTCGATTTTTTGGGTGCTGTAGGCAAGAATGATACAGATAGGGCCATGGAGGTCTTCAACGAGATCTATCTAATGAATGAACCTGTTCCTCGAATACTATTTATGATAAGTAGGCAGTTCAGGTTGCTGCTGGGCTATGTAACCTATAGGGAAAAAGGCTACGGATCTGGAGAAATACAGGAGAAGTTAAAGATAAGACCATATGAGTTCGGGAAAATAGCTGCTCAGGGCAATGGAATGGATCAGGACAGACTTAGGGATATACTGGAGGAAATTCTTCAAACGGACAGGAAGCTCAAGACGACTTCATCAGACCAGCGGCTTGAAATGGAAATGCTGATTGTGAAGCTGACAGCTGGTGGAAGCTTGTAGACAATTTAATACAAAAAAGAAAAAAACTTCGGTTTGGCCGAAGTTTTTGTTACATTGCTTTATTAAGTGCCTTAGTCAGACGACTAACTTTTCTGGCAGCAGCGTTCATATGAACTACATTTTTGTGAGCTGCTCTCTTAAGTTTCTTATCAATGACCTTCAACAATGCTCTCGCCTCGTCGAAATTTTCGTTGGCTACAGCACTCTCGAATTTCTTAATATATGTCTTAATTTCAGTTTTCTTACTCTTATTCAAGGCAGTTTTTTTAGCGGTTACAAGAATTCTTTTTTCAGCTGATTTGATATTTGCCACGATTTCACCTCCTCTAATCTAACAAAGGATATTGTACCATGCCATAAACCAAATTGCAAGAGAAAAATCACCCTATGTACTGGTATTTATGACTTCCCTGTAGTATTATTATACTACTTGCCATTGATTTAAGGCTTATTAATGGTATAATATTCTTGGACATAAATCAAGTATTTTTGGAAAAATAATGAAGCAATACCTGGAGGCGCGGCAATGAGTGACAATACTGAAAGAAAAAAAGAGAAAAGTGAGGCAATGGAGTGGGTCAAGAGTATTGTGGCCGCAGTTGCCATAGCCCTGATAATAAAAACCTTCATATTCAACACAACCTATGTTTTAGGGAACTCCATGTACCCAACCCTGCATGAACAGGACAGATTGTTTGCCCTGAAGGTTCCACTCTATTTTCATGGTCCGGAGAGAGGGGATGTAATAGTTCTTGAGGCACCCGACAGTCCCGGAAAAGATTACATTAAAAGAGTGGTAGGAATATCAGGAGATAAAATTGAGATCAGGGAAGGGAAGGTATATCTAAACGATGTTCTGCTGGTGGAGGATTATCTCCAGGGAGACCATTATACCCATACCTACCAGGATAACATATGGATTGTTCCTGAAGGGGATGTATTTGTTCTGGGTGATAATCGAGCAGAGGGAGCAAGCAAGGACAGCAGGTACTTTGGAACCATATCCCTGGACAAGGTCAAGGGAATAACACAATTCAGATACTATCCGATAGATGATAGATTCGGTAGGATAGAGTAGCCTCCCTTATGGAGGTTTTATGGGAAATTAGACATTAGGAGGAAGAGCATGCGTATAAAACAGGAAAATATAAGGAATTTTTCCATAATTGCCCACATAGATCACGGCAAGTCAACCCTTGCCGACAGACTTATTGAAATGACCGGGATGTTGACATCCAGAGAAATGCAGGAACAGGTATTGGATAAGATGGATCTGGAAAGGGAAAGGGGCATTACGATCAAACTAAAGGCAGTCAGGCTGGTCTACAAGGCCAAGGATGGGCAGGAGTACGTTTTCAATCTGATTGATACTCCAGGTCATGTTGACTTCAACTACGAGGTCTCACGCTCACTGGCAGCCTGTGAAGGGGCTGTTCTGGTGGTTGACGCGACTCAGGGTGTGGAGGCGCAGACCCTGGCCAATGTATACCTTGCAATTGACCAGGATCTGGAAATACTACCAGTGATCAACAAGATCGACCTGCCAAGCGCACGTCCCCAGGAGATAATCGATGAAATAGAGGATATCATAGGGATTGAAAGCCATGATGCTCCCCTTATTTCAGCCAAGGACGGCTTGAATGTGGAACAGGTCCTTGAAGAGATAGTAAAGAAGGTTCCTGCACCTAAGGGGGACCCAAAGGCACCTTTGAAGGCCTTGATATTCGATTCGTATTACGACAGTTACAAAGGGGTAACCTGCTACATAAGGGTATTTGAAGGTCAGGTAAAGCCTGGAATGATGGTCAAGATGATGGCAACAGGCAAGAGCTTTGAGGTAACGGAGGTGGGTATCAACACATCCAAGCATATACCTCTGGACAGCTTGAGTGCTGGTGAGGTCGGATATCTAACCGCCAGCATAAAAAATGTCAAGGAAGCAAGGGTGGGTGACACAATTACAGATACCAAGCACCCAACAGCAGAACCCTTGCCTGGATATAAAAAGGTTATACCAATGGTATACTGTGGCATTTACCCTGCAGAGGGAGAGGATTTCAACACAGTTAGGGATGCCCTGGAAAAGCTTCAGGTAAATGACGCAGCCCTTGTATTTGAGCCTGAGACTTCAGTTGCGCTGGGATTTGGATTCAGATGTGGCTTCTTGGGACTTTTACACATGGAAATAATTCAGGAGAGGCTGGAAAGGGAATTTGACCTAAATATTATAACCACAGCACCAAGCGTAATCTACAGGGTTACAAAAACCAGTGGTGAGGTCATGGAGATACAAAACCCATCAAACCTGCCTGCTCCAGCCGAAATTGATTTCATGGAGGAGCCCATAGTCTCTGCAAATATAATGACACCTACAGAGTATGTGGGTGCAATCATGGAGCTATGCCAGAACAAAAGGGGAACCTTCAAGAACATGGAATATCTTGAGGAGACCAGGGTGGTGCTTCACTATGACCTACCCCTGAATGAGGTTATCTATGATTTCTTTGATGCCCTTAAATCAAAGACCAGAGGGTATGCTTCATTTGATTATGAACTTAAGGGATATCAGCAAAGTGAGTTGGTTAAGATGGATATCCTTATTAACTCAGAGCTTGTGGATGCATTCTCCTTGATCGTCCATGAGGACAAGGCATATGAAAGAGGGAGAACCATTGCAGAAAGATTGGTGGATGTCATTCCGAGACATCAGTTTGCAGTTCCAATACAGGCTGCCATAGGCAGCAAGATCATAGCCAGGGAGACAATACGGGCCTTGAGAAAGGACGTTCTTGCCAAGTGCTATGGTGGAGATATCTCAAGAAAGAGAAAGCTTCTTGAGAAGCAGAAGGAAGGAAAGAAGAGGATGAGACAGATCGGATCGGTGGAGGTCCCTCAGGAGGCTTTTCTCACTGTTCTGAAATACGACGAAAAATAAATTATCATAAAGGAAAAGTCACAGACTTTTCCTTTATTTAGGTTGAATTACCCGGAGGTAATCATGGAAAAGGCAGGGCTTTACATTCATATACCCTTTTGCGAAAGGAAATGCCACTACTGTGACTTCACATCTGTAGCTGGCAACAAGGATCTTATGGACAGGTATGTGGGATATCTGCTCAGGGAGTTATCATTGGCTTCATCCACTTATGGCAAGCCCAATATTGGAACGGTTTTCATAGGGGGAGGAACACCATCAGTTCTCCATGAGGATGATATAAGTAAGATTATGGATGGTGTCAGAAGTAATTTCACCCTAGACTCCAATGCAGAAGTCACAATAGAGATAAATCCTGGAACCCTTACAATGGAGAAGGCGAAAAGCTACAGAGAATCCGGCATAAACAGGGCAAGTGTGGGAATCCAGTCAATGAACGATGGAGTTCTTAAGAGAATTGGCAGGATCCACACTGGAGAGCAGGTGGAAAATACAATTGGCAATCTTAGAAAGGCCGGCTTTGAAAATATAAATGGGGACCTTATGTTTGGGCTTCCCCACCAGTCGATCGGTGACTTCATGGAGACACTTGAGAAGACAATTATATTTGATCTGGAGCACATATCCATGTATGGACTAATACTGGAAGAGGATACACTTCTCCATAACTGGTACAGCAGGGGTCTAGTGACCATGCCAGCTGAAGATGAGGAAAGGGATATGTATCACAGGGGGATAGAGTTTCTTGAGAGTAAGGGCTTTAGACAGTATGAGATTTCAAATCTTGCCAGGGAGGGCTTTGAATGCAGGCACAATTTGGGATATTGGAGACTGAATCCCTATATTGGAGCAGGCCTGTCAAGTCATTCTTCAATGGGCGGAAAGAGACATTGGAATTATACAAGCTTCGGAAATTATTTCAAAAAGCTGGATGAGGAAGATCTTCCCATAGAAGGGGTAGAGGACATTTTGGGAGACCTTGAGGAAGCAGAGTTTCTGATTCTCGGAATCAGGTTGAATGATGGCATAGCCATTGATGACTATGAAAAGAGATTCGGTTATTCCTTTATGGGTAAGTATGGAAAGGTTGTCCGTAGACACGAGATTTCAGGCTTGGTTGAGTTGATTGACGGAAGAATTAGGCTCACCCGAAAAGGTATGGATCTAAGCAATCAGGTGGAGATTGATTTTCTTCCTTAAAGGCCAAAAAGTATTGACAAATACCTGTAAGGATGGTAATTTATATATAGGGTTAGCACTCGGCAATGTTGAGTGCTAACAACCATCCAGGAGAATTTTGAGGTGATACTATGTTGGATGAAAGAAAAATGAGAGTTTTATACGCCATAATAGACAACTATATATCCACAGCCGAACCCATTGGTTCCAGAACCATCTCGAAGGCCTATGACCTGGGAGTAAGTTCGGCTACGATCAGAAACGAGATGTCAGACCTTGAGGAGTTGGGTTATCTAAACAAAACCCACACATCATCTGGCAGGGTCCCCTCTGACAAGGCATATAGGCTATATGTTGACAGCTTTGTCAAGCTTGACAAGGACTCAATCAACAAAAAGCAAAAGACTGAGATAAGGAATGCCCTGGAAAGAGAAAGCAAGGAGCTTGACCAGCTTATTCAAAATTCAGCCAAACTCTTGTCTCAGATAACAAGTTATACAGCCTTGGCTTTATCCCCACAGATAAAGGAAACCAGGATTAAACACGTTCAACTGTTGCCAATAGACGATTACCAGGTGCTTCTCATACTTGTCAATGAAAATGGTCTGGTGAAAAATTCCGTTTTCAAGACAGAGCAGTCAATCCCGGAAAATCAGCTTATGGCAATTACCAATATGCTGAATGAAAGGCTCAGAAACAAATTCTTCAATCAGTTGAACTATGATTCAATGAAGGATATGTTCAACCAGTTCTATAGATACAAGAATGAAATTGAAAGACTTATACCCATAATCAACAAATCTGTTGAAAGCATGGAGGACATAGACCTTTATGCTGATGGAATCGGTAGACTTTTGAACTTTCCCGAGTATAAGGATATTGACAAGGTAAAGTCCATAATGTCCTTTATTGAAGACAAGGATCAGCTTTTGAATATCCTTCTAATGGATTCGATATCCAGGGATATACACATAAGCATCGGTCAGGAGAATATCTATGCACCCTTGAAGGATTGCAGCATAATAACTGCAACCTACAGACTTGAGGGAGAAACCGTCGGAAAGATAGGTATAATAGGGCCAACAAGAATGGATTACATGCAGTTGATAAAAACCTTGAGAATCTTTTCGGATAATATTTCCGAGATTATTAATAACTAAACTATAATGGAAGCGTTAGGAGGTGATTGCAAATGACAAAAGATGACAAAATTATCAGGGAGGATGAAAAGGACCTGATGGAGGAAGAATCCACCGGACCGGAAATTCCTCAGGAAGAACAGGAGGATGAAGCCATTTTTAAATCTAAGGCAATGCTGGAAGAAAAGGAAAATGAAATCATTGATCTGAATAATAAGCTGACCAGGTTGCAGGCTGATTTTCAGAATTTCAAGCGCAGAACCAAGAAAGACAGAGAAAACTCAATATCCTACGGTATAGAAGCCATAATTCTGGATCTTCTTCCTGTAATTGACAATTTCCAACGGGCAATAGCAGCTCAGGAGGAAAAGGAGGATAACTTCTATAAGGGAATCTCCATGATTGAGAAACAGTTTATAGAGGTGTTGGAGCGAAACTCAGTAAGGGAAATTGAAGCCTTGGGAAAGGAGTTTGACCCCAATTTACATCATGCCGTGTCGGCTGTTGAAAGCGAAGAGGAACAAGGTACGGTAATTGAGGTTTTACAGAAAGGTTACACTCTAAAGGATAAAGTTATCAGACCAAGCATGGTCGTTGTAGCAAAATAATTTAAGGAGGGATATATAATGAGTAAGATAATTGGAATTGACCTGGGTACAACAAACTCAGCGGTCGCCGTAATGGAGGGTGGAGAAGCTGTAATAATACCAAATGCGGAAGGTAACAGAACAACCCCCTCTGTTGTGGCTTTCACGAAGGATGGAGAAAGGCTTGTTGGAGAAACTGCAAAGAGACAGGCAATTACAAACCCTGAAAGAACAATTCTATCAATCAAGAGACATATGGGTAGCGACCACAAGGTAGAGGTGGACGGCAAATCCTATAGCCCTGAAGAAATTTCAGCAATGATTCTCCAAAAGATAAAGGCCGATGCGGAGAGCTACCTTGGAGAAACGGTTACAGATGCTGTCATTACTGTTCCTGCATATTTTACAGACAGTCAAAGACAGGCTACAAAGGATGCAGGAAAGATCGCAGGACTCAATGTAAAGAGAATAATCAATGAACCAACTGCAGCTGCATTGTCCTACGGTTTGGACAAGGAGCAGGGACAGCATAAGATAATGGTGTTTGACTTGGGTGGAGGAACCTTTGACGTATCCATTCTTGAACTTGGAGATGGAGTTTTCGAGGTACTTGCTACTAGGGGTAACAATCACCTTGGTGGGGATGATTTTGACAATAAGCTAATTGATTATATAGCAGACCAGTTCAAGAAGGAAAATGGGGTTGACCTTAAATCAGACAAGATGGCTCTTCAAAGATTGAAGGAAGCTTCAGAGAAGGCCAAGAAAGAACTTTCAACCACAAAATCGACAAATATAAACCTACCTTTCATAACTGCAACTGCTTCAGGACCGCTACATCTAAATATGGACATTACTAGAGCCAAGTTCGATGAGTTGACGTCAGATCTTGTTGATATGACCATAGAGCCTGTAAAGGCGGCACTTAAGGATGCTGGATTGGGAGCATCAGATATAGAGAAGGTATTGCTCGTTGGTGGATCAACAAGGATACCTGCAGTTCAGGATGCAGTTAAGAAGCTGATTGGCAAAGATCCTCAGAAGGATATAAACCCGGATGAAAGCGTCGCTCTGGGGGCAGCAATTCAGGGAGGAGTTTTAAGCGGAGAGGTAAAGGACCTGCTTCTTCTTGATGTTACACCTCTATCACTTGGAATTGAGACACTTGGAGGTGTCACAACAAAGCTTATTGAAAGAAACACAACAATACCAACAAAGAAATCCCAGGTGTTTACAACTGCATCAGACAGTCAGACTTCAGTTGATATCCACGTACTTCAGGGTGAGCGTGAAATGGCAGCCGACAACATAACTCTGGGCAGATTCCAGTTGACAGGAATACCACCAGCACCAAGAGGGGTTCCTCAAATTGAGGTTACTTTCGACATCGATGCCAATGGTATTGTAAATGTCAGTGCCAAGGACCTTGGGACAGGCAAGGAGCAGAAAATAACCATTACTGCTTCAACCAAGCTCAGTGAGGATGAGATCAATGAAAAGGTAAAGGAAGCAGAGAGGTTTGCTGAGGAAGACAAGCTGAAGAAGGAAAAGATTGAGGTAAGAAACAATGGTGATTCCATAGTCTACCAAACTGAAAAGACACTTAAGGACCTTGAAGGAAAGCTTGATGCTGATGAGAAGGACAAGGTTGAAGGTAAGCTGGAGGCTCTTAAAAAAGCCCTTGAAGGTGACGACATCGAGGATATCAAGACAAAGACTGAAGAGCTTACCAACGAGTTCCATGCCATTTCACAAAAATTGTATGAGACAGCGCAAGGTCAGGGTGGAGAAGGACAGCAGGCTCCTGAGGATGACGATGTTGTTGACGCTGACTACGAAGTGGTTGACGAAGACTAGATTTTGAAATAGTATATTGTGGGAGACATTTGAGACTCCTTTAAAAATCAAAGCTAAACCAATTGGTTTAGCTTTGATTAATGATTACTAATGGAAGTTGGTGTATGGTAGTGAGGGATTTTTACGAAATACTTGAAATATCCAAGGATGCAACACAGGATGACATAAAGAAGGCATACAGGAAGCTTGCAAAAAAGTACCATCCGGACTTGAATCCAAATGATGCAGAAGCTGAGCAGAATTTCAAGGAAGTTAATGCAGCCTATGAAATACTCAGTGATCAGGAAAAGAGATCCCGTTATGACAGGTTTGGTCATGCGGGTATTGACCCACAAGCCGGTGGAGGAGACTTTGGAGGTTTCGGAGATATTTTTGATGACCTCTTTGATGTTTTTGGAGGATTCGGCGGGAGAGGTACTGGACGAAGAAGATCCGGACCTGCAAGGGGAGCCGATATTCAACAAAGTGTTACATTGGAGTTCAGGGAAGCCGTCTTTGGAGTTGAAAAAGAGGTTCAGGTCAGGAGATATGAAACCTGTGGTACTTGTGAAGGTACCGGTGCAAAGCCTGGAACTGAAAAGAAGACATGCTCAAAATGTCAAGGCTCCGGAGAGGTCAGATATGCGCAACAGACCCCTTTTGGACAATTCGTCCAGGTTGGGGTCTGTGACCAATGTAATGGAACTGGTGAAGTGTTTGAAGAAAAATGTGAAACATGCGGCGGTAGCGGCAAGGAAATCAAAACCAGAATGATCAATGTAAACATTCCTGCCGGAGTTGACAATGATTCAGTGATGACTGTTAGAGGAGAGGGACACAGCGGAGAAAAGGGCGGACCACCGGGAGACCTTTATCTCTATATTTCTGTCAAGGAGGATCCTGTCTTCACCAGACGGGGAACAAACCTCTATGTGACTGTTCCAATAACCTTTGCCCAGGCAACCCTGGGTTCTGAAATTGAAATACCTACCCTGGAGGGAAATGAGCGTTACACAATTCCAGCTGCAACTCCGTCAGGGAGTAGGTTCAAGCTAAGGAACAAGGGTGTTGCAAATGTCAGGGGGCTTGGCAAGGGAGACCTGATCTTCACTGTTGAAGTAATAATACCAAAGGACCTTACTGAAAAGCAGAGAGAACTCCTGCTGGAGTACTCCAAGGAAATGGGAGAAAACTACAAGGTCCCTGAAAAGAAGGGCTTCTTCAAAAAGGTCAAGGACGCATTTCAGCAATAGCATGAAAAAACTCTGGTCAAAGTCCAGTTGGGAGCAACCATTCAGGTGGTTGCTTTTTGCATACTGGAAATGTCTACATTTTTGGGGTATAATATGTTGAATAATAGAAAAGGGTGTGATCCGATGAACTGGCTGGAGGTTATAATCAAGACCAAACCGGAATACGAAGATCTGGTTAGCAGTATTTTATATGATAACGGTGCAACTGGATTGACAATAGAGGACCCAAATGACATAGTGGAGCTTGACAAGGCAAAGGATGCATGGGATTTCATTGAACCTGAGCTTCTGGCTAACAAGGATGAAGGGATAATAATAAAGGCGTATTATTCAGAGGCTGAGGGCCTTGATTCCATTCTTGATGAAATAACTGAAAGGATACGCAAACATGGATTGGGAGAAATCCTTACAAGCAAGGTGGATGAAAGTGATTGGGCGGAAAATTGGAAAATCCATTACAAGACCACAAAGATAGGCAAGAATATTGTCATCAAACCCTCCTGGGAGAAATACGAGCCTGACAAGGAAGACATAGTGATAGAGCTTGACCCTGGTATGGCCTTTGGAACCGGCTCCCATGAAACGACTGTGATGTGCGCAAGGGCCCTTGAGAGAAATGTAACCCCAACCTCAACCGTGTTTGATGTAGGCTGCGGCAGTGGCATATTGGGGATAATAGCTGCAAAGCTGGGTGCAGGAAGGGTGCTTGCTGTGGACCTGGACCCCATGTGCGTCAAGGTAACCAAGGAAAATGCAGTTATCAACCAGGTTGATGATACAATACAGGTGGAGGAAGGGAATTTACTCCATATGGTTGAAGAAAAGGCAGACGTAATTGTTGCCAACATAATAGCTGAAATAATCGTTGACCTTGTTCCGGGGCTAAAGAATCACCTAAACGATATGGGTATATTCATAGCTTCAGGAATCATTGAAAGTAAGCTTGACAGGGTTAAGGAAGCCCTGCTTGAAAACGGATACGAGATTGTAGAAGTTGAAGTCATGAATGGATGGGCAGCAGTCACATCGAAAAAGGTGAAGTGATGAACAGGTTTTTTACAGATAACATAATTGATGAAGACGGTGTTATAGAAATTCAAGGTTCGGATGTAAAGCACGCCCGAGATGTTTTGAGGATGGTAGCCGGTGATAAGCTGGAAGTTGTTGTGCAAGGGAAGGCTTACCTTTGTTCCATAAGGGAAATAAGCAAAAACAATATGTTTGTTGAGGTTATTGGACCTTTGGAGAGAGGGCATGAATCTGAAATCAGAATAAACCTGTTTCAGGGAATCCCTAAAGGCTCAAAGATGGAGACTATTCTACAGAAGGCCACAGAGCTTGGGGTATCTTCCTTTTATCCATTGACTACATCCAGAACAGTTGTAGTTTTGAAGGATGACAGGAAACAGGATAAAAAACTCGAAAGGTGGGAAACTGTAGTCCAGGAGGCTGCGAAGCAATCAAAAAGAGACCAGATTCCCAGGGTACATCCAGTGGTTGAAATAGCTAGGATCGGTGATTTTCTGATGGATGGACTTACAATAGTTCCTTACGAGGCGACTGATGAAAATGGAATCAAGGATGTTCTAAGGTCTCTTGAGACACCAAGATCCGTTAATATAATCATTGGTCCGGAAGGTGGCTTTGAGGAAGAAGAAATAGATTCTTTGGTAAAGCTTGGCGCAAAGGTTGTGTCACTTGGGCCGAGGATACTTAGAACTGAAACAGCAGGTATAGTGGCATCTGCCATTGTACAGTATGAATATGGAGATTTGGGAGTGATTTAATGAGTTCAGTGGCATTCCATACCTTGGGGTGTAAGGTTAACCAATATGAAACCGAGGCAATGGAGGAAATGTTTGAAAAGAATGGCTACAGCATTGTTGGAGAGGATGATTATTCAGATATATATGTAATAAACACCTGTACTGTAACAAATCTTTCAGACAGAAAATCAAGACAGTTTATAAGAAAGTCAAAGAAGAACAATCCCGGTGCCATAGTAGCGGTTGTAGGATGCTATTCCCAGGTTTCTCCTGAAGAAGTTGAAACCATAGAGGGGGTTGACGTCATCATCGGCACAAGTGAAAGGAACAGGATTGTTGAGCTTTGTGAAGAGGCTGCAAGAACCAAGCGGAAGATCAATATCGTCAGACCTGTCAAGACATACAAGGAATTTGAAAAAATCAATATTGATGAGCTAAAGTCAAGAACAAGAGCCTTTGTAAAGATCCAGGACGGATGCAATCAATTCTGTAGTTATTGCATTATTCCCTATGCCCGGGGACCCATCAGAAGCCGGGAGTTTGTTGATATCGAGGATGAGGTTGTGAAGCTTGCCAAGGCTGGTTTCAAGGAAGTCGTATTGACTGGAATCCATGTTGCATCCTACGGAAAGGACCTGAAGAAGGAATCCCTGGGTGAGGTTATTGATAAGATCAGCCTGATTGAGGGTATTGAAAGAATAAGACTAAGTTCCCTGGAGCCAACTCTCATAGATGAAGGCTTTATGGAGATCATGACTAAAAGTCCCAAGATTTGCGACCATTTCCACCTCTCCCTTCAAAGTGGGTCCGATGCAGTTCTGGAGAGGATGAACAGGAAATACACCACATCGGAGTACAGGGAAAAGGTGGACTTGATCAGGAAGTACCTTCCCCATGCAGGAATAACCACTGATATAATTGTTGGATTTCCAGGAGAAACTGAAGAGGAGTTCAGTGAAACCTTAAGATTTGTAGAAGAGATTGGATTTTCCAGGATTCATGTATTTAAATATTCACCGAGAAAGGGTACGCCCGCAGCCACAATGGACAATCAGGTTCATGGAGAAATCAAGAATAGGAGGAGTGAGGCCCTGATAGGTCTTGGAGACAGGTTGTCCGAGGAATTTAACAAAAGATACATTGGTAGTTCCATGGATGTTCTCTATGAAGAGCATACAAAGCGGAACCTGAATATATACGAGGGCTACACATCAAATTATATTAGAGTGAAGGCATTCTCAACGGATGGTATAATAGGTGAAATAAGACCTACCAGACTGGAGGAATCAAAAGGGTCTCTTGTTGAGGGTGCTTTGATATAAAAGTCTTTTGAGTATAAGGAGGTGTCAAAGATGGATTGCTTATTCTGTAAGATTGCGGAGAAGGAAATACCTGTTGATCTGATATACGAGGATGATTTTGTAGTTGCATTCAAGGACATAAATCCTCAAGCACCAGTACACTTTCTGGTTGTGCCAAAGGTACACATTAAATCCCTCGATCAGATAAGTGAGGAAAACAATGCTCTGATTTCACATATTTTTAACCTGATACCCAAGCTTGTTAAAGAACAGGGAATTGATAACGGGTACAGGGTTGTCAACAATTGTGGACCAGATGGAGGACAAACAGTAGACCACATTCACTTTCATGTTTTGGGCAAAAGGGAAATGTTGTGGCCACCAGGTTAAAAATAGTTGAAATAATTATCTGGATAATGTATAATTACTTAGTGTGCAAGCCATACTCATGGCAGTATTGTAACACTCTTGTAGTTGAGAGGGGAGGGAAGGATCGATGACGGAAATTAAAGTTGGTGAAAACGAATCTCTTGATAACGCTCTTAAAAGATTTAAAAGATCATGTGCCAGATCAGGAGTTATAGGTGAAGTTAGGAAAAGAGAGCATTACGAAAAGCCTAGCGTAAGAAGAAAAAAGAAATCTGAAGCAGCAAGAAGAAAGAAACATTCCAAGTATTAATAAGAAGGTGAACTGATGTCCCTTAAAGATAAACTCATGGAAGATTTGAAATCAGCCATGAAAAACAAGGATACTATAAGGAAGAATACTGTCACTATGGTTAGGGCAGCTGTCAAGCAAAGGGAAGTAGACGAAAGAATCGAGCTGACAGATGAGGATATCCTTGAGATTATTGCCAAGCAACTCAAGGAGAAGAAAATGGCCATAGAGGAATTCAAAAAGGGCTCACGCCAGGATCTTGTGGATACAACCGAGTCGGAAATTGAGATTCTGCTGGAATATCTACCTGAACAATTGAATGAAGAAGAGGTGGAAAAAATAGTTAAGGAAACAATTGAAGAGATTGGAGCCACCTCGATTAAAGATATAGGTCTGGTCATGAAGTCCACAATGCCCAAGGTAAAAGGAAGGGCAGATGGGAACATGGTGAACAGGGCCGTGAGAAAGTTGCTAAATTAACCTGAGTTTAACTCAGGTTTTTTTGCTATCTTTCAACTATTGTGGGTATACATTAAAGGTGGAAGTCAATTGGAGGTGAAAATGTGAAGAAAACAAAATTTCTGGCATTTTTTATAATCGCATTTGTTATTTTTATGTCATCCTGAAATTCGTATTGAGTACTTATCATTCTCTTCAGCTATGATCTCCAGCTGCATCTGCTTGACCATCATGACTATGACCTCCTTTCTTATTTTCAATTGTAACAGAACATATGCCCTTA
>Ga0075011_10000927_pt1 | contig 15752 bp, 16 predicted proteins | sample TARM_MetaG_T_14_FD_72354 | JGI IMG/M metagenome (GOLD analysis project Ga0075011, IMG submission 72354) | Freshwater microbial communities from Pennsylvania, USA, analyzing microbe dynamics in response to fracking - TARM_MetaG_T_14 | ecosystem: Environmental > Aquatic > Freshwater > River... | reverse complement strand
GGATCGGCGTGACCTTAAGCAAGGGGGGCGTGGGCAAGACCACCACTTCCGTCAACTTGGCCGCCGGACTTGCCCTGGCCGGTTACAAGGTTCTGCTGGTGGATACGGACACCCAGGGCCAAGCCGCTTACCTGCTGGGACAGAAGCCCAAAGTGGGCCTCACGGAATTTGTCACGGGAGAGCTTCCGGCCTCCGAGACCATTGTCCAGGCCCGTGAAAACTTGTGGCTGTTGGCCGGAGGGCGCTCTCTGGCCGGAGTCAAGCGCATCATCGACCGCAAGGATTTCGGCGGCGAGCTGACCCTGGTCGAAGCCCTGGAACCCATCGAAAAGGACTACGACTACGTCATCGTCGACACCTCTCCGGGCTGGGATCCGCTGACGGTCAACGTTCTTTTCTACGTGTACGAGCTTATCACCCCGGTTTCCCTGGAAGTCATGACCCTTCAAGGACTGGTTGAATTTTTAAAAAGCCTCTCGTCCATCCAGAAGTATCGCAGCGAGGTGACTCTCAATTATATCCTCCCGACATTTCTGGACAAACGCATCAAAAACCCCGACGCCATTCTCGAAAAACTCAAAGACCTTTACGGGGAATATGTCTGCACGCCCATCCGCTACAATGTCCGGCTCTCGGAATCTCCGGCTTACGGCAAGACCATTTTCGAGTACGCCCCCGGCTCCCACGGCTCCCAGGATTACCGCGATTTGGTGCGCAAGATCACCGGCCGGCCGGAACTTTTCAACTGATATGCTCTTGTCTGCTTTTCAAATCCCCGCGCATCCCTGTGCGCGGGGATTTTTTCTTCGACGAGGCCTGCTCTGGCCGCCACGCGCACTCCATGATCTTTCTCGGCTCCGGAGGCTCTTGTGCCAAGGACGCTGATCATCGCCGAAAAGCCCTCCGTGGCCCGTGAACTGGCTGGAGTTTTGGGGGTCAAGGGGCGCGGGGACGGGTGTCTGCAGAATGCGGAGTACGTGGTTACCTGGGCCGTGGGACACTTGGTCAATATCGCCGAACCGGCCGAACAAAACCCGGCATGGTCGGGGCGCTGGTCCATGCGCCAGCTGCCTATGCTTCCCGCCCGCTTCACTCTGGGCATCCTGCCTTCCACCGCCAAGCAATACGAGATCATCCGCAAGTTTTTGCTTGATGATGACATCGAATCCGTGGTCAACGCCACGGACGCAGGCCGGGAAGGGGAGCTCATCTTCCGCCGCATCTATCTGCTGGCCGGTTGCGCCAAGCCCATAAAACGCCTGTGGGCCAACGACATGACCGAAAAAGGCCTGCAAAAAGCCTTCGCCGGCATGGTCGGCGGAGAAGAGAAAAGAAACCTTGGTCACGCCGCCTTTGCCCGCGCCGAGGCCGATTGGCTGGTGGGCATGAACTTTTCGCGCCTCTTCACCCTGCGTGCGGGCAGCCTCATCACCGTGGGACGAGTGCAAACCCCGGTCCTGAAACTGCTGGTCGAACGCAGGCGCGAAATAGAGAATTTCGAGTCCAAGGATTACTGGACTGTGGAAGGAGCGTTCGCGCACGAGGCCGAAAGCTTCAAGGCGACCTGGTTCGCGCCGCAGGATTTCAAGGACTCCAAGATCTGGAACATGGAAGAAGGGCAGGTTGTTGTCGACGCCTGCTTCGGCAGGGACGGGCAAGTGCTTGAGATGGAAAAGAAGAAGGGCAGACAGAAACCGCCCTTGCTCTTCGATCTGACCAATCTGCAGAAGGAGGCCAACTCCAGGCTCGGCCTGTCGGCCCAGCAAACCCTGTCCATCGCCCAGGACCTCTACGAAAAGAGAAAGCTCATCACCTATCCGCGCACGGATTCCAGGTACCTGACAAGCGAGCTGTTCGCGGAATGTCTGGACAACATGCGTGCGGTGTACGCCCATTTTCCCGAAATCTCCCAAGCGGCCGCAGCGAACATCAAGCAGGGGAATAAAAAGTTCGAATGCGTCAACGATAAAAAGGTCTCCGATCACCACGCCATAATCCCCACGACCCTGCGCGCCAATCCGGCAACGCTGGGCAAGGAGGAATGGGCGGTGTACGAGATGATCTGTAGACGGTTCGCGGCGGCGTTCATGGACGATGCCGTGTTTGCCGGTTCCACCTTGTGGATCGGGGTAGCGGGGCATCGTTACCGGGCCACGGGCAAGATATTTCAAGACAAGGGCTGGCTTGAAGCCGAGCCTTGGCGAGCGTCCGAAGACAACCCGCTGCCGAACCTGCGCAAGGGCGACACGGTAACGGCGCAAAGCCTCGAACTGGCGGCGCACAAGACCAAGCCTCCGGCGCACTTCACCGACGCCACGCTCCTGGCTGCCATGGAAACGGCGGGCAAATTGGTGGACGATGAGGAATTGCGGGAAGCCATGAAGGAGCGCGGACTCGGCACCCCGGCCACGCGCGCCCAGATCATTGAAACCCTGCTCGCAAGGAAGTACATTGCCAAGGACGGCAAGCGTCTCGTGGCCACGGACCTGGGTTGCTGGGCGGTGGATGTGGTCTGCTCCATGATCCCACAGGTCGCATCCCCGGAACTGACCGGCGAATGGGAAAAGCGGCTCAAGGAAATGGAGCAGGGGGCCTACGCCTACGGCATGTTCATGCATCAGGTCCGGGCGATGGTCAGTTCGGGAGTGGACCGGGTCAAAGGCTGCAACGTGCGTCCACCCACGTGTCCGGTGGTTCCTGAGAGACGGGCAAACAGTGGAGATAACTCATGAATTCCATCCTGATCGTGGATACAGACGGCAAAACCCTGTCCGACCTGCAGCGCAGGCTGCGCAAGACATTCACGACCCACATCGCCCTGGGGCCCCGCCTCGGGCTACAGAGAATCCGGGAAGAGGGGCCGTTTGCGCTGGTGCTGGCCGAATTTTCCATGCCCGAGATGGACGGTGTCGATTTCATGGCCAAGGTCGGTGAGCTTTGTCCCGAGAGCACCCGCGTGCTGTTCAGCCGCTGCGCCCCGGATGCCCGGGATCTCATGCGGGCAATCAACGAAGCCAAAGTCTTCCATGTTCTTCCCGCGTCCTGTGACGACCAGACCCTGACCGCAGTCGTGCAGCAGGGCGTCGACCGTTTCAAGCGCATATCGACCTCGGTTGCGAACATGAATGAAGTGCACGCCATTTTCGCCAAGGCCGTGCACGAGTTGGTGTGCTGGTTGCGCGGCGACGTCCGCGACATGATCAGCCCCGTGCTGCCCCTGTTGCGCGGATTGTGCCGCACCACGGGGCACAAGGATCCAACGCTGACGGAGACAGCCTTTCTTCTGTCCGTGATCGGACTGATAGCCCTGCCACAAGCGCTGCTCCAGAAAATCGCCGCTGGCGAAACGCTCACGGAAGATGAACGGCTGGCGTTCGCGCAACATCCGGAACACGCAGTTGAATGGGTCCGCCATCTTCCGCAATTAACCGAGGTAGTCACAATTCTGCAGGGATACGCGGATTTCATGCGTCTGGCCCTGCAGCCTGGCGCGGATACTTCCGCCATCGCGGAGGGCTCGGCCCTGCTGGCCATGTCCATGGAGTACAGGCGTACCGGCTATGAAAAGCTGGAAGACGGGGCCATCCTGTCACGCATGCGTGGCGCCGGGGTGTACTCGAAGGCATTGCTGAAAGCCATGGAAACGGAACTGACCCGTATGGATCAAAGCGAGATAGAGATCGGACTCGGCAAACTGCAACCGGGCATGGTGCTGGCCAGATCCGTGATCGGGATGCGGGAAGGCGGGGATGTGGTCCTGGTGCCCGAAGGCTACGAACTGTCCCGGACGACCATAGTCTTCTTGCGCCAGGCCGCGCGCCATGGTCAGGTCCGGGAGCCCTTTTTCATCCGCAGGATGAGTATCATTCTTCCAGAAGATAATGATACCGCTTGAGATTCGAATACGCCCATTCCAGTATCTTCTGCATTTCCGCAGCAACACCCTCCGAGTGCACCTGCCCCTGATAATGATTCAGATAATATGTCAGCGTCCCTGCATCTTCTTGATATACCAATACAATTGAATACTGCGAGGCAATGCTTGGCCGATCAGGGAATTCAGCCTGCGTAAGCACATGCAAGACGAATTTCTTCTTGTCCGAGACTTTGAGATCAAAGAGCTTGCTGGCGATGACCTCTTCTTTAAGTTTGTAGGACAGCAGAGTGCCGCTCTGGTCGGTGCCCCGTCCCTGGATATCGAGGGGGAACTTGCCGCTGGAGGCTGCCAGGGGCGCCACATCAGACGCGGGTGCGGCGGTTTGCTCCTGAACGGGCTTGGCGATGCCCGGGGTTGAATTGTCCTGTGTCTCGGCCAAGGCCGGAAATCCAAGAAGCAAAAGCGTCAAGGCGATGAAAAAGGTCCGGGTGCATTTCATGGAAAAACCTCATGTTGCAGGTGCATTTCAAGCTGATGGGAACAATTCAAGCAGTTGGCATTCATCTCTAGCAAAAGAGCAGCGAGGTAGGCAATGCTCCGGCATTCCACAACCTTGGCGGTTATTAAAGTTAACATAATTTTCATTATGAGACAAAAGAACGGAGCGCTGAGAAGTGACTCTGTGGACGAAATGGACCGCATGAAGGAACAAAAAAACCGGGTCAACGCTTCTGCGCCAACCCGGTCAATCAGGATAGGTCCACCGTCAGTTCATACCGTCATTGCCAGTCCATGCCGTCCATCATTTCCCAACCTTCTTCTCCCAATCCTTGAGAAACGCCTCTATCCCCTTGTCGGTCAGAGGGTGTGCCATGAGTTGGGTCAGGATCTTGTAAGGCACCGTGGCGATGTGCGCACCGGCCATGGCCGCGTCCAGAACGTGCATGGGGCTGCGCACGCTGGCCACGATGATCTTGGTGGTAAAACCGTAATTCGAGTAAATGCCCAAGGTCTGGTGCACCAGTTCCATGCCGTCCTGGCCCACGTCATCAAGGCGGCCCACGAACGGACTTACGTAGGCCGCACCGGCCTTGGCCGCCAGCAGAGCCTGGTTGGCCGAGAAAACCAGTGTCACGTTGGTCTCGATGTTCATGGACTTCAGGATGCGCACGGCTTTGAGGCCCTCGGCCGTCATGGGCACCTTGACCACCACGTTGGGTCCAAACTGCATCAGGTCCTTGGCTTCGCGGACCATGCCTTCGGCATCAAGGGCGATGACTTCCAGGCTGACCGGTCCCGGCACCAACCTGCAAATTTCCACGGCGATTTCGCGCCAGTCGGAAGCTTCCTTGCTCATGAGCGACGGGTTGGTGGTCACCCCGTCCACGAGTCCCATGTCCATGGCGGCCTTGATCTCGCCCAGGTTCGCGGTATCGATGAAAAATTGCATGGTCCCTCCTCGGGGTCGGGCTTTTACTCGACCATTTTCAGGTATTTGTCCCGGCATTCATAGCTGCAGAAACACTTGACCTCTTCGCCTTCCTTGATCCTTATGTCCGATTCCTTGGAAACATATGTCCCACAGACGGGGTCTTTGACCAGCACGCCCTCCTGGGCCAGTTTCTCTTCCTGCTTGTTTTTGACATCGACTTTCTTCTTCTTGTCGTTGGTCACAAGCTTGTAAAGGATGAAGCAGGCGACGGCCAGAATAACAAACTTGAGCATTGTTCACCTCGAAATGACGTTTGTGGTCTGCAGGATCCGATCGCCTTCCAGTTCATATCGGAGTCGGGACAGCCACTGTGAAGGACAAAGATCCCGGATGCGGATTTCCGGGGCCAGGTGCATGAGCGGAATGAGCACAAACGCCCGTTCGAACATGCGCGGATGAGGAATCTGCAGACGCGGGGAGTCCCACTGCAGGTCTCCGTAAAGGAGGATGTCGATGTCGATGATCCGCGGGCCCCAGCGCTCAGTGCGAACCCGGCCCATTTGCGCTTCAATGCCGGACAGGACTTGAAGCAGGTCTTCGGGGGAAATCGTGTCATCGACATTCACGCGCGCAACGCAGTTGGCGAACCAAGCCTGATCGCGCAACCCCTGGGGCTCGGTGCGGTAAATCGGAGACACGGCGTCCACGGCAAGGCCAGGAGCGTCATCCAGGGCTTTAACGGCGTGTTGAACATTGGCCACGGGATCGCCCATGTTCGACCCCAGACCGAGATATGCGCGTACGGTAAGTTTGGGCATTGATCTAAAAAGCTACCTTTTTCAGCTTGTGCAGGCAAGGGGCCAGATGTACCTTGCCGGGAATGCACGAAGAAATCGACGCCTATCTCCAGCACCTGACCGTCATTCGCGGCCTGGCCGAAAAAACCGTGGAGGCCTATGGCTCGGATCTGCTCTTCTTTCGCGAATTTCTCGTCGAACTGGGCGGAAGCCTGCAGCAGATCGATGAGCACGCCCTCTTCCTTTATATGGTCCACCTGCGCCGCAAGGGACTCAAAAACACCTCCCTGGCCCGCAATCTCTCCAGCCTGCGCGGTTTTTTCGAATTTCTGGTCCAGGAGCGAATTCTCCCCGGCAGCCCCGCAGCCCTGCTGGACAGCCCCAAGCTGGCCCGCAAATTACCGGAAGTGCTGTCCCGGAGCGAAGTGACCGCCCTCCTGAACCGCCCGGTCATGACCGACCGCCTGGGATTTCGCGATCGGACCATGCTCGAACTTCTCTATGCCTGCGGCCTGCGCGTCTCGGAGCTGGTGGCCCTGGCCGGGCCCGATTTCGACCCCCAGGCCGGGCTCCTGCGCGTACTGGGCAAGGGCAGCAAAGAGCGCTACGTGCCGCTGCACGACTCCGCAGTCAGCTTTCTCATGGCCTATCTGCGCCAGTGGCGTCCCCTGTTTGGTCCCAAGGTCGACACGGTTTTTCTCAACCGCTCGGGTCTGGGCCTGTCGCGGCAAGGCGTCTGGAAACTACTGCGTCGCTATGCGCTCGAAGCGGGCATAAACAGGCCGGTCTCCCCGCACACCTTGCGCCACTCCTTCGCCACGCATCTGCTCGAAGGCGGGGCCGATCTGCGCACCGTGCAGATCCTGCTCGGCCACAGCGACATCATGGCCACGGAAATCTACACCCATGTGCAATCGGCGCGCATGGCCGCCCTGCACCGCAAATTCCACCCCCGGTCCTGACATGACCCAAGCCGCAACCCGCAAAACCGTCATCACCTGTCACGCCAACGCCGATTTCGACGCCCTGGCTTCCATGATCGCGGCCAGCAAGCTGTATCCCGGCGCGCTGCTGGTCTTTCCCGGGACCCAGGAAAGTTCGCTCAAGGACTACTTCATCCAGAGCGCCATGTACCTCTTCAATTTCAAGACCATGAAGGACATCAACCCGCAGGAAGTGGGTTTGCTGGTCGTTGTGGACACCAGGCAGCGCTCGCGCCTTACGCATGTGGAGCCCCTTTTCGAGCTGCCGGACCTTCAGATCCATCTCTACGACCACCACCCGGCCACCGACGGGGCGCTTAACGCGAGCCTGGACATCTTCCGCCCCTGGGGCGCGACCACGTCCATCATCATCGAGAAACTACGGGAAAAATCCCTGACCGTCACTCCCGACGAAGCGACCATCATGGGCCTTGGCATCTTCGAGGACACGGGCGGGTTCACTTTCAAATCAACCACCGAGCACGATTTCGAGGCCGCGGCCTGGCTCCGGACCATGGGCATGGACCTCGAAGTCATCCGTGACATCATGAGCCGCGAGCTGTCCACGGAACAGATTGCCATCCTCTCCGAGCTCATCGACTCGGCCACCACCCATACCATAAACGGAGTGGACATCGTCATCGCCGAGGTCATCCTCGACGCCTATGTCGGCGATTTTGCTCTCTTGACTCACAAGCTCATGGACATGGAGAACATCCGCGTCTTGTTCGCCATCGGACACATGGGCGATCGCATTCAACTCGTGGCCCGCAGCAAGGTTCAGGAAGTGGATGTGGGCACGGTCTGCTCCTCCTTTGGCGGCGGCGGACACGCTTATGCAGCTTCGGCTTCCATCAAGGATCGCACGATATCTCAAGTGAAAGATGAGATTTTCGCCCTGCTCTACTCTCTCATCAACCCGCAGATGGTGGTGCGGGATTTCATGTCCGCACCCGTGGTACGCATCAAGGCGGCGCAGAGCGTGGCCCAGGCGGCGGAAGTGATGGTTCGTTACGGGCTGAAAGCCCTGCCCGTGGTCGAATACGGGGATCAGGTCTGCGGCATCATCGAGAACAGCGTGGCCGAAAAGGCCGTAGGCCACGGCCTGGGCGCGGAGCGGGTCACGGAATACATGCTGGAGGATTTTCTCTCCGTGACCGAAGAACAGGATCTGTACCAAGTCATGGAGATCATCCTGGGGCACAGTCAGCGTCTGGTTCCGGTGCTGCGGGGCCAGGAGATGGTTGGGGTCATCACGCGCACGGACCTCATCAACCTCATGGTTCAGGAACCGGCACGCATCCCCGACTCCCTGCTCTCCGACAGGCGGCAGGAGAAGAATATCCGTCAGCTCCTGCTCGAACGCCTGCCCAAGGACATCGTCGCCCTGCTCCAACTCGCCGGACGGACCGGGCAGGAACTGGGCGTTGAGGTCTACGCCGTGGGCGGGTTCGTGCGCGACATGCTGCTGGGCATTCCCAACGACGACATCGACTTGGTCGTGGAGGGAGACGGCGTCCTCTTTGCCCAGGATCTCGGACGAAAGCTCGGGGCGCGGGTGCGGCCGCACCTCAAATTCCGCACTGCGGTGCTCATCCTGCCCGGCGGGCAAAAGATCGACGTGGCCACGGCCCGCCTTGAGTATTACGAATACCCTGCCGCGCTGCCCATCGTCGAGCTTTCGTCACTGAAGATGGACCTCTACCGCCGCGATTTTTCCATCAACACCCTCGCCATCCACATCTGCCCGCCCCATTTTGGACGGCTGGTGGATTTCTTCGGCGGTCAGCAGGACCTCAAAGACGGCGTGATCCGCGTCTTGCACTCCCTGTCCTTCGTGGAGGACCCGACCCGCATCATTCGCGCCATCCGTTTCGAGCAGCGCTTCCAGTTCAAGATCGGCGGACAGACCGAGCGGCTGATCAAGAACGCCGTTCGCCTGAATATTTTCCAGAAGCTGTCCGGGGCGCGCATCCGACACGAGCTGCGTCTGCTGACCGAGGACAGCGCCCCCCTCGATGCCCTCATTCGCATGCGCGAGCTGGGCCTTTTGCAGGAAATCCATCCCTTGTTGAGCTTCCCCCAGACCAGGGAGGCCCTGCTGGAAGAAATCGAGAAGGTCATCACCTGGTACAAGCTCCTATTCCGCGAACAGGCCCCGGACATCTGGATCGTTTATTTCCTGGGTCTGGTTTCCGGTTTTGACGCGCAGCAGGTTAAGGCCCTGACCACGCGCCTGCAGTTTGCGCCCAAGAGGATCGAACTGGTGGAGTCCACCCGCCGCCAGTTGCGTTACGTGGCCATGCAGCTGGCGCAGTGGGAGAAGAGCAAGGGCAAGCCGGCCGATCTGTACGAGATTCTTTCCCCTCTCTCTCTGGAGGGACTTCTCTACACCATGGCCAAACAGCGCAAACCGGGCCAGAAGAAAGCCGTCTCCCACTTCCTGACCCACCTGCAGGATGTGGGCATTCAGGTCACAGGGACGGATATCAAGGACATGGGCCTGGAGCCGGGGCCACAGTTCGCCAGCATCCTGCGCGCCGTGAAGCGGGCGGTCCTCAACGGCGAAGTGCGCACGCGGGACGAGCAACTGGGCTACGCCAGGCGCATGGCCAGGTCGCTCGCGGGCGGACGAGCGGCCCCCAAAGCCGTTTCTTGACCAAAGGGAGGCAATTCTTTAACGATTTTTTGTCATTTTGGCTTGTCGGACAAATTTTTGGGAAATCATCATTTTACCAGGTTTGGAGGACGTATGCGTACACGAATTGGACTTGTTCTGCTGGCTCTTTTCCTCATGGCCTCAAATGCCCTGGCCAAGGACGTCGTCTTTGCGGTGGATGCCACCTATCCGCCCATGGAAATGATTGACGCCAACAAAAACATCGTGGGCTTCGGTCCCGAGGTCGTCATGGCCATGGGCCAGGCCGGCGGTTTCAACCCCATTCTCAAGAACACCGCCTGGGACGGCATCTTCGCCGGTCTTGCTGCCGGCAAATACGACGCCATCGCCTCCTCGGTCTCCATCACCGACGAACGCAAGCAGAGCATGGATTTTTCCGATCCCTACTTTGAAGTGAAGCAGGGCGTCATCGTGCCCAAGGGCTCCCCCATCGCTTCCGTGGCCGACCTGGCTGGCAAGACCGTGGCTTCCCAGATGGGCACCACCGGCTATTTCGTGTGCAAGAAGATCGAAGGCGCTACCGCCAAGTCCTACGACGAGATCGGCCTGGCCGTGGAAGATCTCTATAATGGACGCATCGACGCCGTCATTGCCGACGACGCCGTCGCTTCCAACTACGCCCTGCAGCACGAGCAGTATTCCCAGAAGCTGACTCTGGCCTTCCTCATTGCCCCCGAATCCCCGGAATACCTGGGCTTCGCCGTGAACAAGGGCAACCAGGAAACCATCGATTTGATCAACTCCGCCCTGGCCGCCATCAAGGCTAACGGCGAGTACGACAAGATCTACGCCAAATGGTTCGGAGCCAGATAGTGACATGAACCGGGGCCAACGCCCCGGTTTTCCTTTTTCTTTCCAGCGATTACGACAAGGCCAGTCATGAACCCACAATTTTCCAATAAAGCCGTCAAGATCGATATCGGCGACGGTGCGGCCATCCCCCTCAAGAAGGACTCAGGCCTTTTTAACGCCTGGTGGCTCACCTTCTTCGGGGCCATCGGCATCATCATCTACCTCTGCGTGACTCAGCCCGAGCCTTACTGGCGGATTCTGCAGTTTCTTCCCGACGGAGTTCTGATCACGTTCCAGGTTACGATTCTGTCCATCCTGCTCTCGTTGGTGATTGGCCTCTTCACGGGCCTGGGCCGGCTGTCGCGTAACAAGGTGCTGAACCTCATCGCCTCGACCTATGTCGAAGTCATCCGCGGCATCCCGCTCCTGGTGCAGCTCTTTTACATCTACTACGCCCTCGGTCGCCTCGAACTTTTCAAGGGACTGCCGCCCATGGCCGCCGCCGTGGTTGCCATGGGCATTTGCTATGGCGCGTACATGGGCGAAGTGTTCCGGGCCGGCATCGACTCCATCGACAAGGGCCAGGCCGAAGCGGCCAGGTCTCTGGGCTTCACCCGCGCCCAGACCATGATGTACGTGATCCTGCCCCAGGCCTGGCGGACCATCCTGCCGCCCGTGGGCAACGAGTTCATCGCCCTTTTGAAAGACAGCTCCCTGGTTTCCATCCTGGCCGTGTCGGATCTCTTACGCCGGGGCCGGGAGTTCGCCAGCGAATCCTTCCTTTATTTCGAGACCTATACCATGGTGGCTCTGGTCTACCTGGTCATCACGCTCTTCTTGTCCAAGGGCGTCAGCAAAATGGAGCAGAGGTTGAATTATTATGAACGGGACTAGGCCCATCATCGAGATCAAGAACGTCTACAAGTTCTTTGGCCAGTTGCAGGCATTGCACGATGTCAGCCTGTCCATCAATTCCGGGGAGAAGGTGGTCATCATCGGCCCCAGCGGATCGGGGAAATCCACCCTGCTGCGCTCCATCAACCGTCTGGAGACCATCGACAGCGGAAGCATCGTGGTCGATGGCAAAGACGTGAACGCCAAGATCAACGACATCAACCTGATCCGTCAGGAACTGGGCATGGTCTTCCAGAGCTTCAACCTCTTTCCGCACAAGACGGTCATAGGAAACCTGACCATGGCCCCCATGAAGCTGAAAAAAGTGCCGGAGCTTGAGGCCAAAAAACGGGCCTTAAGCCTGCTGGACAAGGTCGGCATCCGGGAGAAGGCCGAGGTCTATCCGGCCATGCTCTCCGGCGGCCAGCAGCAGCGCGTGGCCATCGCCCGCGCTCTGGCCATGAACCCCAAGATCATGCTCTTCGACGAACCGACCTCGGCTCTGGACCCGGAAATGATCGGCGAAGTCCTCGACGTCATGGTCACCCTGGCCCGGGAAGGCATGACCATGGTCGTGGTCACCCACGAGATGGGATTCGCCCGCGAAGTGGCCGACCGGGTCATTTTCATGGACCACGGACAGATAGTGGAGACGGGCACCCCGGAGCATTTCTTCACCAGCCCGGAACATCCGCGTACCCAGAAATTTCTGAGCCAGATCCTGTAGCCATGAAGACGATCCACGCCCCCTGGCGCATCAATTACATTCTCGGCCCCAAGCCCGACTCTTGCGTCTTCTGCCTGCCCGAATCCACGGATGGCGACGCGGAGCGCTACGTGCTGCACCGCGCCGAGCACTGTTTCGTGATCATGAACATCTTCCCCTACTCCAGCGGGCACCTCATGGTCACCCCGTACCGGCACGTCAGCAACATCACCGCCCTCGACACAAGTGAAAGTCACGAGATCATGGACTATGTACAAAAGTGCGCTTTTATCCTAGAACAGGCATTCAATCCGCACGGAATAAATATCGGTGTAAATATAGGCGAGGCGGCCGGTGCGGGAATCCGGGAGCACCTTCATGTGCATCTGGTGCCGCGCTGGAACGGAGACCACTCCTTCATGGCCGTCATGTCGGAAACAAGCGTTCTGCCCGAGCATCTGCGTTCAACCTATGAGCGCCTGAAGCCCTTTTTCAACAACCTTCAACGGTAGAGGTGATACGGATGCGATATCTCAAGGTGTTGGGGCTGGTTGCCCTTTTCTTCTTCTCCATGCTCTTCTTTGTTCAAAACCATGAGATCCTGATCCAGGAACTGGCGCTGGAACTCAAAGTCTTCGGCTGGCACTACCAGACAGAGGCCGTACCCTTCTATCTGATCATCCTCATGGCCTTTGTGATAGGCTCCCTGCTCTGTACCTGCTACTTTTTCCTGGAAAAAGTCCGTTTGTCCAAGCAGTGCCGCCAGTACAAGAAGGAAGTGGATGCTCTGGAGCGCGAAGTGGCTTCCCTGCGCCCCAAGACCATGGACGAGTACACCACTCAGGAATCCACAGAGAACATCCAGAATTGAGCACCCGGCACGATCCGTCGTTCCCTCTGCTGTCACGCGTCCCAAGGCTTATCGCTTCGGGACGCAATTTTTTTCCTCATATCGGGTAAATCATGCAACACCTCTCGTTCCCCGCTCTCGAATCCGAGCGCCATTGGCTGATCACCGGCGTGGCAGGCTTCATCGGCTCAAACCTGCTGGAGACCTTGCTGCTCCAGGGCCAGCAGGTTACCGGGCTGGACAATTTTTCCACCGGCCACCGCAAAAATCTCGAAGAAGTCCGGCTGAGCGTCACGCCCGAAGAATGGGCTCGCTTCCGCTTCATCGAAGGTGACATCCGTGACCCCCAGACGTGCGTGGATGCTTGCGGCGGGGTTGATTTCGTGCTGCATCAGGCTGCGCTTGGCTCCGTGCCGCGCTCCATTGTTGACCCCTTGCTGACTAACGCCAACAACGTGACCGGCTTTTTGAACATGCTGGTCGCCGCCAAGGAGTGCGGGGTTTCTCGTTTCGTGTACGCGGCATCAAGCTCCACCTACGGCGACCACCCCGGACTGCCCAAAGTCGAGGAGCTTATCGGCAAGCCTCTGTCCCCCTACGCGGTGACCAAATACGTCAACGAGCTTTACGCCGAGGTCTTCTTGAAAACCTACGGTATGGACTGCGTCGGGCTGCGCTACTTCAACGTCTTCGGCAAACGCCAGGACCCTGAGGGTGCCTATGCGGCGGTCATCCCCAAGTGGTTCGCGGGCCTGCTCCGCGGGGAGACAGTCTGGATCAACGGCGACCGTGAGACCAGCCGCGACTTCTGCTTCATCGACAATTGCGTTCAGGCCAACATCCTGGCAGCTTGCGCCAAGGCCCCCGTAGCCGGAGAAGTGTTCAATGTGGCATTCGGACAACGCACGTCGCTTGGTGAGCTTTTTTTCCTCATCCGCGACGAGGCCGCCAAGTTCGCTCCAGCCTGCGCGCAGGCCCTGCCCTCGCACCGGGATTTCCGGGCCGGGGATGTCCGTCATTCCCTGGCCGACATTTCCAAGAGCCGCAGGCTGCTCGGCTATGAGCCAGCCTGGGATGTCCGCGAGGGTCTGGCGCAGGCTGGCGGTTGGTATGCGAAGCATTTGGGGGCGTAATGCGTGAGGCGTAATGCGTGATGATGCCACTGCAAAAGGTCGCGAAAGAACCTGCGTGTCATTCCCGCGAAGGCGGGAATCCATTCTTTTCAGATAGTTAAAAAAGGCATGGATCCCCTTCTTCAAGGGGATGACGACTTTTTGCAGTGACGTCTGTGATGTGTAATGCGTAATGTGTGATGCTTGATGTGTAGGTTGAGAGATTTTTGGATGGGCCAGTGGCCTTGATTTTTTGATTGGTTCACCTTGGAGAATATTTCATGCAATGGCTCAGATCACTGTTGGGGCTGCACGACCACGCCGATCTTTTCTCGCCCGTGCCCCCCAATCCGGCCCAGGACGCTCTGGCCGCCATCGACGACCTCTCACGCGCCATGCGCAACCATCAGGGGGCCGTGGACATCTGCTCGGCCCTTGGTAACCTCTACCGCATGCGCGGGGAGCTGGACCGGGCCATCCAGATGCGCAGCTCCCTGCTGCGCCGCGTGGACTTGAGCCGCGAGGATCAGGCGCGCGTCTGGTTCGAACTTGGGCGCGATTATTCCCGGGCAGGTATCCTGGACCGGGCCCAGGAGGCCCTGCGCCAGTGCCGGGACATCGGGGGCGAGAATCCCGCCCTGGACCTGGAACTGGCCCTCCTGCACGCCAAGGGTGGAGATTTTTTGTCCGCCAGCCGGCAATACAGGAAGATGGGGCACAACCTGCAGGCGGCGCACTACCTGGTCCGGGCTGCAACGGCCGGAAGCGGCGTAACGGACCTGGGGCTTTTGGCCGAGGCCAGGGAAATCCATCCCGCCTCCCCCGAGGCCTGGCTCGAAGGGCTTATGTTCGAGATCCGCCGGGAAGCCTGGGACAATGTTCTGGCCCTTCTCGATCAGGGGCTCGGGGCCGTGGGCCCGAATCTGGGTTTCGTGCTGCTCGATCCCCTGCTTGATTTCGAGGACTCGGGCGTTCCCGTGAAGGCCATCATCCCGGCATCGTATCTGGACGGCCTGCTGGCTGTCATTGACAAACATCCCCCGGACCTCGCCCCGCTGCATTACGCCGGTTGCCTGCTGCGCGCCCACGATCGCGTGGAGGAAGCCAAGACATGGCAGGAGAAAACCCTGCTCATGAGCCCAGCCTTCTGGCCCGCGCGTCTGGAACTTCTGACCATGTCCCTGCCCGAGCAGCGGATGACCCCGGTCTTTGAATTACAGCTGGAATTTCTGCTGCGCCGGGCACGAGAGGCCAAACGTTTTGTCTGCGGCCGCTGCGGTTTGAAGCGCGGACAGATCTTTTTCTGCTGCCCCAAATGCATGTCCTGGCACTCCATCACCATCCGCCAGCTCTTAAGCGACGAGGGGTCATGAACACGGTCAAGGTCACGCCCATGATGGAGCAGTACCTGCGGGTCAAAGGGGATTATCCGGACACCCTGGTCTTTTTCCGCATGGGCGATTTTTTCGAGCTGTTCTTCGAAGACGCCCAGATAGCGGCCCGGGAGCTGCAGATTGCCCTGACCAGTCGCAACCCCGGCGCGGAAAATCCCGTGCCCATGTGCGGCATGCCCCACCACGCCATCGACGAATACCTGCGCCAGCTTCTGGACAAAGGGTACAAGGTGGC
>Ga0075011_10000926_pt1 | contig 15768 bp, 15 predicted proteins | sample TARM_MetaG_T_14_FD_72354 | JGI IMG/M metagenome (GOLD analysis project Ga0075011, IMG submission 72354) | Freshwater microbial communities from Pennsylvania, USA, analyzing microbe dynamics in response to fracking - TARM_MetaG_T_14 | ecosystem: Environmental > Aquatic > Freshwater > River... | reverse complement strand
ATTTTTAATGGGGGGATCGGTGGGAATTGAACCCACGTATGTCGGAACCACAATCCGATGTGTTAACCACTTCACCACGATCTCCATGGGGCGAATAGGGGGATTCGAACCCCCACGAGCAGGTTGGAAGCCTACCATTCTACCATTAAATTATATTCGCATAGTACTCCTGGTGGGAGTCGAACCCACACATCTACTGTAGACACCAGATCCTAAGTCTGGCGTGTCTGCCAATTCCACCACAGAAGTATAATTTGGTACCCCGTGCGAGAATCGAACTCGCAACTCCACCTTGAAAGGATGGTGTCTTAACCATTTGACCAACGGGACTTAATAGAAAGGGTGAGTCCGTTAAACGCACCCTTTAATCGATCTTTTTTCTATTGATTCACTTGGACAATAGAGAAAACCTTGACTCACACTAAGCTATAAGCAAAGCGTTCAGTACTGGTGAGAGGATTCGAACCTCCACGTCCAAAGGACAACGGATTTTAAGTCCGTAGCGTCTGCCTGATTCCGCCACACCAGCATAATAAGAATGGAGAAGGTGGTGGGATTTGAACCCACGATAAAGGAGTTGCAGTCCTTTGTCTTAGCCGCTTGACGACACCTCCGATATGAATAGCTGAGTTGCCTGGACTCGAACCAAGAGTACTCGCCTTCAAAGGGCGATGCCTTACCGATTTGGCTACAACTCAATAATAAGAAAAAGTGGAGAATGCGGGAGTCGAACCCACAACATCCTGTTTGCAAAACAGGTATTCTACCATTGAATTAATTCCCCATTATGGTGAAAGATGAAGGACTCGAACCTACAACATCCTGCTTGTAAGACAGGCACTCTACCATTGAGCTAATCTTTCATAAGTGGACACTACAGGGATTGAACCTATGACCGATCGGTTATGAGCCGACTGCTCTACCAACTGAGCTAAGCGTCCATGGTCAGAATGAAAGGAATTGAACCTTCAACCTCACCGTCCCAAACGGTGTGCTCTGCCAAATCGAGCTACATTCTGAATTTATTATTTTTATAAATATTAACTAAACTCTGAGATAATAGACAAAATATATTTGTTGCGTATTGTCGAAATCCTCGTGCGTTGACATAAAAGTAAAACGATTCATCATGCACTTTTACTTTTTCAGTTATTCTGAAGATTCCAGCTCTTTCTAACTTGTTCATTTCCCATGTAAAAGTGAAACGATCAAAGAATAAAATCTCGATGTCGTCATCATTTTCAACAATGTGATAGCCAGTAATTAGTCTATCTTGATAACTCATCTGAATACTATCAATGTTGTAATCACTACTTTTAGGAACCTTAATGACGATAAAGTTTACCTTACCATTAGGGTAACCAAGTTCTTTCTTCATCTTTTCTGTTATTATCTTTGTTTCTATTGAAATAGTAACATCAGAACGATGACGTAAGCTAACAATGTGAGATTCGTTAGCGTTATTAAATGTTAATGTTGATTTCAATGATAACGCTCCTCTCTACATTAAGATAAAGGTTCCCCCTTCAACACAAAGTGAAGAAAGGGGACTGTCTTTCACGCATGAAAGAGATTCTGTAGGCGAACCAACCTGCGGGTACTCTCCGCAACTTGACCGAAGTTAAAGTTCTCAATAAAATAAGATTTATTGAACTACCACCCCTTACCGCTTCACGGTTGAAGAGATGGATTCCTAAGAACACGCACCTATTGGCACGTTTTAATTAGGCTATCCCCGCAGTCCCTGCGGTTCTTATGTTTTTTTTAATTTAATGGCAACTTAACAATCATTTGGTTTTTATGATAGTGTTATATGCCTTTAATGTTCTTAATGATAGTATATAACAACATTAGACAATTGTCAATAGTAGCGAGGATGCATCCCCCACTTACTGAAGTTGAAGTAGGGGGTGTTCTCCTCTAAGATTTAATAAATCTATGTTGAAATTGCGTGTTCACCCATCTCATCCTTGAGAACAATCAAGTGCCATTGATCAATGAGGCGTAACGAGATGGCGCAATGTTTCAAAAGTTAATCATTAGGTGTGCTATTACGCTAAAGAGGATTACGGTTGATCCAGCACCAGCCAAAGCCAGTAGCCAGCATAACCCTCACTCCTTAGATGATGGCTGCTCCTAAGCCGACATTCCTAATGATTTTGAAAGTGCCCAATGAGAGAATCGAACTCCCAACTGATGATTACAAGTCAACTGTTATTCCTTTTAACTAATCGGGCTTGGCAGGGGGAATAGGAATTGAACCTATCTCAGCAGGTTTTGGAGACCCGCTCGCCGCCTTGGAACATGTACCCCTATGGAGGAGAGTGTGGGATTTGAACCCACGGTACGTTGCCGTACGCTGGTTTTCAAGACCAGTACAATAAGCCACTCTGTCAACTCTCCATGGCTGTCCCAGTAGGATTCGAACCTACGACAAATCGGTTAACAGCCGATTGCTCTACCGCTGAGCTATGGGACAATAATTATGATGAGGAGAATGAGGGAACGGAGAACCACTTCCATTCACTCACTTCGCACAAATATAAGCAGGAGCGGTAAGAATCGAACTCACCCAGCAAGTTTTGGAGACTCGCTCGCCAACCTTGGAACATTCGCCCCTATAAATGATAGTCTTGCTCGCTTTCGAACCCAAGACAAATACTCAGGTTCGAAAAACGAAAATGTAATAATATCACTTGAACTGATCAGGATCAAGCAGTGGCTTTTGCGATGTGAAAGTTGTGAACTTTCATGAGTGTTCCCGCACTCGTTGAGCACACGCTCTCATCACATAATAAGTATGGTAGGCAGAGAGGGATTTGAACCCCCGAAACCAAAGGTGTCAGATTTACAGTCTGATTGCTTTAACCACTTGCATATCTACCTATAAATCATCTAACAACAAGAGCCACTTATTGTCAGATGAATGAAAACTTGGTTTTCGCAAAGCCGAGAGTTGAACTCAGTAATTAAGGGTCTTGGAGTCCCTAAACGAATACCCATTCTCTTCGCGATATTGGTTGCGGAGGTGAGAGTTGAACTCACGGAGTCAGGCTTATGAGACCTGATTGAATACCGATTCTCCCCGCATTGGTGGAGCTGACGGGAGTCGAACCCGTGTCTTGCTCTTTCGTTAATAAAACACGTCTACACGCTTTTCAAACTTCTTTTTCACACTTAAGGTAGTGAACACGCATTGTAACTATTGCCAATGAATGATTGGTATCTTTTGTTTAATCAGGACGGCACACCTGAATCTCCAACAATGGGCGATGGATGCCTGTTCCATCTTTTAAACAAAGAGTTAATTAAATAGTATGAGGTATTTCTTGTTTTGTCTATGCGTTTATATTTAAGGTAGTGCTTATGCGCACCAAACAGCGTGATGTTCTATTCCTTCCAGAACAATCGAAACCAAAACAACCCCAATAATTCAGTGTACCCGTTGCCCTTAAAACCAATTGGTATGAGGGCAATATGGATAATCACTTTTATCTCATCTAACAACTACAGTCATGTCGTAGTTAAGTATGAGGGGGAGAGGATTCACTTTCGTCTTTTATAGAAAAGTAAACTGATCTCTCAAAATAAAATAAAGTAGAGGCCTTCGCCTTACAACGATACAACTCGTAAATATTCAGCCACGGATAGAACAAGTCTGAGCTAAAAGGAGCGACCCTTTAACTTCTTGCCCTTTGATACACCGGGAGGGATTAGTTTTACCTCCAACTCACCGAGACATTCAGTATTTGTAAAATTCCTATTTATTCTAATAGTGTATTATTTTAAATACAGATTTGTCAGCGAGTACAACGTTCTTAGATTATAGCCTGATTTCTCAAGCATCAACTGTTGAGTAGGTTAGGTTTGCGGTACCAGCTTTCTCAATCATACTGCTAATATGAAGATATCTGGGGGAAATCGGCTATTTCCCTGTTTTACCCTACCTCTAAGTTCCGTTTGCTTTTTTACTATTGCGCCATTGCACGAACCTCTTATCCTTGGTCTTTTCCAAAACCTCCACCTTTCTTCTTCACAAAAGAAGGGTAGGTATCCAACAAAAGGTATCCCTGATGTTTTTTACCCGATATTCGAGACTCTCTCAGCAGACTGTCACATCATCTTCACTGAGTTCTACTTCATTCTATTTTCAAAGATCAATTCTCTCTCTATTTCGTTATGTCTTATCAACTTGCTCGTTGTTTCAGCATAAAGGTGTAACGTCACCTCATCCTATAACAGACCATTTAGGTTTATAGGCCAATCGCTAACTTTCTAACGATTAAAGTTATTTACATTATTCAACTACAAATAATATTATAACACATTTTTAGACTATTGTCAACAGTTTTATAAAAAATAATATATAACATCATTATTTTCAATAGTTAGACCTTGAAAGGAAAAAACCCCATGAAAAACAAAATGGTAGACACAGGGTTTTCTAACTGATCCCTAATTATCATAGTTGATCAAACACAACATGATTTCATTCGTCTTTAGATCGGGATTTCCACCCGATATGGTTGTCTAAACACAACCAGAATCTCATAGCGTCCTTTAGAAAAAGGGTTTCTGCTTATCCTTTGCGTCTACGTATTCCGCCACTAAAGATAAATGAATAGTGCTAATGGATGGATTCGAACCATCGACCACCACGTTATCAGCATGGCACTCTACCACTGAGTTACATTAGCATGGTTGACCCGGCAGGATTTGAACCTGCGACCAATCGGTTAAAAGCCGACTACTCTACCGCTGAGTTACGAGTCAATGATAAAAACTTATTCTTGTTATAATCCTTCTAAGCTTGTTGTTGTAACTCAAAATAAAGATCTTTTCTATCCATTCTTTCTTTCTGTTGAGCCTTAATAAAAGTCTTACAATTACTTTATCGTCAGCAATCCATTTCTGTTTAGGACAAGTATTGCGTAAGGGTGCAACATCACCCCGTCTTACACCAGACCATGTAGGTGTGTAAGCTGATGAACTGTTTACCATTCATCAGAGTTGAGTAATCTCAACGCTGTAATTACAGTGTATCATTAATTTAGACAATTGTCAATAATAATATTCATCTTTTTTTAAAAAAGATTGGCTAAGCGTTTTTTTGAATGATCAGGAGCAGAAAACACTTAGAAAAAACTGATCCACCTTATAAGGCGAGAGGATCAGGAGTTGAACCTGAATAGTTATTTTTTTAAAAAACAACATAACAACGCATACTCTCATGGAATAGACAAATGAAGAAGATGAGGGGGATGAACATTCTTCATCTGTCTATAAAAACTATTATAACATTAATTTAGACAATTGTCAAGTATGACATTCGCTTATCAATGTAAAATCATCGTCAGACAAATCGAATGATTGTCTTTTAATTATTAAATTTCGTACCATTTTTAAGCGAGAGCTAAAATTTAGTTTATCTTCGGTGATCCAAAAATAAAACTTGGTTAAATTCACTATCTCTATGTTAGGGAAATGAATTGTCTTTATAACTGATTGATTGTCGTTTTTCATGCTAAATATAAATTCACCATTTTCAAATATCGTTTTTTCTGAAATGAACAACAGCACATATAACGATTGAATAAACATTACTTTCGGTGTTTGTTCATAGTATTTGAAATGCTCAATAGATATGATTAAATCTCGTTTTGGTAAACCTGAAATATTATTTTGATCAATAACATCCTTGAATAGCGCCACTTCGTCACTGAAATCATCAACTTTGATTAATTGGTTTTGTTCATACTTTAGTAATTCCCCGTCAAAGTCCTTAACTTTAAATTTGTCTACAACCCGCGAGAAAAAAGAACACCCATTCATGTAAGTTTCTTCAAGGAAGAGTAAATGAGGTTGGTTAAACAACTCACCATCCTCAATGTAGGGAATCATTACGTCAGGTGGGTCTTGTTCAAATTGAAAGGATGTGAAATGAAAAATACCTTCCTCACTCATTGAATCACCACCACTCTGAACGTATCTTGTCCAGTACTTTTTCTGTTAATTCTTTTTCTTTTCTTTCTTTCTCGATGACATTTTTCATTTTTTCAATAATAACAGGAAGAATATCTTCGATTTTCGTTTCCGCTGTTACAACGATATCAATCTTATATCTTTCAGCCCAACCAGGGAAAATACCTTCAACCTTTACGTTATCACCATTTTCATCGAACGAATGCTGAAGGTTTTTAACCATTTGAATCGCATCTTGAATAGATTCTACTATTTTGTCAGCCGACATATTTTCTATGCTTTGACCGTTTCTAAACTGTTTCAATTCCAATCGATAGTTATTATTCAAACCTACTTTGCTGGGGTATAAATAAGTTAATTCATCAAACATATCACCTAAAACTTCTCTTAGTTCCCACTTGTCTTCACCCATCATATCTGGGATCATGTATTTTTCTGTTTTAAACCGTCTAACCATTGTTGTATGCCTGCCTGCTGCATCAATTAAGTAGTTTAAGTCTCTCTCTGAGATTTTCTCACCTTTTTTATGCTGTCCAATAATTTTGATTAGGCGAGGGGAGAGATACAACCCGAATGTTTTATTTGTCAATGTGTATATGCCCATTGTGATTCCTCCTGGTTTCATTTGTTATTCGTTTCATAATTTTGAAGGTACTGATAAAGAATTGATTGAGACTCATCTAAATCTCTTGATAGATAATGTAACAGCACCTTCTGATTCACGTGTAAGATTAAAGCAATAACATTGGTAGTATTACAAGTAAAAAGAAGAAACTAAAGGCAACAATCATAATGAATATATTATTACTTAATGATTGATCATCAAGTTCAACATTTATATTATTTGCATCGATCGTGTTGACGTATTCATCATATAAGGCAGCGTTGTCGTTAGTATCGATGATATTATCAATAGTCACAGTGCCGGAATCCTCATCATATGGGGCATGAATAGAGTAGATTGTACCGTCTTTGTGTTTAACAAAAAAGTGATCATCCCCACGCACAATATTCTGTTTGATACCAGTAATTTCATAGGTATCCCATTCATTTTCGATAGCCTCGTGTTGTAGTTCAAGTACAGCCTCTTGTTCCTTATCACTAATTATCATAGGACGCGTGATTAAGACAATAGATAGGATTGCACTAATTAATCCAAGAATAAAAAACAAACCAGAACCTCTTCGTCTATTTGGATTAAAACTTGATAAACGAGAAAGGGATATCGATATTAATATCGCTCCTACCACACAAAGAAATATTCCTCCGGTAATGTAAAGGGTTGTCATGTTTTTTTCCTCCTATATCTTTATTTTTCGTTTTCTAATAAGTAGGGGGCCAAACAAAATAATCGTTGCAAATGAAACAATTAAAAGAGCTTAAAAAAATCTTTCATTATGCATCTTCCTTTCCTTGTTCTATGTTATTAATCCGAATGTCTAATCTCTCGATATCATGCTTAAGGTCTCGGATATATTGTTTGGACAGTTCGATATCGTCAACTTTTAATGATAGGTCTTGGTTTAATTCTGGTCGTTCAGTTAATATAAAATCAACACGATCTCCTTTAGATTCAATTTTTAGTACGGATTCATTTCTTTCTTCTTCAAGTTGTTCGATCTCTACTAAATGATCCTCTAATGTTATTTCATTAGAATGATCTGTTTCAAGAAGATTGAATAAAAGCAAGAAAGCTAAAAGAGAGAGTATCACTCCAGCCCATAGGCTCATTTCAGAATCACTCATTATTCATCTTCCTTTCTTTGTTCTAAATTGTTCATTTTAAGTTTTAATCTTTCAATATCAGTTTTTAAGCTTTTGATATATCGTCTGGAGTTTTCGATGTCGATAGAGAGGTCATTTTCAAACGCTGCCTGTTCACTTAATCTAAAATGAACAATCTCACCGTTAGACTCAATCAATGTAACAATTTCAGCTCTTTCATTCTCAAGATCGGCAATTTCTTCTTGGAGTTCACTTAGTTCTTCGCGGTCACCTTTAGTTAACTGGGGGTGAACAACGAAAAGTAAAAATGAAACTATAGCAAGAAAGCTAAGAGGTATAACAATATGCAAAACAAAATCTTTCATCATCCATCATCCTTTCTTTATGTCTATTCAATAAAATCTTATTTTAAATTATTTGACGTTTTATTTATTTTTTATAACGTTTTCCGAGAAACAGATGTTTTTTGCACCGACTAAATCACGATGACCTTTATAACCGCATTTACATTTGTAATTTCGATCATTGACTTTGTTTTTCTCTCCGCAACTCGGACAAATTTGGCTCGTGTAAGCAGGATTTACATAAACAACTTTTATCCCTTCCATATTTGCTTTGTATTCAATATAGGAAGAAAGGCGATAGAACGACCATGAATGCAAATCTTTTCGTTGTTTTTTTCTAAGCCGAACGGTTTGTCTTATATTTGATAACTTCTCAAGTTTAATAACAGTAACGCCATTTTCTTTTGCGAAATTTACGATCTCACGACTGATTTTATGGTCTTTATCTTGCATCCACCGTTGCTCTTTATTACCTAACTTAATAACAGCTTTCATTTTTTTGTTCTTCATTAGTTCTTTTCGTTTCGATGCAAACTTTCGTTTCATGAATTTATTTTCTCGACCGTTACCAAAAAACTTCACTTTTCCATCTTCTGTTATCGCCACGGCAGGAACCTTAATCCCTAAATCAATTCCCATTACTTTTTTGTCGGAAGTCTTTTTTGTTTTTTTATCTGATGTATTAACCGTTAATGCAATACAGACTATCCATTTCCCATTACGATTACTTAACGTTGCAGTTCCCAATTTATGAGAGAGTAACCGCTCGACACGATTATCTTTTGAAGCACACAACTTTACTTTCATGCGATGATTGTTTCCGTCTACCATCGCTGACAAGTCAATTTCATTGGGTGATACCTTATATGACTGATTGTTCCAGACACACGTCTCATTGAACAAATCAGGAATAATGTCAAAATTGCGTTTTTTAGAAAGGTTATAAAAAGTTTTGGCATCTCTGATAGCCTGAGCTTTTAATCTACCAGGAAGATCTGCTTTAATATGTTTGCTTGACATTTTAGTATCAAATTCTTTTTCTGTAATCGTTCTCTTTGCAATTTGTCTAACAGTTTCGGAATATTCCCTCACCATATGTTTCAAGACCAGTTCTTGTTCTACTGTTGGCTTTAGTTTTAACTTTAATGAAATCGTCTGAGTCATACTTTCGTCTCCTATAAACTAATAAATTTGACATTCTATTTAAAGAAAAGATTTTAAGGTAATGGCTTACAGTCCTTAACTAAGGGAGTGTCATCGCCCCATCCCAAGACAGACCTTATAGGTTCTTGGGCTAACAAATGAATGAATCATTCATTACAGTTCAACCTTTTTAATTATTGTCTATTCGGTTGAACGATAAATTGTTGAATAACAACGTCTTTTTTTTCACTTGGATAACCATAGGCATTGACATAGAAATTGATATCACCTTTTTTAAAGGTGCTCACTAAATGCGTATGACCAAAAATCCAATGAGAAGCATGAATGAACGGTACGGTTGTATCGTAACAAGCATTTCTTTTGTAATAAGAAATAGGTGGATGAAGAGGTGGTACATGACTGACAAAAACATCAATAGACACATCTTCAAGGGAATCATACCAGTCCATGTAATCTTTATATAGGAAGTCAGGTGTTTCGCTATAAGGTACCCCAGCATAGATATACTTACTGTCATTCGATTGTGTGAGATAAAACTGTTTGTCTTGGTCATTATCCAATGTGTACCACAGACCTGCTCCTGCAAAAACAATACCTTTATAGGTTTTAACTGTCTTATGAAGAGGAACAACACCTGAAATGAGAGAGGCTTTGTTAATAAATTCGTCCACTCGATTTAATGAATTTTTGTATTTTTTTCGTTGCGTTTTACTTAATAAGTAATAATCATGATTACCAACAACGAAAAACACACGTTCATAATGCCGACTGGCTTCTTCAAGAACCCATAAACTTTGATTATTCCATTCTGAAAAATCTCCCGCAATAACAAGAACGTCTCCTGTTTTTCTTTTTAATAAATCCTTAACCAACTCTTTTGTTCGAGACTCCCATTTTAGTTGATTCTTATGAAAGGGAATATGATGGTTGATATGTAGATCAGAAACATAATCGATTTTCATTTTGATTCACATCCTTTTTCGGTAATATATTTATATTCTAACATAAATATAGACAATAGTCAATATCTAAAGCTGGTATAATTCTTTTGAATATACATATGATAAGGAATAAGCAAGAAAAAAATGGGAAGCGGTGAGAGAATGAACATGCTAACAAAGAATGACAAAAATAAGAAATTTGAAGATATGCGGATACTACAACAAGTAAAAGTTCAAAACAAGTGGATACTTTACCATCCATCAACTTATCAAATGAATTTTACTTGGAAGTCTCTAAAAGAAATGGTCGATAAAGTAGAAGGATCAAAGAAATCGCTTATAGATATTCATGCGCATTACACACTTAAAGAAGATTATTATGCACCGTATGTTCGATTTGCTTTAGAATGCCAATTAGAAAACGCAGCAAGGATTGAATGGTATAGTTCAAGTGAATCCTTACTTGATTTATTAATCCCTGTACCAAAAAGCATTGTTGAACAACAAGCCTTACTTTCACACTTTTTATATGGTGAAAAGCACGAAAAAATCGGAGAATTAAAAGAGACTGTTCGAATAGATATTGAAAGGCTACAATCACAAAAGAGAAACGTAGTAAAATACTGGACCTAAAAGATTTCCCTTTCAAAGGGAACAAGCATAAAGGGTATTACTTGTGCTTATCATAAGTATGAGTATAAATTAGGTATTAGTGAACAACTAATAAATGAGGATGATGAAATTATGAATAGTAAGTCTGAAGTGGTAAAGGTTAAGTATTTACACTCACCTGTTGTAGAATTGATAGACGTTATCGTGAATGAATTCATTGAAAAAGAAATCAATGAAACAGAAAACACATTAATTGGACCAGTTTCGTTCCAGATTCAAACCATGGGTGATGGAAGACCTCATGCGTTTGCATTAGTAACATATTCCTGCAAGGGAGAGTAAATTTATTTTTCTTAAGAGAGAACGCCTTTCATATCTGAAGGGTGTTCTTTTTTTGTACATTTTTTAATTATCGTTTATTCATGACCTATTCGACTTTAATCACCTATAAATTATCACGTCATACATAAGATAATATAAACCATGATGAACGAGGTGATCAAAGTGAAACTATATCATATCTCTGCTCACTTAGAAAATAAAGAAATTTTTCATCCGAAGATACCTAACTATCGTTTAAAAGGCGAAAATGAAATAATCAAGCGAATCAGTGTATCAGATAGCATAGAAGGGTGCTTAACGGGGATGCCTAATGGAGGGTCAAGCTTAGGAGAAACACTGAATCAAACCAATCGTTTATTAAAAGTGTTTGAGTTTGATTTAAACGAAGTAAATCTGGCGAAGGGTTCGGTTATTCCGCCTCATATCTTATTCAAAAACGGATGGGTGATAGATGCTCTTCGGACGAATGAACATTGGATCACTCAAAGTATCAAACCTTCCAACCAATATTTGATTGAAGTCATTCGTTGGGAAGAATATGATGAGCCAGTCATTCCAGAATACCTGGATATGAAAATTAATGATGAGGTCATGACTATCATTGAAAGTGTTATTTACGCAACTAAAGAAATGGAGATGGAAACAAAATGAAATTAGGATCAAAACGTCAAAAAATGTACACTCATGCGTTAGCTAAAGCTATCGTTCAAAAGAGCAAGAAGGTTATTCCAGAAGTTGAAGCGGAACAGGCCGCTATTGCTGTAACAAAAACACTGATAAAATCAGGAGACAGCTTAGACTTGAGAACAGTGAATGATACCGCTCGATTTATTGTTAAACAAAAGACACGCTATGAAAATGGAGAACTGGTGTATATTCCAGGTGAGGGTGTTGTTGATAAAGAAGATGGCACACTTTATGTAGACATTTAAAAAGAGACCAACAAGGGTCTCTTTTTTTTAGATTCCAAAATGATTTTTTAAAGAATCTCTTAATTCACTTTTTCCTTCTTCTGTTAATTTCCCTAAGTAATATAAAAATCTTCCTTTAGAAACAGATCGAACTTGTTCAGCTTTCGCAATGCCCGTTGACGGCTCATCTTCAACGAAAGCATCTGGCTTCATGATAAACATATCTTCCGTCACTTCAAATTGACTTGGATACTTACACGTTGATTTGGTAATTGGAACAACGGTAATCAATTTTGAGAAGCGATTGAAGCTACTATTTTCAGATGCGACAATGACAGGTCTAACCTTATCCATTTCACTTCCGACATTTACACCTAAGTTTACACACCAAACGTCTCCGAAAGATACCGAGAAATCTGATAATTTCTCTTTGATGGTCATTTCCATCTCTTCTGGTAAGGCATCAAACTTATTCTTGAATCGTTCCGTATCAAAACTATCAATGTTTAAGTATGTTTCGATCTTTCTTTGTGTTTTCTCTGTTTTTACTGTTTTTGTACTCATAGTTCTCTCTCCTTTTTTAAATATAGGTTTTCATACCCATCCCTTTTATATAAAGCTACCTTAGTTTATGCCAGAAAATGCTTTTCTATTACTGATTTACATTAAAACTCAATGTTCCATTCATCTCAGTATAAGTGACCTCATATTTGTCCATCAATGTTTTAACCAGCGTAAGATATTCTCGTCTTCGTGTATTTTCATTTTGAATGAACATATTTGTTTGTTCAATCATATCTGCACGTGAACTATTTTTTATTGCCTCTACATCTCTATTAATTGCTGTTAATCGACTATTAATCATGTTGATGATTTTTTTCTGGTCGTCTTCATCATAATCTTTTGATAGTTTGATCTGTCCGTTTGATTGCAGCTTTTGATTGTAAGTTGTTTGTTGCTTTTCAATTGTTGACTGTAAGCTTAGTCGATTTGTTTGACTATCTGAATACAGCAAAACCTTATTTTTAATCGTTTGCGTTGAATCCAAAAGTGATTGATGTAAATTGAGACTATACGTAAAAATATCTTCTTTCGAATCAGAAGGTGCGGACGGCTTAATGGTTTCTTCGTTAGGTGGATTTTCTTCAGTCGGGTATGCATTTTCGTCCATGTCTATATCAGCAGTATTTACATCGTTCTCTTCGATTTTATCAAGTGATTCTGTCGATATTTCATGTTTGTCTGTATCTGTGGATGTGCCTGAGTCGTAAATCGTCTGACTATAATTCCAGATGAATGAAGAAAAGAAAACTAAAAACAAAACAAGAAAAATCATTGACAATACTCTCAATAGGAAAGCGTATCTATTAGATTTTGTCTCAGTTTTTTTAATAAAATGTTTATCATCTTGACTCCCACCAGCCTCAATATTTTCATTTGTGGTTTCTATATCATCATAATTGTCTTCTTGGTCACTATGTGTTAAATCTTCTATTTGAATGCGATCTTCCCTTACTTTTTCAGTAATTTTTCCTTTTGTATATTTCAAATTTAATGGCTTATTTCTTTTTGAAAACCAAAACATAATAAAACTCCTCTCTCATTTATCTTCTCTATAAGTAGTCTATTCATTTAAGGACTAAAAAAACACTAAAGTATGCTCGTTATTGACTAATGTCAATATTTAAAGTATAATATAAGTATAACAAAATAAAAAAGGAGTGATTGTATGAAGGATATTGCATCACTAAATGTGCCAAAGGCGAAAATTAATCAATTGTTAAAAAAAGGATTTGAAACAACAGAGGATCTTCTTAGACTAAAACCACTACACTATGATGACTTTACGACACCGAAGAAAATAAGTTCGTTGAAAGATGGCGAAATGGCATCGGTGTTTGTTAAAGTGACATCTGTTGAATCAAGTGAAAAAGTCTTGACGGTAAATGTTGAAGATGAAGAAGGGGATACATTTAGAATTGTATTTTTCAACCAATTTTTCATGAAGAATAAAATCTATCGGGGAAAATGGTATACGTTTGGAGGTAAAATCAAGCGTTCATATCCTTTCTTTAGTATGGCGAACCCTTTTCTGGTTAAAGAAGGACCTGTGAAACAAATACAGACACGGTATTCGAAAATTAAAGGAATGAGTGACGAATATCTGAGAAAATGTATTGCTTTAGCGGGTAAGGAAACTGATTTCACTGATGAATTAGATGTTGATGTGAAACGTAGGTTTGAGTTAGTATCTAAAGTTAACATGTTTAGACATCTTCATTATCCTAAAACAATGAATGATGTAAAAGAAGCGGAAAAACGATTATTGTTTGAAAAGCTGTTTGCATTTAATGTACAACTTATTGCTAACCAAGAACACAAGAGAAAAGATGCCATTGCACCAATGGGGTCGTTTTCTAAAACAAGAGAATTGTTAACACAACTACCTTTTGAACTAACGGTAGGACAGCGCTCAGCACTTAGAGAAATCAGCTTTCGTATGAAAAAAGGCACGAGACTTAATGCTTTAATTCAAGGTGATGTAGGAAGCGGTAAAACGATGATTGCTCTCTTTTCTATGCTCATTGCCAGTGAAAGTGGGTTCCAAAGTGCGATTATGGCTCCAACGAATGTATTGGCAAAACAACATTTTAATGAGCTAACAGAACGTTTGCAACCGCTTGGTGTTAAAACTACGTACATTTCTGGGGAACTTAAAGCAAAAGAAAAACGACAAGCATTAAAAGAAATTGAATCAGGGGAGTCAGATATTATTATTGGTACTCACGCAGCGATATCCGAGAATGTTGTCTATAACAACCTTGGTCTTATCGTTGTCGATGAAGAGCACCGATTTGGTGTCGCTCAACGTGAATCCTTTTCTCAAAAGGGTGGATCAGGCGTCCATGTTATCAATATGTCTGCAACGCCTATTCCTCGATCACTTGCCATGAGTTTATATGGAGATGATGTTTTAACTCTAACCATAACGTCTATGCCAAAAGGTCGTGTCCCTATCAAGACGAAAAGGGAAACTAAAGAAGTAGACGCTTATGAAGAAATGTTAAATGAAGTAAAGAAAGGAAGACAAGGATACATTGTCTGTCCATTAATTGAAGAAAACGAAAATATGGAAAATGTTGAATCGGTAGAAGAAACGTTTGAAAAAGCGAATAAATTCTTTTCTAAGCATGGTGTCAAGGTGGGAATGATTCATGGACGTATGAAACCAGAAGTCGTAGCAGAAGAAATCAATGCCTTTGCCAAAGGTGATTACGATATTCTCATTTCAACAACGATTATTGAAGTCGGTGTCAATGTGCCAAACGCTACAATCATCTTGATTAAAAGTGCAGAAAGATTTGGATTAGCTCAACTTCATCAGCTAAGAGGACGTGTTGGTCGTAGTTCACACGCTTCTCAGTGTATTCTTTTATCAAATAACGAAACTGATAAAGCCTTGTTTAAACTAAAAGCAATGACGGACACGAGTGATGGGTTTATTATTGCAAAAAAAGATATGGAACTTAGAGGAACTGGTGATATTGTCGGTCTTGAACAAAGTGGCAACAATCAACCTATCCAATTAATGTTAAGTTATCCATCTCTTCATGAAAAAATAAGAAAGTACGTTTTATCTATTCAGAAAGACTCACACAAGTGGAATCACTACAAAAAGCAATATCTACCAAAAGAGTGAAGGAATTATTTCTTTCGCTCTTTTTTTGTTCAAGGTCAAGTTTTTTT
>Ga0075011_10000925_pt1 | contig 15797 bp, 13 predicted proteins | sample TARM_MetaG_T_14_FD_72354 | JGI IMG/M metagenome (GOLD analysis project Ga0075011, IMG submission 72354) | Freshwater microbial communities from Pennsylvania, USA, analyzing microbe dynamics in response to fracking - TARM_MetaG_T_14 | ecosystem: Environmental > Aquatic > Freshwater > River... | reverse complement strand
CCCATCCCCTTTCCCTTCCTAAACTTTTTATGCCGCTTCGCGGAAAGGCCCAGCCCCCCCCCTCTCCCAATTGGAGCGATTCGGGTGCGCAGCACCCGAAAGCGGCTCTCTCCCCCGCGCTCGGGATAGGCTTTCGAGAGTGGGTCAGCTGTGCATTTTTCGAGGGTTCGCCTGACCGCAGCGTACCCCAGTACGTGAGGATCAGGTGGGCCCTCGAAAAATGTGCAGGTGGCCCGCTATCGGAAGCCGCTTTTCTGCGAAGCCGGACATACGCAAAAAGCCCCCCGGGAGCGCACGGCTTCCGGGGGACCTACGATTTCAATTCGAAGGACGTCTATTCGCCCAAATACGCTTTGCGTATGTCCGGATTCGCCAGCAACGCCTTCGCATCGTCTTCCATGACTACATTGCCGGTTTCGAGGACGTAGCCTCGGGTGGCGGCCTGGAGGGCGAGATTGGCGTTTTGTTCGACCAGGACCACGGTGACACCCTGTTCGTTGATCATCTTGACGATGTCGAAGATCTGCTTGACCAGGAGCGGGGCCAGGCCCATGGACGGTTCGTCCAGAAGCAGGACCTTGGGGCGGCTCATGAGTGCGCGGGCCATGGCCAGCATCTGCTGTTCGCCGCCGGACAGGGTACCGCCCAGCTGCTTGCGCCGCTCGCGCAGTTTGGGGAACAGGTCGAAGACGCGCTCCACGTCATCCTTGATACCGGCGGTGTCCCGCCGGAAGAACGCCCCCATGTCGAGGTTTTCGAGCACGGTCAGACGCGGGAAGATGCGCCGTCCCTCGGGCACCTGGCACAATCCCATGGTCGGCAGGATGTCCGAGTTCACGGAGTTGATGCGCTCACCCTTGTACAGAATGTCGCCGGAGACCGCTTTGACGATGTTGCAGATGGTCATCAGCGTGGTGGACTTGCCCGCCCCGTTGGCCCCGATGATGGAGACCACCTCGCCTTCAAAGACCTTGAGCGAGATACCCTTGAGGGCCTGGATACGGCCGTAGGCCGAGACCACGTTCTTCAGTTCGAGAATGGGAGTTTTGTCTGTCATGTCGCTACTCCGCTTCCTCTGACCGGCGGCCGACGCGCTTGGCGGGCCAGATACCGGCCGGACGCACAAGCATCATCAGGGTCATGGCCCCGCCGAACACGAGCATGCGGTAGAGTTGGAATTCCCGGAAGAGCTCAGGCAGGGCGACCAGGGCGAGCACGCCGAGGATGACGCCGGGGATGGACCCCATACCGCCGAGGATGACCATGGCCAGGACCATGGCTGATTCCAGAAAGGTGAAGGATTCCGGGCCGACGAACTTCATCCGCGCGGCAAAGAACGCCCCGGCGAAACCGGCGAAGGTCGCGCCCATGGCATAGGCCAGCAGCTTGAGCAAAAAGGTGTTCACGCCCATGAGTTCGGCCGCGGTCTCGTCCTCGCGGATGGCCTCCCAGGCGCGGCCGATGCGCGAGTAGTTCAGCCGGTAAACCGCCAGGATGGTCAACACCGCCAGCCCGAGGATGATGTAATACATACTCGACAGGGAGCGGAAGGTGTAGCCGAACAGCTCGGGCCTGGGGATGGACAGGATGCCGTTGGGGCCGTTGGTCAGAGACATCCAGTTGTTCAGGATAAGCCGGACGATCTCGCCGAAGCCAAGTGTGACGATAGCCAGGTAATCGCCGCGCATACGCAAGGTCGGATAGCCGATGATACAGCCCGCGATGGCTGCGATGACCGCCGCGATGGGCAGGCAGAGCCAGAAGGACAAGCCGTAGTTGATGCTCAGGATGGCGTAGGTGTACGCGCCCACGCCGTAGAAGGCGATGTACCCGAGATCGAGCAGCCCGGCCAGACCGATGACGATGTTCAGCCCCAGGCCGAGACAGACGTAGATGAGCACGCTGATGGCCACATCGTGGGCGTAGCGGCCCGTGACCAGGGGAAAGGCGATGGCCGCGGCCAGGACGATGCCCAGCAACAGCCAGGTGGGTGCCTTGTCGTAGGTCTTGCCCAGCGCGGTGGAGGCCTGCTTGGTGGGCGTGCCCACCATATCGAGGTAGCCCGCCTCCTTGACCTGATAGAAGAACATGACGAAGACGGCGGCCACGGCCACGTAGCCGAAGACTTTGAAGGTCGAGGCGAATTCCAGCCCTTCCGGCTTGATGCCGAGCAGGGGCCACAGCAGAAGGAGAAACCAGACCAGCCCGACGCCGCAGGCCAGCCACAGTCGTTTAGACTCGTGTATCGTCAACGTTCTCTCCCATGATGCCGGTGGGTTTGAAGTACAGCACGCCGATCAGGATGATGAAGGCGAACACGTCCTTGTACTCGCCGGAGATGTATCCGGCCGCGAAGATTTCGACCATACCGATGATCAGCCCGCCGACCAGGGCGCCCGTGATGTTGCCTATGCCGCCGAGCACGGCTGCGGCAAAGGCCTTGATGCCGGGCACGAACCCCATGGTGTAGTTGACCGATCCGTAGTACAGGCCGACCATGATGCCTGCGGCGGCGGCCAGCCCGGCCCCCACGGCAAAGGTCAGAGCGATGATCCGGTTGGAGTTGATCCCGACCAGGGCGGACATGACCTTGTCCTGGGCCGTGGCGCGCATGGCCCGGCCGATCCTCGTCTTGAAGACCAGCAGGTTCAGGCCCACGAGCAGGAAGGCGGTCAGGGCCACGATGAAAATCTGCATGTAGGAAACGGAGATGGCCCCGACCTCGAACCCGCCGGAGGTGATCTCCGTGGGATACGGCTTGTCGTATACGCCCTGGGTGAGCATCAGCCCGTTCTGCAAGAAGATGGACATGCCCAGCGCGGACAGCAGCGCGGCCAGCCGCGAGGCCTGGCGGAGGGGCTTGTAGGCGAGCTGTTCCACGGCCATGGCCAGCAGGGCGCAGTAGCCCATGGCCAGGACCAGGGAGATGGCCAGACAGGCGTAGGGATGCAGCCCCTGCGCGGAAAGGTAGGAGATCAGAATCACGCCCATATACCCGCCCGCCGCAAAGAACTCACCGTGCGCGAAGTTGATGAGCTGGATGATCCCGTAGACCATGGTGTAGCCTAGGGCGATGAGGGCGTAGACGCTGCCGAGCGTAATGCCGTTGATCAGCTGTTGCAGAAAAAAGTCCATGTTGTTCCAGTATCCGGGACCCCGTTCGAACGGGGTCCCGGTTGGTTAGATGGGTTGAGGTCTAGAGCTTTTCGCCGGTCAGGGAATTCCAGTAGGGAGTGAACTTGCCGTCCTGGACCTTGTACACGGTGTAGTTGGAGCCGGAGTCACCGTTCTCCTGGAAGTTCATCTGCTTGGACGCCCCGGTGAAGTCGAGCTTGAGCAGTTCGTCCCGGACCTTGACGGGATCGGTGGTGCCCGCGGCCTTGACGGCCATCAGGTACGCGGTGGCGGAGTCGAAGGAGTAGGCGGAGTACGCGCCGGGCTCATTACCGGTTTTGGTCTTGTACTTAGCCTGGAACTCCTTGTACTTGGGAGCGTCCTTGTCGATGGCTCCGAAGGTGCAGTACATGCCTTCCGCGTCACCCTTGGCGATTTCGATGAGTTTCGGGTGGTAGACGGCGTCCTGCCCCATGAGAGTGGCGTCGATGCCCATGCGCTTGGCCTGGATGACCATGAGCGCGCCCGTGGCGGAGTTCTGCAGGGAGACGTAGACCAGATCCGGGTTGGCGGCCTTCACCTTGGTCAGCACGGCGGAGTAGTCCTTGTCGCCCTGGTTGACGTGGTCATGTTCCAGGACCTTGATCCCGGCGGCCTCGGCAGCGGCGGCCACGCCTTCGGCCAGCCCCTGGGAATAGGTGGTCTTGTCGTCGACGATGAAGATGGACTTCACGCCTTCGACGTCCTTCATGAACTTGACGGCGGCCGGGGCCTGATGGTCGTCACGACCACAGGTGCGGAACATGTACTTCAGGCCGCGTTCGGTAACCTTGGGGTTGGTGGAGGCCGGGGTGAGCATGATGATGTCTTCCTCGTCCAGGGTCTCGGAAGCGGGAATGGTCGAGCTGGAGCAGTATGCACCGACAACGGCGGAGACCTTCTCGTTGATCAGCTTGTTGGCTGCGGCAACGGCCTGCTTCGGGTCGCAGGCGGTGTCTTCGGAGATGATTTCGATCTTTGAGAATCCGGGCATGCCGCCGGCCTCGTTGAAGACCTCCACGGCGATTTCGGCACCCTGGCGGATGTCGTTGCCGTCGGCGGCGTAGGGACCGGTCAGGGGCGACATGGTGGCGATCTTGAGGACCTGTTCGGCTTTCTCCTCTTCACCGCCGCAGCCTGCCAGAAGCAGCCCCAGAGCGAGCAGGGCAACTGCGAGAACCAGTAAACGTTTCATAAACACTCTCTCCATTCGTTGCGGTTCAGCCAGCCTCTCTTACTGGCCCAAATATGCCTCAATCACCTCGGGGTTTTTCTGAATCTCTTCAGGCAACCCCTCGGCGATCATTACGCCGTGGTCTAGAACGACGATACGGTTGCAGATGCCCATAACGACCTTCATATCGTGTTCGACCATGAGCACGTTGATGCCCAGGTCGGTGATCCGGCCGATGGACTCCATCAATTCCTTGGACTCGGCCGGATTCAACCCGGCGGCGGGTTCGTCCAGCAGGATGGTGTGCGGCTCGCTGGCCAGGGCGCGGGCGATCTCGAGCCTGCGCTGATGGCCATAGGGCATGTTCGAAGCCACCTCGTCGGTCAGCCTGCCCAACCCCATGAAATCGAGCGCCTTCCGGGATTTATCGGTGATCCGCTCTTCCTCGCGCCGTTGGCCCGGGCTACGCAGGATCGCTCCCACCACGCCGGATTTGGAGCGGCTGTGCTGGGCGACCATGCAGTTCTCCAGGGCGGTCATATTCTGAAAGAGACGGATATTCTGGAAGGTCCGGGCGATGCCCATGGACAGGACCTGGTAAGGGCGCAGTCCGGTAATCTTCGTGCCGTCGTAGGCAACCGAACCGCTGGACGCCTTGTACACCCCGGTGATAACGTTGAACACCGTGGTCTTGCCCGCTCCGTTTGGACCGATCAACCCCACGACCTCGCCTTCGGACACGGAAAAGGCCACATCGGTCAGGGCCTGCAACCCGCCGAAACGGACACAGATATCATCAAGAGTGAGATTTGCCATATTTACCTAATTAAATAGTAGAAATCATCCGCCACGACAAGGAGAAAGCCCCTTTTCGACATTTCAATCGCCTGAAATGGCGGCCCTTTTGGAATTAGACACTATTACTTACCTTATTTGGCAAAAAAAGTCTAATACTCGCCTTATTTCTGGATAGTCAGGTGAAAATTTGGCAAAATTGAAAAAATGGTGAATTTTATTCTTTGTTATCCGGGAATTGCCCAGGCAAAACTGGGTTTTATTGTGAATTCGTGACTTCCGGCCGCGATCGTGCCAGAATCGTGACCGATTCCCCGGGCGCACAGCCCTGCGCACATGTGATCAGACAGACAAAGGAGATCATCAATGGCAAAAACCATACTCATCACCGGAGCCACCGCCGGATTCGGCCAGGCCATGGCCCATCGCTTCGCGGACGAGGGCTGGAATCTCGTCATCACCGGCCGCCGCGCTGAGCGTCTCAAGAACCTCAAGGCCGCGCTGGCCCCTGCCGAGGTGCACACGCTGGCCTTCGACGTCCGCGACCGCCAAGCGTGCGAACAGGCCATCAAGACCCTGCCCGGCGACTTCGCGCACATCGACGTCCTGGTCAACAACGCGGGCCTGGCCCTCGGCCTGGAGCCCGCCCAGGCCTGCAATCTGGACGATTGGGAGGCCATGATCGACACCAACATCAAGGGACTGACCTACATGACCCGCGCCGTGCTCCCCGGCATGGTCGAGCGCAACACGGGCCACGTGGTCAACCTCGGCTCCGTGGCCGGGACCTACCCCTATCCGGGCGGCAACTGCTACGGCGGCACCAAGGCGTTCGTCAACCACTTCTCCAAGAACCTGCGCGCCGATCTGCTGGGCACCAAGGTCCGGGTGACCAACATCGAACCCGGCCTGTGCGAGACCGAGTTCTCGGTGGTCCGCTTCAAGGGCGACAAGGCGGCTGCGGACAAGGTCTACGAAGGCACCCAGCCGATCACCCCCGAGGACATCGCCGAGTGCGTCTTCTGGACCACCAACCTGCCCGCGCACGTGAACATCAACGCGCTTGAGGTTATGCCCGTACAGCAGGCCTTCGCCCCGTTCGCCATCTCGCGCGACAAATAGTCCCTACAGCCGCCATCACACGACCCTAAAAAGGCCCTCCCGAACCGGGGGGGCCTTTTTCCTGCCGCGCCGCCATTCACAAGCAGCATTCCTGTAGCGCTGTTCGAAACGACGCGAAGCGGTTCCGTTGCGGAGGCCCGGGCGAGGGCCCCGCGAAATTACGACCTGCTCTTGAAGCTTGATGCGCCTATGGAGGCCCCGGCGGTCTTGACCGAGGTGACGAAAGCATTCTGGTGCAGCATCCGGTTGCCGGGCTGGTCGGCCATGTCGAGGCGGTCCGGGTCGTCGGGCATAAGGTCGCCCCGCCCGTTCTTCTCCGGGTCGTCCTGCCCGCCAAAGGCCTGATTCTCGGCCTTCCTGGCCTCGGCCTGATCCTTGGCCTTTTCGACGATATTCTCGCCCATGGGCATCTTGGTGATCTTTCTGATCTGCTTCTGGATGTCCCTGAGTTCGGACTCCTGACCGGAAGTCATGCCGTCCTCGGCCTGTGCGGCGAGGGCCTCGGCCCGGCTCTGGAGCATCTCGACCTTGGACTTGTCCTGCTCGGACATCTGTCCCGGGAAAGACGCAAAGCCTGGTTGCGCCTCCTGCTGCTGCCTCTCCTCTTCCGCTGCGATGGAGGTAAAGAGATCCTTGCTCGCCCCCTCCTCACGCCCAGCCCGAGCCTTGCTGATCAAATCCGCAAAGCCGCACGGGGAAGATGTCAACTCACCTGAGATATTCATATTCACTCCCTGGGTAAATTTTTCTTCTTTCACGTGCTAAGCAAAAACTGCTCCGGAAATTATTACCCACGCCCCATCAGCGCACATTAAATCCCACCCACTCCCCTCATAAATATACCTATTAAAGCACACCCTCCCATTTCAACGCACTAAAAACCTCAACTTGTTTTGATTGTTCCCACTTCATCACCAATCTTAACCTTTTTAACATACCATCCCCCTTCGAGCGCCTTGAGGGGCAAAACTAAAAAGACGGCTCTCGCCGCACCGAGGCTTGGAATAGCGACTCCCCGGACCGACGGCGCAAAAAAAGGCCCCGCACCGAAGCGCGGGACCTTGTTTTTGCGTTGGATGATCCAGGGCTACCAGTCGCCGCCGAACGCATCGCTGCCCAGCCCGAAGTCGCCTTCGGGTTCGCCGCCGACAGCCGGGCCGTCAGCGGAGGCTGCTTCACCGGCCGGAGCCGCGCCGTCACCGGCAACACCGGCGACCACGACACCCTGGCTCTTGACCTTTTCCACTTCGGCCATCAGGTCGTTAAGCTTCTTGGTCATTTCGTCGAGCTTGGTGGAGGCCACGGTGACCTTCTGCTCGCCAGCGGCGTTGGCCGCGTCCACGGTCTTGATCTTGGCTTCCATGGGACCGATCTTTCCGGCCAGTTCCTTCTTTTCGGCTTCCAGAGTCTCGACCTGGGCCTTGAGAGAGGCGTTTTCCGCCTTGAGAGCGGCCAGGATGTCCAGGACGCCCTTGGCGCGGGCTGCCTCGGAATCGGGCAGGGCCTCGATCTTGACCTGGTTGCCGAGCTTGGAGATGTCTCCTTCGGCGTAGGCGGTCAGGCCGGGTTCCTGTTCGTAGATCCAGGCTTTGGACAGTGCCTGCGCCACAGGGGCGACGTCGGCGTCCAGAGTTTCAGCCTGGGTGATGTAAGCCAGCATATCGAGCTGAGTCTGGTCGGCGGCTTCGCCGCGCAGCACAGACACGAAAGCGTTCATGGGGAATACCTTAGCTTCAGCCATTTGATGCCTCCTTAACTAAGTAAGCTTCGTTTGTATGTTCACCCAGGCGACTATTTGTCGGCGCCCATGGGGATGCGGCCAATCTTCTTGGCGTAGGACAGGGCCACGGTACGGTAAACCAGGTGGCCCAACTTGGACCACGGCAGGTACGCGAGCAGCATGAACACGCCGATAAGATGCACGTAGTAGATAGGGTAGGCCAACAGGGCCACGCCCAGCAGACGGAACACCAAGGCGGCGATACCCGTCAGGAAGATGGTCCAGATCAGGGTCAGCAGATACCAGTCGTACCAGTTGGAGGACTGCTTGGCCTGGTCCAGATTGACCCTGCGCTTGGTCAGGGCGATGAGACCGTAGATACCCAGGCCGGCGCCGACGTAGGCCAACAGCTTGACCGGGGACCACCAGGGCATGGGGGTGTGGCCGATGGCGGACACGATGTCGCCCAGGCCTTCCACGCCGATCTTGCGCAGGAACCAACCGCCCCAGTGGCCGGCGGCGACAATGCCGGTGACGACCATGAGCGCGATGAAGGCGAACATCAGCCAACGATGGCCGGATGCGCGCTTGATGTCGAGCTCGTCGGAATCCTCGTCATTGCAATCCAGGAACTGGGTGTGCTGGAGGATCTCGTACTGGACGGTATCGATCAGGCAGGAGCAGAAGCTCGGCTCGCCCTTTCGTCCCACGATAAACGTCTTGGGCTGGTCGTCAAAGGCCTTGAGCATGTTTCGGACGCCTGCGTAGAAGCCCCAGAGCATGAACAAGAACACCAACCCGAAGATCGGGTCGATGAAGTAGTCGCCGACAAACAGGCCGCCGAAGACCACCGCGCCGTCCTGCACCGCTCTCCAGGCATGGGCGGCGTGATCCCACTCGAAGGTGGGCAAGAAGGAGCCAAGGCGCGAGGCCTGGAATATCCAGATCAGCGCGTAGAGGATCGCCGGAATGGCGGCCAGGGGCAGCAGCCCGCTGGAGTTGGACATCCACTTGCCGATGATCGGCAGCGGAGCCAGATTGCGGTAGGCCATGTTGCGCAGGGCGGACAGGAGGTCACCCGGCTTGGCACCGCGGGGGCACAGGTCGGAACAGGTGCCGCAGTTGTGGCAGAGCCAGATATCCATATCATTGACCAGCCGGTCCTTGAGGCCCCACTGGGCCCAGATCATCTCCTTGCGGGGATACGGGCTGTCGGCGGGGGACAGGGGACAGACCACCGAACAGGTGGCGCACTGGTAGCACTTCTTCAGGGAGTCGCCGCCTACGGCCTGCAACTCTTTAACGAACTTAAGGTCCGGTTGTACCTTGACGGTATTGGACATGCCGTACCTCCTAGTAACCCTTGAACGGGTTAGGGCCGAAGTTGGTGGTGATGTTCTCGACGAACTCATCGATTATTTCAGGTACCTTGTCGTACATGTCGATGGAGACCTCGTACTGCTCGACGCGTTCAGGCTCGACACCAAGACGTCCCAAGGACTCGGCGATGTTCTCCTTGCGGCGGTTGCACAGTTCCGAACCCTTGACGAAGTGACACTGGTAGTCGTCGCCGTACTTGCAGCCGAGCAACATCACGCCGTCAATGCCCTTACTCATGGCGTCGGCGACCCAGATGGCGTTGACCGAACCGAGGCAGCGCACCGGCAGGAAACGGACATACGGGGACCAGGACTTGCCGCGCATGGCAGCCATATCCAGGGCCGGGTAGGCGTCGTTCTCGCAGGCCAGGACGATGATGCGGGGGCCGCCCTCGTCCAGGGTGTCGGGAACCTTCACTTCCTTGATGGCCTGACCGATCTGGCTGATGCCGTAGTTGGAGAAGCTGATGACGCGCTCCGGACAGGCACCCATGCAGGTACCGCAGCGACGGCAGCGGGTCGGGTTGGGCATCGGTGTGCCCTTCTCGTCATCGTCCAACGCGCCAAACGGGCATTCCTCGGTGCAGCGCTTGCACTGGGTGCAGCGCATGAAGTTGAACTCGGGGAAGCTCAGGTCGCCGGACCGGGGATGCACGGACACGCCGCGGTTGGCGGACTCAATGCACTGGATGGCCTTTAGGGCGGCACCGGCCGCGTCTTCGGCGGCGAGGCCCAGGCCCATGGGCTGGCGCACGCAACCGGCGGCATAGACGCCCGTGCGGCGGGTCTCGTACGGGAAGCAGATGTAGTTGGAATCCGCGAATCCGTCGAACAGCTCAAGGTCCGGGAAGGCCGGGCCCTGGCGGTAGACGAAGTTCATGGTCGGATCGGCCGCGGTGGTCGGGACGATGGCGGTGGGAACCACGACCATGTCGGCGACCAGTTCCACGTCCGCGCCGAGCAGGGTGTTCTTGGCCTTGATGACCACGGACGAACCGGCTTCGGAGACTTCCGTGACCGTGCCCTTGGTCAGCATGATACCCGGATCATCCTGGGCGGCCTGATAGTATTTCTCGTTGATGCCGGGAACCATCATGTGATCGTAGACCACGTAGGCCACGGCGTCCGGAGCGAGTTCACGCACGTAATTGGCCTGCTTCAGGGCGACCAGGGAGGTCAGCTCCGAGGAGTAGGCCAGATGCTTGGCGGATTCCTTGTCCTCGTAGTGGAAGGTCTCGCATTCATCCGCGCATTCGGACTCGTCCTCTGCCTTGCAGGGCATGTCCTCGGGAGCCTCGCAGGCATCGCCGCAGGGGTCGTAGGACACGTTTTTGGTCAGCAGAGAGGTGTCGATAATGAAGGCCACGGAGGACGGGGTCTTGCCGTCGGCGGTCTTTATGCCGCCATTGGCCGCCATCTTCTCGAGCTCGGCGGCGGTGACCACGTTCTTGATGGTGCCGTAGCCCAGCGGAGCCAGGAACTTGCCCTTGCCCGGGACCCAACCGGTGGCCATCACGACCGAGCCGATCTCGTATTCCTTACCGGCGATGGTGGCCTTGTACTGGGCCGGAGCGCCGGCCAGGGAATCCAGGGTGGTGCCGGTGATGACCTTGATCTTGTCGTTGGCCTCGACCTTGGCGATGACGTCCTTGATGTTGATCTGCTGCTCGCGCTCGGAATAGGGCGCGCCCAGCGGGAAGGACTTGTACATGGTGGCAGCCTTGCCGCCCAGGGTCTCGGCCTTTTCGACCAGGACGACCTGGTAGCCCAGGCTGGCGGCGTTGAGCGCCGCGTTCAGACCGGTGAAACCGCCGCCCACGACCAGCACGGTCTTGAAGGCGTCGGGCAGTTCCGGCGTGGGAATCCGGCTGTTGACCAGCTTGATGATTCCCATATTACAATAGTCTTTGGCGATGACTTCCATCTGGCCGGGGAACTGGGGGTCTTCCTCGTAGGACCAGACGCACTGCTCGCGCAGCGATACGCGTTCCACCTGGACCTTGTCGCCGAACTTGAACACGTCCCACTTGGCGCGGGGCGAACAGGCGCAGCAGACCACGCCGTCGAGTTCGTTTTCAGCGATATCGGCCTCGATCATGGCCTTGCCCTCCGGGCTGCAGAGCACCGGGTTGGACTTGGCCACGGCAACAACGGAGGAGTGTTTGCCGTTGGCGCAGAACTGGGCCATGGCATCGACATCGAGGTTGGCCCCGATGTCACAGCCTCCACAGATATATACTCCAAGCTTTTCAGCCATTGGTTACCTCCCTACCACGGTTTGAATCGCCTTCATCGCGGCTGCGGTGCCGGACTGGGCGGTCTTCATGACATCAAGAGGCTGCTTGGCGCAACCGGCGGCGATGATACCCTCGCCGTCTATGACGAAACCGTCGGCATCGATGGCGCCCGCCGGGACCTGGAGCCCAGAGCAGCTGGGCTGCATGCCGGTGGCCAGCACGACCATGTCGAACTTTTCGTCGGTCTTGATGCCGGTCAGGGCGTTTTCCACGGTGACGATCGGACTGCCGTCGGCGTCCTCGATGATGGCGGCCACCTTGCCCTTGACCAGGTTGAGCTTGTCGTCAGCCTCGGTGATGGACTTGAACTTGTCGTAGCGGCCGGGGGTGCGCAGATCGATGTAGTAGATCGTCGCGGCCGCGTCGGAACGCTCCCGGACATAGCGGACATGCTTCAGCGAAGCCATGCAGCAGATGTACGAGCAGTAATTCAAGTGGTTCTGGTCACGGGAGCCGGCGCACTGGACAAAAGCGATCTTCTGGGGCTCGGCTCCGTCAGAGGGCCGCTGAATCTTGCCGTTTGTCGGGCCGTTGGGCGCGCACAGACGCTCGAACTGCATATTGGTGACCACGTTCTTCAGCTTGCCCCCGCCCAGGGTGGTCAGGTTGCCCACGTCGTAGGGCTTCCAGCCGGTGGCCACGACAATGGCACCAACGGCAAGGTCGATGGACTTGGCGACGTCATCGGTGTCCACGGCATCGTACGGGCAGGCGTTCTTGATGGCGACCAACTCGGTCTCGGACGCGTTCTCGGCGTCCACCACGTAGCGCATGGGGAACATGAAGGGATGGGTCTTGTACGCCAGGCCGCGCGAGCCGGTGCCGAAATCGAACTCGGAGGTAACCTTGGTGGAGGTGGCCTTCTCGCACTCGCCGCAGGCGGTACATTTTTCATTCACGAAGCGCGGACGCTGGGTGATCTTCACGTCGTAGTTGCCGGCAGAGCCGGAAACCGACGTGACGTCGGCCATGGTGATGACCTTGACGTTGGGGTTGTTTTTTATGCGCTGAAACTGAATCTCCAGACCACAGGAAGGGGGGCACAGCTTGGGAAAATACTGATTCAGCTGCGCAACCCGTCCACCGAGGTAGGGATTGGTTTCAACGATGTACACCTCGTAGCCGATTTCGGCGGCTTCGAGGGCGGCGGTGATTCCTGCGAATCCTCCGCCTACGACGAGAATACTGTTATTCGACATTCTCTTAACTCCTCCCGAATAAAGTTGAGGCTCAAGCCAAAAAATGGCCTAAACCCGGACCGGGAGCGGTTTTCCCGGCCCGGCTTCAGACCATTTTAGCCCCGGTATTTGTAAGAGAGCGCGGGTCCGGGGACCCGCGCTCTCGGGGGATCATTACCTAAGCTTAGGCGTCGGGGATGATCTTGACGTAGGGCTTCTTGAAGACGGTGGTCACGCCGGTGGCGGGATCAAACGTGGAGTTACAGAAGCACTTCCACTTGGAGTCGTCCAGGCCCATGAAGTCGCCGCGGTAGTAGAAGCCCGGGTAACGGGATTCCTCGCGGAACTCGATGTGCTGCATGTGCAGGCGGACGGTCCACAGGCGGTGGAACTGCTCCCAGCAGCGCATCAGCTCGTGCAGGTCACGGGCGGCGAGCTTCTGGGAATCTTCTTCCATCATGCCGAGCAGCCAGAAACCGGTGTTCAGCAGAGCCTTGGAGGTCATGTACAGAGTGGCAACGCCGCCGCCGTATTCATCAGTGGCCTTGACCAGGCGCATCATGAAGTTGTGCGGGGTGATGTAGGCCGGGTTGACAACAGGATCGGTGGAACCGCCCTTGTTCTCTTCGTAGGTGTACATCGGCTGGTAGATTTCCTTAGCCAGGTCAGCCGGGTTTTCCTTCAGGGTCGGGGTGAAGTCCTTGTGGTCGACACACCAACGGACCATCTGCTTGCCGACGATACGGCCTTCAGCATGGGAGCCGGAGGAGAACTTGTGGCCGGAGGCACCGACGCCGTCAGCGCAGGTGAACAGGCCGTTGACGGTGGTCATACGGTTGTAGATCTTGCCGTTGTCGGCTTTGACCTTGTAGGAATCCGGGACCCAGGCTTCGTCCGGACCGGAAACCCAGATGCCGCAGCAACCGGAGTGGGAACCCAGGAGGTAAGGCTCGGTGGGCATGATCTCGGAACCGCGATCCTCGGGAGCGCAGTTGGTGGCGGCCCACAGGTTGGCCTGGCCGACGCACATGTCGAGGAAGTCTTCCCAAGCCTCGGACTCGAGGTGCTTCCACTCGGGGCCGGACAGGTCGCCGCCGACGGTGTTCAGCAGGGCAGTCTTGGTGTCCATGAAGATCGGGCCGCGGCCTTCACGCATTTCACGGAGCATCATGTGGTTACGCAGGCAGGTGGGGATGATGTGACCCTTGGCGTAGCCGCGATCCTCGTAAGGCTTCAGCATGGCGCGGTTGGTCTCGCAGTAGTCCTCACCCTTGTAGTTGGTGGCTTTGGCCTTGAAGAGCAGGAACCAAGCGCCGACCGGGCCGTAACCGTCCTTGAAGCGGGCGGGGACGAAGCGGTTTTCCATCATGGTCATCTCGGCGCCGACCTGAGCACACATGGTGTAGGTGGAACCGGCGTTCCAGACGGGGTACCAGGCGCGGCCCATGCCCTCACCAGTGGAGCGGGGACGGTACACGTTGACGGCACCACCACAAGCGACAACAGCGGTGTTGCACTTGTAGACGTAGACTTTGTTCTCACGGGTGGAGAAACCGACGGCACCGGCGATGCGGTTGGGCTCGTTGGCGTCCAGGAGCATCTTAACGATGAACACGCGCTCGACGTAGCGGTCTTCGCCCAGAGCGTTCTTGGCGGCTTCAGCAACGATGCACTTGTAGGACTCACCGTTGATCATGATCTGCCAGCGACCGGAGCGGACCGGAGCGTCGCCGTTGCGGATGGCGAGGCCTTCGGCCTTGGCCTTGGCGCCGTCGAGGTTCTTGCCGTCTTTCTTGACCCAAACGGGGAGGCCCCATTCTTCGAAGAGGTGGACGGAATCGTCAACGTGGCGGCCCAGATCGTAGATCAGGTCTTCACGGACGATGCCCATGAGGTCGGTGCGGACCATGCGGACGTAATCGTCCGGGTCGTTCTCACCGCAGTAGGTGTTGATCGCGGACAGGCCCTGGGCAACGGCGCCGGAACGCTCGAGGGCGGCCTTGTCGCAAAGCATGATTTTCAGGGAAGGATCGACTTTATCGGCCCAGCGGACGGCTTCGAAAGCAGCGCCGCAGTTACCCATGCCGCCGCCGACCATGAGGATATCAACGGTTTCTTCGATGATTTCCGGCTCGGCGAGAGCAACACCCTTGGAAGCTTCTTTGGTGGGAAGCAGAGGCATAATATTTCTCCTAGTATTTTACGTGATTCAAGTAGTCTAATCAGACAAGGATTCGCAAGCCGGCTTTAGACCAGGCTGGCGTAATCGTCCATCTTCCACTCTTTCTTCAGGTCGGCCTCGGTGACGGAAGCCTCTTCCATCGCGGTGGCGATGGGATCGGTCAGCTCGGTCTCGGTGAACAGGAGCTCAGACTCCAGGTCGCCGGCTTCGGGCTTGCCGTCGAAGGGCTTGATGGAACCTTCAGGAGTGGTGCGGATGGGGAACTTGAAGCGTTTCACGCTGCCATTACGGAATTTGATGGTCCACATGATGTCTTCAGCGGAACGCATCGGGATGGAGGTACCACCCATAGGGGCGAAGTCGGCGTACGGACGGGCTTCAATAGCGCCCTGGGGGCAAATTTTCACGCAGGAGTAACATTCCCAGCAAGCAGACGGTTCCTGATTGTAGGCCTTCATTTCGGCGGGATCCAGGATCATCAGATCGTTAGGGCAAATGTACATGCAAGCGGTCTTTTCGCCACCCTTGCAGCCGTCACATTTTTCCGGGTTAACAAAGGTCGGCATAACTTCTCCTCCTAAATAGGGTTTTATTATTCACAATAACCGACATCCTCTACCTAAACAAAAATCGGCACCCGTATTAAAGCGGGCGGAATTTGGAATTAGCAAGACGAAACACCCTTGTCAACGTGAAAGTGAATTTTTGAACAAGCGTATATCGTCAACCGTGTCTCGGGTTTTGGGGTTGGAGCCTGAAAAGGCCCGGAGTACAGGCGTTCGTGCGGGGCGCAAGGC
>Ga0075011_10000924_pt1 | contig 15819 bp, 11 predicted proteins | sample TARM_MetaG_T_14_FD_72354 | JGI IMG/M metagenome (GOLD analysis project Ga0075011, IMG submission 72354) | Freshwater microbial communities from Pennsylvania, USA, analyzing microbe dynamics in response to fracking - TARM_MetaG_T_14 | ecosystem: Environmental > Aquatic > Freshwater > River... | reverse complement strand
CTCCCCGTCAGCCCCAGCCCAAGACGTTCCACGTCAAGAGCTTCGGCTGCCAGATGAACGTCTATGACGGCGAGCGCATGGCCGAACTGCTCGCCGCGCAGGGCATGACCGCCAGCGACGAACGCGACGGCGCCGATCTGGTCGTGCTCAACACCTGCCATATCCGTGAAAAGGCCACCGAGAAGGTCTATTCCGACATTGGCCGCCTGCGCCGGGCCGATGGCAGCACCCCGCTGATCGCGGTGGCCGGTTGCGTCGCCCAGGCCGAGGGCGAGGAAATCATGGCGCGCGCGCCCTCGGTCAAGGTCGTCGTCGGGCCGCAGGCCTATCACCGCCTGCCCGAAATGGTCGCCGATGCCGCCGCCGGAAAGTCGGGCACCGAAACCGACATGCCCGCCGAGGCGAAATTCGCCGCCCTGCCCAAGCGCCGCCGCTCGGGCCCCAGCGCGTTCCTGACCGTGCAGGAAGGCTGCGACAAGTTCTGCACGTATTGCGTGGTGCCCTATACCCGCGGCGCGGAAATTTCGCGGCCCTTTGCCGATCTGGTCGAGGAAGCCCGGCTGCTGGTCGCTGGCGGCGCGCGCGAGATCACCCTGCTGGGTCAGAACGTCAACGCCTGGGCCGGAGAGGACGACAAGGGCCGCGCCATCGGGCTCGACGGGCTGATCCGCGTGCTGGCCGCCGATCCCGATCTGGCGCGCATCCGCTATACCACCAGCCATCCCAACGACATGAGCGAGGGGCTGATCGCCGCCCATGGCGAGATCGACAAGCTGATGCCGTTCCTCCACCTGCCGGTGCAGGCGGGCAACGACCGCGTACTCAAGGCCATGAACCGCAGCCACACGGTCGAAAGCTATCTGAAGATCCTCGACCGCGTGCGCGCGGCGCGCCCCGACATCGCGCTTTCTGGCGATTTCATCGTCGGCTTCCCCGGCGAGACCGAGGCGGAATTTCAGGACACGCTCGATCTGGTCGGCCAGGTGCGCCATGCGCAGGCCTTCAGCTTCAAGTATTCGCCGCGTCCGGGCACGCCCGCCGCGACGATGGACGGCCAGATTGCCGCAGAGGTGATGGACGAGCGCCTCCAGCGCCTTCAGGCGGCACTCACGCGCGATGCCACGGCCTTCAATCAGGCCAGCGTGGGCAGGCGGTGTCAGGTTCTGGTCGAGCGGCGCGGGCGCCACGAGGGCCAGTGGCTGGGCAAGTCGCCCTGGCTGCAATCGGTCCACTTCACCGGCGAAGCGGCCATTGGCGATCTGGTGACCGTCGATCTGGTTCAGGCCGGGCCCAATTCGCTGGCCGGGCAACTGGTCGGCTGAAAAGCGGTTTCATGACGCCATGAAAAAAGGACGCGGAGGCCGATCGCCCCCGCGTCCTCTTGCTGTAGCCGCCCTCAGTAGTGACGATAGGCGTCGCGGCGGAAATCGCGACGGTCGTGGCGCAGGTCGTGGCGGTCGCGACGCAGTTCCTCGCGGGCATGGCGCGCTTCGTGATAGTTGCCATAGTAGCGGGCGCGGGCCAGCTCGCGACGGTCATGACGGATCTCGTGGCGGTCGGCGCGGATGTCGGCGCGATCCATCGCAACCGGATGTGCGCTGGCTGCAACCGGGGCGACCACGGGGGCCATGATGGCGGCGGCAACGGCGGCGAGGATGAGCTTACGCATAGTCGGTCTCCTTGATGAATCAGGGGCGGATCAGGTGCCGGTCCAGCGGGGCTGTTCCGGCGATGAAGACTGTCTAGCGGGCGGCAGCTGAACGTTTTCCGAAGCCTTGTGCAAGAATTCGCTCATCTTTGTCGCCAGATAGCGACAAAGTGTCGCAGACGGGCGACCTCATCTGTGCATTTCACGCTTGCGGCGCTTGCACCTGCGCAATCACTCCCTACACTCGAGGGATCAGGTTCGACGAAAGGAGCGCGCACCCCTACCCCATGGCTCGCAAATTCCCTCGCGCCCACGATGAGGCGCATCGCGAAGTGACCTTCGACCGCAACGGCGACCGCAATGGTGCCCAATCTGGCACCCAGTCTGGTGCCAAGTCTGGCGAACGCGCCGGATACGCGCCGGGAATACCGCGCGGCGAAGGACCAAGGCACGATGGCCCGCGCAGCAATGGCGGCCACAATCGCGCCCGCGTGGAGGTGGAATTTGAAGAACAGACCATGCTGGGTGCGCTGTTCGGCCAGTTCGATACCAATCTCGTGCTCGTGGAAAACCGGCTGGGCGTGTTCATTTCGGCGCGTGGCAACCGCGTGCTGATCGAAGGCCCCGAAGATGCCGTGGCCCGCGCGCGCGACGTGCTCAAGGGCCTCTACCAGCGGCTGCGCAACGGACAGGAAGTGGACGCAGGCGCGCTCGAATCGCTGATCGCGATGAGCGCGGAGCCCACCCTCGAAGGGATCATCACCGGAAGCCCCGCGGGCACGCCCCCGATCATGATCCGCACCCGCCGCAAAACGATCGTGCCGCGTTCGGCCACCCAGATCGCCTATATGCAGGCGCTGGTGAAGAACGACGTGATCTTCGCGCTCGGCCCGGCAGGCACCGGCAAGACCTATCTGGCCGTGGCCCAGGCCGTGGCCCAGTTGATGACCGGCTCGGTCCAGCGCCTGATCCTCTCGCGCCCGGCGGTCGAGGCCGGGGAGCGGCTGGGCTTCCTGCCCGGCGACATGAAGGAAAAGGTCGATCCCTACCTGCGCCCGCTCTACGACGCGCTGTATGACTGCATGCCGCCCGAACAGGTCGAGCGGCGCATCGCCAGCGGCGAGATCGAGATCGCGCCGATTGCCTTCATGCGCGGGCGCACGCTGGCCGATGCCTTCGTCATCCTCGACGAGGCGCAGAACACCACGCCGGCCCAGATGAAGATGTTCCTCACCCGTTTTGGCCAGAACAGCCGCATGGTCGTCTGTGGCGATCCCAGGCAGGTCGACCTTCCCGGCGGGGTGGCGGCCAGCGGCCTTGCCGATGCGGTGGCGCGCCTCGAAGGGGTCGATGGCATCGGGGTTGTCCATTTCAGCCGGGCCGACGTGGTGCGCCATCCCATCGTGGGCCGCATCGTGGAAGCCTATGAAGGAGCAGACGACGCAAAATAGTGCTGAAATCTGCCATTTTCATCAGTTCGCGGGGTGGTGCAGGCCGCCCCGCCATGCCAAAGCGAATCGCCCTTTTTCCCCGGACCCCCACAGCCATGACCGCGCCGATCCTCGAAATCGACATCGACCCCATCTGGGGTGACGCCACCGACTGGGAGGCCCTGTCAAACCGCGCCGCCGAGGCTGCCGCCAAAGTCGCGCCCGAACTGGCCCACCCCAACCTGCTCGTCAGTCTGGTCATGGCCGACGACGAGGAAGTCCACGCACTCAACAAGCAGTGGCGGGCCAAGGACAAGTCGACCAACGTGCTCTCGTTCCCGATGCTCGCGCGCGAGGACGTGCTGCGCGCCGGGGCCGACGAAAATGCGCCCGGCATGCTCGGCGACATCATCCTCGCGCAGGGGGTCTGCACCCGCGAGGCCGCCGAAAAGGGCATATCGGTCGAGAATCACGCCACCCACCTGATCGTTCACGGGCTCCTGCATCTGGCCGGATATGACCACGATCTGGGCGATGCAGAAGCTGAGGAAATGGAAGAGCTGGAACGCAAGGCGCTTGCCTTGCTGGGCCTGGCCGACCCATATGCATGACCAGTTCTGAACCCGACAGACCCGAAACGAGCGTATTCGGAGCCAACAGAGGAGCAAGGTCCGTGCCCGAGGGCAATGGGTCCGGGGGCGAAAGCCGCTCGGGCGAAGGCGACAGTAACGGCGCGATATGGCGCGCCATCAGGGCTTTCTTTCGCGGGCCCGACCACGACCAGTCGCTGCGCTCCCAGATCGAGGAAGCGATCGAGGAGCACGAGCACGAACCCGGCCATGACGAGGGCGGCGACGGCGACCTCGTGCCGGTCGAGCGCCAGATGCTCAAGAACCTGCTCCACTTCAGCGAACGCGATGCCGACGACGTGGCCATCCCGCGCGGGCAGATAATCGCCATTCCGGTTTCCTCGACCTTTGCCGAAGTCGTCGGTGCCTTTGCCGAACATGGCCACAGCCGCTTGCCGGTCTATGGCGAATCGCTCGATGAAGTGGTCGGCATGATACACATCAAGGATGTCTTCCCGATCGTGGCCGACATGGCCCTGAGCGGGAAAAGCGCGCCCTGCGACTGGACCGTGCTGATGCGCCAGCCTTTGTTCGTGCCCCAGGCGCGCGGCGCCATCGACGTGCTGGCCGACATGCGGTCGAGCCGCACCCATCTGGCCGTGGTGATCGACGAATATTCGGGCACCGACGGGATCATCACGTTCGAGGATCTGGTCGAGGAAATCGTCGGCGACATCGAGGACGAACACGACGACGCGCCCGAAGTCCTGCTCTACCAGCTCGATGCCGACACCTGGGATGCCGATGCGCGCGTCGAACTCGAAGATGTCGCCCGCACGGTCGATGCGCGCCTCGCCGAAGTGGAGGAAGACGTCGACACGCTGGGCGGGCTGGCCGTCGTGCTGGCGGGCGAAGTGCCACCCGTGGGCCGCGTGCTCGAACACCAGTCCGGCTGGCGGCTGGAAGTGACCGGGGGCGACGACCGCCGCCTCACCCGCATCCGCCTCCATGCCCCCTCGACCGCCTCTGCCCGGGAAGAAGACTCCTGATGATCCGCCGCCTTCCCCCGCTTCGCTCGCTCGAAGCCTTCATCCGCGTGGTTCGTGCAGGCTCGGCCAAGACCGCCGCCGCCGAACTTGCGCTCAGCCCCTCCGCGCTCTCGCGCCGCCTCGCCGCGCTCGAAGAATTCGTCGGCAAGCCGCTGTTCGAGCGCAAGCACCAGGCGCTCAAGCTGACCGACGATGGCCAGACCCTCTACGATGCGGTGGCCCCGCTGATCGACGAGATGGCCGACCGCATCGACCGCATGATCGATACCGGCAAGGTCATGCGCCTGCGGCTGGGCGTGCTGCCGCTATTCGGCAGCCAGCGCCTGTTCCCGCGTCTGGGCGAGCTGCGCAAGCTCCACCCCCAGCTCCACATCGACATCGACAGCTCGACCTCTGCCGAGACCAAGCTGGGCGACACCATCGATGCGGCCATCGTGCTCTCGCAAGGGCCTGATGCCACGCTCCATTCGGTGCGGCTCGACCACAACCGCGTCTATGCCATAGCCAGCAAGCAACTGGCCGCCGAACTGGGCGAGCGCCCGGATATCACCAAGCTCGCCCGGCAGACGTTCCTCGTCCACAACGACCTTCCCGCCAGCTTCGAGGCGTGGAAGCGCACGCTCCATCTCGACGGGCTGGAACCGGCCGCCATCGACCATTTCGATTCAGGCCAGCTCATCCTCGAAGCCGCCGCGCAAGGGCTCGGTGTCGCGATCATGCACGATGATCACTTCAGTCGCAGCCACGATCCGCGTCTGGCCCGTGTCTACGACATCGAGGTCGACAGCCCCTATTCCTACTGGTTCGTCTGCCGCCCGCGCGCGCTGCAATCGCGCCCGGTGCGCCTGTTCCACGACTGGATGCTCAAGGCCGGGCTCTGACGGCAGCCTGAAAAAGCTGAAGAAGAAGGAACTGTGAAAGGGGGCAATATCGCCCCCTTCACCCCGTTATCCTTGCCCCCGCGCAGCCATCTGCCTTTCAGCCCGCTGCGGGCACGATGATTTCGCTCTCCTCCTCGCCCTGCTGCGCGCGGACGAGGAATTCGGCGAACTGGGGCAGCGCCATCGGACGGGCCAGCAGATACCCCTGAACCTCGCGGCACTGGTCGTTGATCAGCGAGGCCAGTTGCCCGGCATTCTCGACCCCTTCGGCGGTCACTGCGATGCCCATGGCATTGCCCAGCCCGAGGATCGCCTGGACGATGGCCCGGCCCCCTTCCCGTTCGCCGATGTCGCTGACGAACTGGCGGTCGATCTTGATCATGTCGAAGGGATAGTTGCGCAAGTAGCTGAGCGAGGCATAGCCGGTGCCGAAATCGTCGATGGCCAGCGAAACGCCCAGTTCCTTGAGTTCGCGCAGCATGACTTGCGCGCGTTCGGGATCTTCGAGCAGCACGCCCTCGGTCACCTCGATCTCCAGCCGGTCGGCGGGCAGCCCCGCCTGTGCCAGCGCATCGGCGACAATCGCGGTCAGGTTGCGGTCGCGGAACTGGACCGGCGAGACATTGACCGAGACGCGCAAGTCGCCATCCCATGATGCCGCCTGCATGCAGGCCGTGCGCATGATCCACTCGCCCAGCGGCAGGATCAACCCGCTGCTCTCGGCCGCCGGAATGAAGGCGCAGGGCGCCATGCGGCCCTTTTCGGGGTGGGCCCAGCGCACGAGCGCCTCGGCGCCGACCACCGAGAGGCTGCGCGGCTCGAAACGGGGCTGGTATTCGAGGAAGAACTCGTCCGCCGCGATGCCCCGGCGCAGTTCGTCGACGAGGCGGCGATGCGCGGCCACGCGCTCGTTCATTTCCGAGGCATAGAACTGGAACGTCCCCCGCCCGCCCTGCTTGGCGCCATAGAGCGCCTGATCGGCATTGCGGAGCAGGGTATCGGCGGTCGTGCCATCATGGGGCGAGAGCGCAATGCCCAGCGAGATGCCGATGGTGATATCGCCGGCTTCATGGCGCAACGGGGCTTCCATCGCCGCCAGAATCGACTGGCACAGCACTTCCGCCTCGTCTTCGGCAAGGCCGGGCGCCGCGATCACGAATTCGTCGCCGCCCACGCGGGCTACCAGCTGGTCATGCCGCAGGACACGGCGCAGACGGTCGGCCACCTCGCCCAGCACGCGGTCGCCCAGCGCATGGCCGAACGTGTCGTTGATCCGCTTGAACCGGTCGAGATCGCAATAGATCACCGCCATGCGCGCGTTGGGAATGGCCAGTTCAGTGGCCAGGAACGAGGCCAGACGCGCGCGATTGGGCAGCGATGTCACCGGATCGTGCTGTGATTGCTGGCGCGCTTCCTCGTAAGCGTCGGCCAGGGCCACGTCCTGCGTCACATCGGTGGCAAACTTGACGATATTGACGAGGTTGCCCGCCAGATCGAAGATCGGGTTGTAGCTGGCCTGAAGCCAGATCCGCTCGCCCTGCTTGCTGATCCGCTCGAACCGCCCGGTCATGTATTCGCCCGCGCGCAGCTTGTCCCAGAAGGTCAGGTATTCGCAGCCGTTGACCTGGCCGGGATCGACGAGAATCTCGTGCCGCTGGCCGACCAGTTCATCGAGTTCATAACCGACCATGTCGAGGAACTTGGTATTGGCATCGAGCACGGTGCCATCGAGCGCGAACGAGATCACCCCCTGCGCCTTGCGGATCGCCTTGATCTGCCCCTCGAACTGCGCATGGCGCTGCTTTTCGTCGGTCACGTCATAGGCATACTTGATGATCTTCATCGGCTTGCCCGAAAGATCGAAGATCGGATTGTAGCTGGCCTGAAGCCACAGGTCCGCGCCCGTCGCGGTCACCCGGTGGAACTCGCCCGAACGGTGCTGGCCATTGGCCAGAGCCTTCCAGAACTGGCGATATTCCTCGGACCGGACATGCTCTTCGGGCACGAACATGCTGTGATGGGCACCACGAATGTCGCCAAGGCGATAGCCGGTGGCTTCGAGGAAATTGTCGTTGGCGTCGAGCACCCGGCCTTCGAGATCGAACGAGATCACGCACTGCGACTTGTGGATCGCGGCGATCTGGCCCTGATGCTCGGCCTGACGGACCTTTTCATCCGTAATATCCGTGGCATACTTGACGATCTTGACAGGGTTTCCGGCCAGATCGAAGATCGGGTTATAGCTGGCCTGAAGCCAGACTTCGCGCCCGTCGCGCGCCACGCGGCGGTATTGCCCGGCCTGATGCTGCCCGCGCGAGAGCACGCGCCAGAACCCGGCATATTCGGCGCCATGCGAATAGGCCGCATCGACGAACATGCGATGATGCCGCCCGATCACGTCGGCGCGCTCGTACTCCATCAGTTCGAGGAAGCGCGAATTGGCGTCGAGCACGATGCCGTTCATGTCGAAGCTGATGACCGCATGGCTCTTGTGGATCGCGGCGATCTGCCAGGCATTGTCGGTCTGGCGCTGGCGGTCGCGGGTCACGTCCTCGGCCAGCATGAAGATCTCGGCCACGGCCCCTTGCGCATCGACCACGGGGCTGGCCATCACGCGCAGCCAGCGCATGGCGCCCTCGCTGCTGCGGAACAGCTGCTGGCTGTCCTGCGGCAGGCCCGCACACAGCGCATCCCAGAAATCGCCGAACACGTCCGCGCCCATCGCGTCCACATCGCACAAATCGCGATACTGCGCGCCCACGAGCGTCTTGTCAGGATGGCCCAGCATCGCATGGAACAGCGGATTGGCTTCGAGCACTTCTCCATCGAGGCCCAGCCGGGCAACCGGGCTCGACCGGCCGATGGCACCGACGCGGGCGCGCTCCGCCGCATCGGTGGCGATCATCCCGGTCCTGTCGCGCGCGATCACGACGACTTCGAGCAGGGTCCCGGCGGCATCGCACACCGGATAATACATGGCTTCGAGCCACAGCGCCTGACCGTGGCGGTTCTTGCGCTGGACCGTCAGCGACTGGCGCCCGCCCAGACGCAGGCGCTCCCAGTCCGGGCTCTCCCCCCCGTCGCATTCCTGCGCAAGCGAGGCCTCGTGCCGCCCGCGCAACTCGTCCAGTTCATAGCCCAGAAGGTCGAGAAAAGCCGAATTGGCCCGAATGATGCGCCCGCCCGGATCGAGCACGAGAGTTGCGAAGAAGTTGTTCAGGGCCCGCAATTCGGACGAGATTTCCGGCATGGAGTGGACGACCTTTTTGGCGTTTGCGGCGCTGGGCAAAATATTTGGCCACAAATCTTCTGGTTCCGTCATTCCTGCGAGGGGCACGGTAACTTTCCGGTTAATCCCAAACGACCGGATGCGCTTTTTGGGCGGCCAGCCGAGCCGCTGGCGCCATCGACGCGCCTCTTGCCCCCTGCCCGCCCGGACTTTTCAGACTTTTGTCATCAAACGATTTTTTCGCGCGCCTCCCCAAAACAGGAAAACGGCCAGCGCTTGCGCGCCGACCGTAATTCCCGAACCGGTCTGTTCATGGTCTCCCGCGCACGAGGCGCGGGAGCGAATCACTTCGCCAGCATCGAGCCGGTTTCGATGAACCGCTGGTGCCACGAAAGCGCTTCCTTGAGCAGCGAGGGCGAGTGCTTGCCATAGGAATCGCGCAAGGCGCGGGCATAGTAGTCGGCCAGCTGGTCGCGGAAGGTCGGGTGGACGCAGTTCGCGATGACCTTCTCGGCACGCTGCTTGGGCGAAAGCCCGCGCAAGTCGGCCAGGCCCTGGTCGGTCACGATGACCTGCACGTCCTGGTCGATGTGGTCGACATGGCTGACCTGCGGCACGATCGTCGAGATCGCCCCGCCCTTGGCGGTCGAGGGCGCCATGAAGATCGAGATATAGGCATTGCGGGCAAAGTCGCCCGAGCCGCCGATCCCGTTCTGGATGCGCGAGCCCATCATGTGGGTCGAGTTGACGTTGCCGTAGATGTCGGCCTCGATCATCCCGTTCATGGCAAGGCAGCCAAGGCGGCGCACCAGTTCGGGGTGGTTCGAGATTTCCTGCGGACGCAGGATGATGCGGTCACGATAGAGCGCCATTTCGCCGTTCAGGCGCTCGGCCGCCTCGGGGCTGAGCGAGAAGGCCGTGCACGAGGCCATCGACAGCTTGCCCGCCGCGAGCAGTTCGAGCATGCCATCCTGAAGCACTTCGGTATAGGCGGTCATCGGCTCGAACGGCGCGTCCATCAGGCCGAGCAGCACGGCATTGGCGATGTTGCCCACGCCCGACTGCACCGGCAGCAGCGAAGCAGGCAGACGGCCCACGCGCACTTCGTTCTGGAAGAAGTCGAGCAGGTGGCTGGCAATTGCCAGCGCCGAAGCGTCGGGCGCCTTGAACGGAGCGTTGCGATCGGGGATGTCGGTCGCCACGACGCCCACGACCTTCGAGGGGTCGACGCGGAAGGTCGCCTGGCCGATGCGGTCGCTCGGGGTGACGAGCGGGATCGGCTTGCGGTGCGGGGGCAGCGCGGTGCCGTAGTAGATGTCGTGCATCCCGTGCAGCGCTTCATGCTGCCACGAGTTGACTTCGAGGATGATCTTGTCGGCGCGGTCGAGCCAGGTCTTGTTGTTGCCGACCGACGAGGAAGGCACCACCGAGCCATCGGGCAGGATCGCCGAGACTTCGACGAGCGCGACGTCGAGCGGACCGAGGAAGCCCTGCCATGCCGCCGGAGCCACCTGGCTCAGGTGCATGTCGAAATACTGGACCGCACCGCTGTTGATCTGCTCGCGCACGAGCGGGTCGGAGTTGTAGGGCAGGCGGAAGTCGATACCCTTGGCCCGAGCCAGCGCGCCGTCGAGTTCGGGGCCCGTCGAGGCGCCCGTCCAGACCTTGATCGCATAAGGGTTTCCGGCCTCGCGGGCCTCGTCCATCTGGCGGGCAAGCGCCAGGGGAACGGCCTTGGGATAGCCGGCACCGGTAAAGCCACTCATGCCGACAACAGCACCCGGCTTGATGAGCGAAGCAGCCGCTTCGGCATCCATCAGGCGGGCCTGGAATTCGGGGTTGGCGATCCTGGCCGTAGAAACGGGGGCGGAGGACATGTTCGACAGGCTCCTTTCACGTGGCGCCATCCACTTTGCCGCGCCGCAGCCAAAAACAAGGGGCGTCGAGGCGGTGCCGTGGTGGCGATTCTGGTTCGGTCCGCCCCGCCCCTACGCGCGTGGCGTGGCAAGTGCAGCAAAAAAGGCGGGGACCAGCCCCGCCTTTCCACACATTTGATACGATCCCGTCTCATTTGGGAGACAGAATTGCCAATTTTTTTGATCAGGCCTGAATAGTGGCCTTGCGGATCACGCCGGGCTTTGCCGGCGGCTCGCCCTTGGGCAGCGCGTCGATGTGTTCCATGCCGCTCTCGACCTGGCCCCAGACGGTGTACTGGCGGTCGAGGAAGCGCGCGTCATCGAAGCAGATGAAGAACTGGCTGTTGGCCGAGTGCGGGTAGCTGGTGCGGGCCATCGAGCACACGCCGCGCACATGGGGCTCGGCGTTGAATTCGGCTTGCAGATCAGGCTTCTTCGAGCCGCCCATGCCGGTGCCGTCGGGGCAGCCGCCCTGCGCCATGAAGCCGGGGATCACGCGGTGGAACTTCACACCGTCGTAAAAACCTTCCGAGGCCAGTTCCTTGATCCGCGCGACGTGGCCGGGAGCCAGGTCGGGACGCAGCTTGATCACCACGTCGCCCGAATCGAGCGAGAGGACCAGTTTTTCTTCAGACATCGAGAACTCTTCCCTTGGCAAAATATGGGGGCAAAGAATGCTCCCTGATATAGGGTGGTTTGCGGCAAAGTCACCTACCGCCGCATCGCTGCACTGCACCATTGCATTTGGCGCTTGATCGCCTATCCCGGCCCGGATGGACAATGGCGCGCCCACCGATCACGACAACCTGAACGCAACCGGCACCCTGCCCAAAATGGCGGCGGAACCGGGCCATGATGATGCGCGCGCCGACCTTGCGCGTCCAGAGCCCTCACGCGTGTCTGACGAACTGGACGAGGAAGACAACACCTTGCGCCCCGCGTTCCTGCGCAAGGTCGTCGAAGCGCTCGACGCGGGCGATCAGGAAACCGTCTACAACCTCGTCGAGCCGCTCCACCCGGCCGACGTGGCCGACCTGTTCGAGCTGATCGGCCACGACTATCGCGCCGCGCTCGCCCGCGCGATCAACGACCTGCTCGGTTCGGACGTGCTGGCCGAACTCAACGACTGGGTGCGCGACGACCTCGTCGAGGAACTCGAACCCGACGAAGTGGCCGAACTGGCCGAGCAGATGGAGACGGACGACGCCGTCGCCCTGATCGAGGATCTGGACGAGGCCGACCAGCAGGCCGTTCTGGCCGAGATGGAGCCCGAAGACCGCGCAGCCATCGAAAGCGCGCTCTCCTTCCCCGAGGAATCGGCCGGCCGCCTGATGAGCCGCGACGTGATCGCGGTTCCCGAACACCTGAGCGTGGGCGACCTGATCGACTACTTGCGCCGCGACGACGATCTGGCGACCGAATTCTGGGAAGTCTTCGTCGTCGACGTCAAGCACCGCCCGGTCGGCACCTGCCAGCTTTCGTGGATTTTGCGTGCACCGCGCGAGATTGCGCTGACCGACGTGATGAAGCGCGACCAGACGCTGATCCCGGTGACGATGGACCAGGAAGAAGTCGCGCTGCGCTTCCAGAAATACGCGCTGATTTCGGCCGCCGTGGTCGATGAAAGCGGGCGCCTGGTCGGCCAGATCACCGTCGACGACGTTGTCCACATCATTCAGGAAGAAGCCAGCGAAGACATCCTGCGCCTTTCGGGCGCGGGCGACGGCGACATCAACGAGCCGATCTCGCTGACCGTGCGCACGCGCCTGTCGTGGCTGGTGGTCAATCTGGGGACGGCGATCCTGGCCTCCTCGGTGGTCGGCCTGTTCCAGAACGCCATCGCCCATTTCGCGCTGCTGGCGGTGCTGATGCCGATCGTCTCGGGCATGGGCGGCAATGCGGGCACGCAGACCCTTGCGGTGGTCGTGCGCGCCATTGCCACCAACCAGCTGACCAGTTCGAACACCTGGTGGATGATCATGCGCGAGCTGCGCATCGCGCTGACCAACGGCCTTTCGCTTGGCCTGCTGATCGGCACGGGCACCGGGCTCATCTTCGGCAACCCGCATCTGGGCATGGTGATCGCCGCGGCGATGATCATCAACAATCTGGTGGCGGGCCTTGCGGGCATCCTCGTTCCGGTCGGGCTCGACCGCCTGCGCGTGGACCCGGCGGTCTCCTCGGCCGTTTTCGTGACGACCGCGACCGACACGATGGGCTTCTTCTCGTTCCTCGGGCTGGCCGTGGTCACCGGCCTCACCTCCTGACCCGACGGAACCTGCCTCCCATGCCCCTCAACATGACCAAAGTGGCCTATGGCGCGCAGTCGCTGGCCGAAGTGCACGACTGGTTCGCCCCCGATGGCCGCCATGGCGAAGGCGTCGCCCGCCTGACCACGCGCAACTGCCCGCGCCGCCATGCCGAGATGATCGGCGGCTCGCTGTTCTGGATCCTCAAGCACCAGCTGGTCGCCCGCTCGGAAATCCTCGGTTTCGAGGAAGCCGAAGGCGGACGCACCGCCATCCTGATCTCCACCCGCCTGATCGATGTCGTCCCCTGCCCACGCCGCGCCCATCAGGGCTGGCGCTATCTCGAAGAGGCCGATGCCCCTGCCGATCTGGATGAAGGGCAGGAAGGCGACATCCTCCCCCCCGACGTGGCCGGAGAACTTGCCCGCCTGGGTCTGGTCTAGGCCGCGTGGGCAAATCCGGATTTGCGATGCGCCTCTTGGGAATTGAAATAGAAATCTGATTTTTTGCTTTTAATTCATCATTCCCGCACAGGCGGGAATCCAGCTTTCGCGCTCTGCTTGCATGCGCGGCCCTCGGAACTGGATCCCCGCCTGCGCAGGGATGGACGAGGAATGGAGCAAACGCGGCGCTGGGCCCCGGCTCAAGGCCGGGGCGACGAAAAGGGAGCGGCGGGAAAGGGAGTGCCGCTCAGCCCTGCTCCATCCACCATTCGAGCAGATGCCGCGCCACCGCGCTGGGCGGGGGAACCTCGAACAGCGCATCGCTCGCCCCCGCCAGCGCGGCGGCCACTTGCGCACGGGTGAACCACTGCGCATCCTCAAGCTCGTTGGCGTCGATGGCAATCGCCCGGTCGTCGGCCAGCGCATGGCAGGCGATCATCAGCGACGAGGGATAGGGCCAGGGCTGGCTCGCCACATAGCGCACATCGCGCACGCGCACGCCTGCTTCCTCGAAAACCTCGCGTGCGACGGCCTCTTCCATCGTCTCCCCCGGCTCGACGAACCCGGCCAGCGCCGAATAGCGCCCGGCAGGAAAACGCGGCTGGCGCCCGAGCAGAAGGCACCCGTCATGCTCGACCAGCATGATCGTGACGGGATCGACACGCGGAAAATGATCGGCTCCGCAAGCCTCGTTGACGCAGGAGCGCTGCCAGCCGCCCTTGGCCAGCCGCGTCGCGCTGCCACAGCGCGCACAGAACCGGTGCCGCGCGTGCCAGTCGACCAGACTGCGCGCCCCGCCATAGATCGCCAGATCAGCAGCAGGCATGGCGTCGAGCAGGCGGCGCAAGTCGGCAGCGGCAGGCGCCGTGCTGCCCGCAAGATCGGCCACGACCGGCGCGAAATGCCCGTGCCCCTGCGCGTCGAGCCCGAGGAAGATCAGCTCGGCCCCCTGCGGGCCTCCCGGCAGATCCGAAAGGGGAACCCAGACCAGACCGCCCGTATCCGAAAAGACCGGCGCCAGCCCGTCGAGCCGCAAAAGCCGTGCGCCCTCCCCGGCCATGACCGCCGCCAGCCGGGCAGGATCGCCGCGCACCGCATCGGCCCGGTCGAGCGGGCTGGCCGAATAGGCGATGGGAGAATGGGAGCGGCGGCGCGAAAGCAGGGCAGAATCGGTCGTCATGCGGGAACCTTGTTTTGCAACAACAGCCGCGCGCGCACATCGCTGCGCACGGCCTGCGGAAAATCCTTTTCGAGCGGATAGGTCATGGCGGGCATATATTGCGTGAACAGCCCCCCGCGCACGCCGCCCGGCTTGCTGATGAAGCCCAGCGTGCCCGCCGCGCCCGACCAGCCATAGGTGCCCGCCTCTGCGCCCAGGCCGACACGCCCCCCCGCGCCAAAGCCATGGCCCGCAATCCATGTGCCCGCCGTCGTCGCGCCGGGCGGCAGGAGATTGCTGGTCCCCAGCGCGACCGCGCGCGCACCCATGACCCGCTTGCCCGCAAAGACCCCGCCGCCCAGCAGCATGGTCAAAAAGCGGTCGTAATCGCGCGGCGAACTGATCAGCCCGGCCCCGCCAAAGGGAAACGGCGGTGGATCGCGGTAAATCGAGTTCACCGCCCCGTCGATGGGCAGCAGGCGCCCGTCGAAGATCAGGTAATTGCTGGTGAACCGTTCGACATCGCGGTCGGCCAGTTCGAACGCAGTGCTCGTCATGCCCAGCGGATCGAACAGGCGCTCCTGAAGGAAACCTGCAAAATCGCGCCCCGAGGCCAGCTCGATCACGCGGCCCAGCAGATCGAGCCCGACCGAATAGGACCAGCGCGTGCCCGGCTGATAGACCAGCGGCAGGCCGGCCAGCCGGTCGGCAAAGGCGGCAAGGCTGGGCGCAATCGGCGCGCTGGCAAAGAACGGCAGCTTCACCCGGCTGACCCGCAAGGGCACGATCCCCGCATCGAGATAGGCCTGCCGGATCGGCCCGGACTGGATGATCGTATAGCCGAGCCCCGCGGTATGGGTGAGCAGGTTGCGCACGGTGATCTGCGCCGTGGCGGGCACCACCTTGTCGACGGGCCCGGCCGGATCGGCCAGAACCTTCATATGGGCAAAGCCGGGCAGGAAATCGGCAATCGGCTGGTCGAGGCCGAGCTTGCCCTCGTCGATCAGCATCATCGCGGCCATGCCGGTGATCGGCTTGGTCATCGAGTAGATGCGGAACAGGTTGTCGAGGCCAAGGCCCCGCCGGTCGCCGCGCGTCGCCACCCCGCGCGCGACCATTTCGGGCGGAGCGCTGCCCCAGCCCAGCGTCGCCACCGCGCCGACCAGACGCCCGGAATCGACATAATCATCGACCAGCGCCGAAACCGCAGGCAGGCGCGGATCGGCAGGGCTGGCATGGGCCAGAC
>Ga0075011_10000923_pt1 | contig 15825 bp, 22 predicted proteins | sample TARM_MetaG_T_14_FD_72354 | JGI IMG/M metagenome (GOLD analysis project Ga0075011, IMG submission 72354) | Freshwater microbial communities from Pennsylvania, USA, analyzing microbe dynamics in response to fracking - TARM_MetaG_T_14 | ecosystem: Environmental > Aquatic > Freshwater > River... | reverse complement strand
ATAGCCGGCAAGCCGAGCTTTTCACGGCGCCACTTCGCCTTTTCACCGTTCTCGCCACCGAACTCAGTTAACCACTGCTGCGCTTCGAGGGCTTTTTTACGGTTTCCTGCTTCTGCTGCTCCTTGCCCTGGGCGATGCTGGCCGCTTCACCGAGAATGCGCCAGTACAGGTCAGGGTTCTGTTTGAGCAGTGCCGAACCATGCTCCGGCGTATATTCGATGGCAACTTCTTTGCCGTCAATCAGCTCGCCGACACCTTCCCAGCCTTTCAGCAGGTAGCGGGCGCAGTTGTCGATCAGCAGATCATCAACAGAATCAATTTCGCCAATGCTCGCGAGGTCAAAATCTTTGGTTCCGACCGAATAGCTGGCATCCATCTTATCGATGTGACGACGAACCAGCGCGTTGCGGGAGCGATATTGCGGATTTTCGCTGCTAGCCACCAGCAAGCGCAGCCCTTCTTTCGGCGAGAACCAGCGTTCGCCATCAAGATCAATACGAGGGGAAATAATGAGCATGAGAACCTCTGCATGAAAAAAGCCCAACCAGCCATGCAGATCTGGCCGGGCAAGGGAAATTATGGAGCAGTGACGGTGATTGCCGACGTAGCCGTGAACGTGCGGACTTTGGCAGTGATGGTCGCTGCGCCAGCTGCCAGCCGCGATACCGACGCTGTTTTTTGCCCGGTAGACGCGACTGTTGCAATTGACGGGTCCGAAGATTCCCATTCAACGACGTCAGTGGAGCCCGCAGGCGTAAGAGTGGCTGTCAGTGTCACTGACGCACCAATAGCACCAGACGACGTTGCGGGCAGCACGCTGATGGCCGTTGCCGGAACGGTAGCTGCGCGCGTAATCGTTGGAGACTGATCAGCGGCAGTAATGTCGAGTTGCACCTGGATGATGTCAGTGTTGCCGCCGTCAGGCCAGTCACCGGCGATCTGTACCTCCGGGAAATTGAATGAATACGTGCCTTCGTCGTTCACCAGATCGAAGCTGAACGGCACGGTAGCCCCGGAGAACTGCTTCTGATACACCTCCCACGCCGCTTTCGACCATGACAGCGTAATAGAGCCTGATGGCGTGAATGTGGTTGGGATGTTGGCCCCGGCAAATGCCGAGCCAGTCCCGATACAGCGCTGGGTTTGCAGGTTGTTATCAAACTGGATACTGAAAGTATCGATACAGAATCCCGAGCCACCAGCCACGCCGTTCAGCATGATATTGGAAACCTCTTTGAACCCGTAACGAAGCTCCCCTGCGTTATCCACTGGTGTAGGGAAATAGTTTGTATCGTCAGCTTTAGTTTCCCAGCCAAGCCCTGCAAAGGTCACCGTAGCGGTGATGTCGCCATCGTTTGGCACCTCGATTTGCAAAGTGCCCACCTGGCAGCCGCGGGCGATCGACGCAATACCGATATCACTGTCATATGAAGCGACAGAGAATGCGATGCGATCGTTGCCCATAGTGAGGATGTTGCTCACCCACTCTGCACCGAAACACGAAGCCAGGAAGTCATCATGCTGCCCCCAGCGAAACTTGGTAGCCACATCACCGCCGACATCTACCGTGCCCCGAGACAGGCCCTGCGCCATACGGGTGCCGCCGATCTCGTCGTTGTCACTGGTGTTTTGGGTTGGACCCAGCCCGAAGGATGAGCGCTTCAACAGACTCCAGTCGCCGGTAGTCGGCGTCGTGCCTGGTACTGTTTCACGGATAAACGCCGTGACGCGTTTTGCGCCTGAACTCACAGGAGCCTCCTATCTTTTGTGCGCTACAGAGCGCGGTAAGGGATTTGAATATTCATTTGCGCCCATCCGTCAGTCTCGCCAGCATCAACAGCGGACACCGCGAAATAACTGAGCCGTCCGTCATCCTGAAACTCGAAAAGCTCGCGGAGTTTGTCAGCTGTTTGTGTGATGAGAAGCGAACCAGACCCGGCTGGCACAAATATCTGAATGATGATCAGGCCCGTCCGATGAACCACTGGTCCGTTACCAATCTCGTTCGCGCCCGCGGCGCCAGGGATATTGGTCAGCCGCGCCCAAATGGACTTCCCGGACGGGTCATACGTTTTGTCGTTGGGGTATCGCACATCATTTTTGGCAATAGCGATCTGCGCCGTCATACGCGTGATGACAGCGTTTCTGATTTCTGTAAGGGTCATTTGTTGGCCTGAGCTACACCGTTAAATGAGACAGCATAAACGCCAGTGGCCGCCTGTTTTGAGTGACCATTCTCTAACGCCACGGAGTAAGGGAGGTTTGACTGGATGTAAATCACTGAATAGGCCGGAGCCTGGTCAATGATGCCTGTTCCGTTGAGTAGCGTTTCCGCTCCGCTCGGATCCGGCTCGGTTGGTACCGAGTAATTTGGACCGCCAATGCTGACAAAATGAGATGCACGGAATGTACCCGCTCGATACCCTGCTGGCCGTCGGATATCCATGCCGTCATTAACCCGAACGTTCTTTTTGAGGCGACCGGTTTTTGTCAGGTTCGCGGGGTCGGCATAGAGGGACTCGTTCCACTCGCCAACAGCTTTGTTGTACTGAACGGCGGTTGCATTGATGGCCCAAAGCTCAGGGTTACCGACCGGCGATCGCTGAACGATTTCATTCAGCAGCTGAATAGCGATCGTTCGCTGGCGCAGTTTGACATCTTCGGCCACCAGCCCGGCAAACGCCGCCGGGTCGATACTCCAACCCTTAGCCATATCACGCCCTCCGTAACTGGATGGAGTACGTTGCCTGCGCCGGGTCGGTTCCTGCGGTGATCACCTTGTAACGCTGCGGCTCGCCTGTAACGAGGTCTGGCGCGGTGATGATATGGTCGACCTTCGGCTTATCCGTTACCTCGTTCACGAGAGCGGTTAGTTTCAGGTCACCATGCAGGATATTCACACCATCGATGCGGTTTAGTTTGTACCGCGACAGCACACCGCGACCGGAATAAGTGATGGTTTCGCTTGTCGATTCTTCGGTAACCGGGTCGATGTCGCCTTCAATCACGTATGAACCGGTGAATGCCTTCACCGCGTCAGCGAGTTCATCGTCAGCATCGAACGCGGCGGCAAGCTCGCTTTGCAGTTCGTCACGAATTCCCATGGTTAATCCCTCACCCTGATAGATTGAACCTCGCCACCAGAGTAAATATCCAGAGAACACGCAAACGAAACAGCCTCATGCGCGCTTTTACCGAGAAGCATTGCAGACTTTGCAAAATCGCGACCCGTCCCAGCTGCCCAGGGTATTGGGGCTAGTGTCGGAACAAGGCGTCTGCTGTACTCAATCGGCACGCCATCCTCCGGGACAAAAAGCGAGATAAAGCTCTCCAGTTCCGGCTTTTGAGACTGGTCGCGCCCACCATTGAACCATTCGACAGCTAAAATCCAGTCGGCGCAGTCTCCTGCGGTTAACAGCAACCCACCTTTAACCTGGTGAATTTTGTTCGCATGTCCATAAACAACACTGTCGCTAGTTATCAGGCTGTCAGCCGCAACATATTTTCCGTCAAAGGCAATCGTAGTCATATCACCCCCGCACCAGTCGTATTTGCGATGTGCTAACGCCGTATGGCTTCAATATGGCGAGCGCCAGCTGCAGGTTGGAATCAAGCAGCGTTGTGCTGTTGGCCGAGAGTTCGGCGAACGTTTTCGAAACGCTGACGCCGTCGGCATCAACTGATTTACTGAGAAGCGATCCGGAGTCGGTCTTCCTCTGATACAGCCCACCATTTGCTGCGGCCAGTGCCGCGTATGCACCGGCCAACTTCACATCATCGGGAATGATGACTTCATGGGTGACTTTATCGCATGGCAATGACAGGCTCAGGCCGTTCAGCCAGACGTTAGCCATCAGGACGGACTTTGATTTGTTGGCATCGTCCGTCCAGCTATCACCCAGCAGAGAATCAACATCCTCAACCGTTATGAACGTGATCATGGTTATTCCTTAACGGACCAGCCGTGCGCCTTCCAGTTTTCGACTTCATCCGGATGCACATCGGCTTCGGTTGGCGCGCCGGGGAACGATTCAAAAGCCATTACCATTGCAACCAGAGTGACCTCCTGCTGCTCCTGCTGCTCCTGCTGCTCCTGCTGCTCAGGATTATTTTGCGATCCCTGCTTAGCAGCAAGTTTTTCAGCTGCTCGTTGTGCGCGTTGTTCTCTGGTCAACCCGGCCATAAACCCTCCGATGAATCAAGAAAGGGGCCGAAGCCCCTCATCATTTACCCGGCAATGATGACCGAGTGTGCTGGCTTAATGGACGCTACGCCCCACGCCAGACCGACTTCATAGCGAACCTGGCGGTACTGACGGTACAGAGCTACCTGGAAGGTGATGCCGCTCACCGGATCGGTAACGTTCATCACGTCATCTGCGGTATCGCCACCCTGCGGCATTGCCGGGGTGCGAGAGGCCAGCAGGAACGCATTGCGGTCAAACGCCATGTTAGCGGTGTAAGCGGCGGCAACGGTGATAGCTGTATTATCGGCCAGCGCCTGACGCAAACCCGGTGCCGCCAGGGTAATGGTGGATGCCGTTGCAGCTGCGACCACGTAGGAGTTGTCATCGCCAGTGAACTTTACGACTTTCCCCTGCGCAATGCCGCCAGTACCGGTATCCATCGCGATGATAATGTCGCCGACAGCTTTTTCGCCGTTCACCAGATATCCGGTGCCGGCACCCGCCGCGACAGTTTTTACGCCTGCAGAGTTATGGATATTGAAGCCTTCCAGGCGACCCAGAATACCTTCGCGCAAGAGTTGCTCGGTACCGGATTCGTTCACTTTGAACAGCACCGATTGCTTACCGCGAAGGTTGGCGATCGCGGAAGAACCCAGAACCATCTGCAGGTCTGTAGTTGGCGCGCCGTTGTCTTCCAAAACTTTACGTGCCTGCGCCGCGTCGGAAAGGTCTTCTTTAACGCCAAAGGGAGTTACACCCGGCGTGCCCACCATGCGAGATGACCCGTAATAAAGCGCACCGAGGTCAGAATCGACTTCGTTCGACAGCGCGCGGAATGCCTGCTTGAACTGATCTGCGAGGATGGTGTTGTAGGTGCCAGCCGGGCCAAGCGCCAGTTGTTCTTCGCCATTCCATTTGACCGGAGCCATTTTGGATTTGGTGATTTTTACGTCGACGTGACCGATGTTCTGATCACCAGTGTTTGGTGCGGTTGGGCCTGGGACGATGTCCTCAGTTACCGCAACCGGCGCAACAGGGGCGCTAACGGTCTGGTCTTTTGCGGCCGCATCTGCTTTCGTGTTCTTCGCCACCGCAGGGATAAAACCTACCTGCTCACGCGAAACCACGTCCAGGGCGGTATAGATAGTCGGGATCAACCCAGTGAGGGTGTTAGACATATGAAGTTCCTTAACGAATGAAATGAGGGATTGATTGATGAGCTATCCAGCCCTGGCGCCAGCCCCCATCCGAAGGCTGGCAAAAGTGATTTAATCGACGATGGTGATGCCGTCTTTCAGCGCTGCGCCCTTCGCTGTAATGTCCAACGAATCAAATGCATCACGTTTCATTGTTTTCTGTCCTGCGCCGTGCTGCGTCTGGCGCGAACCGCCGCCGTTGTTGCCGCTGGCTTTGAGAATGTGATCTTTCTGAGGGTACTGCTCGACGAGGAACTCAAGCGCCTCATCGAATGACGCCAGGTCGCCTGGTTTCGAGCGGGAATAAATTTTGTTGCCAGTGCCGTCATAGGCGACAACTTTGCCGTCTTCGACTTTAAACGATTGACCAAAGCGGGCCTGAAGCATGTCGGACGGGATAGTGATTTTGTCGGAGATGTACTTCGAACCGGAAAAATTACCGCCAATCATCGCGTCATAAAGTTGACCTTCAAGGGTCTTTCCGCGTTTGTCAGCTTCATCCAGTTTCGCCTGGAATGACGCTGTAATTTCAGCTTTGACCTGGTCCACCGCACCAGCGTCGATCAGCTTCTTTTGGTCGATTTTGGTCATCATCTCGAGTGCTTCAAGCGCCTTCGTCGGGTCGCTGATACCGGAGAATTTAGCAAGGTCTGCTAAAGCCGCTTCTTTCGCTTCACGATGCGTCTTTGCCTCGCCATTCAGCCGCGAAATGTTTTGCAGAGTACCCGGCGCGTCAAAGCCGATCTCTTTACCATCATCGTGAACAAATACCGGCAGCCCGTTCGAATCGACTTCCGCGTAGTGTTTACCATTAACTTCAACTGTTTTCAGTTTCATGCCGTTACCTTTAGTTGGTCATCCGACCGTTGCGCCACTCACCATCCGGATTGCGGCCATAAAAAAAGGTCACCGAAGTGACCCCCTAGTTGATTCCCGCGTCTTTAAACGCCTGTTCATCCCGCTCTCGAAGCTGATCCAGTGTCAGCCACTCTCCCCTGTCGGTGTAGAATTCATCCATAGACATACCGCCATCACGAATCAGTCGCGCTCGCTGAACGCCGACGATCTGCGTTTGCCTGCTGAATGACTGCCGGGAAAACCACTCCTGATAATTGGTGTCCGCCGGAACCTGCCCGTCCATGCTGGCGCGGGAGGAGCCGGGAATGTCACGAACGTCGATCCCCAGTTCTTCAGCAGACTTTAGAATGAACGTTTCGGTCGAACGACAGCAAAAATGAATTTTCCCCGGGCCTTGCAGGTAAGGAACCTTGTGGCCTATTGGCTTGTTATCGAGCGTATACTTCAGCCGGTCACGCACGCGACACATAGGCGTGGTTCGGGTATCCAGAGTAGAGAGCCATTGCTTGCCTTTAATGATGTCATCATTCGCTGTAGCAAAGCTGTTGCGAGCCGTTGCCGCGACATGGCTAACAGCAGTTTTCGTAATACTTGCGGCGTTGGAGCGGCTTAGTTGCAGAGCGCCATCCTGGTACTTCTGATTTGCGTGACCGCGGACTTTTCGCGCTATTTGCTCCTGAGTATCACCCAGAAGAAATCCCTGCCTAACCGTATTGGTTATGCGTGCTAGCCGATCTGCTTCGAGACTGGACGCCCATTCACTGAGTAACCGGCCCTGAAATGGCTGAGACGTCGCCGCTGCGTAAACAGCGTCAGTGGAGATGCCAATCAGTGGGTGCAGTTCGAGCACGGAATCAGGAATGACATGCCCAAACAGTTCCATCTGATACGCAACCTCATGCTGAGCAAGTTGCAGCAACTCCTCTGACAAACTGATACGCATAGCCTCAATCGCTGAATGATTGACCTGCCTGACACTGGCAAGCAACGCTTCCAGCCTGGTGACAGTAAAGCTGTTCGTATCCAGCGAATCCATCGCCACCAGCAGTCTCGCTGTAAGCTCTGCATCGCTCTCATTGAGCAGCTTGACCATCTTATTGGCCACACCATTCCCGTACCGGGCTACCCAGATGGCATGCGCAATACTCTCATCGCGAAGGTTTTCATTTGCAGTTGCCATTATTTATTGCCTGTTAACGTCACTGGCTGATTATTCAACTCGTCGATCACGTCCTCTGGCTTCGCATCAGGATCGATAAATTTGAGAGCCTGCAACGCGCGTACGGCATCAATCTGGCGAATATCGCCGCTACCACGAAGCGCCTGAACCGTCTGCGCTGCCGCCGAATCATACGTTTGTGACGAGACGTCAAGCTCGGTGCGAACATCAACATTGCCGCCATCAGGAAGCCCAAGCCACTCAGCCATAATTTGCAGAATGTTATCGAGCGTATCCTCGAGCGAATTCGCCATGGTGTAGAGCGGCGAATTCTCCTGCATGTGTTCTTCATGGGTCTGGTCGTCTGACTTCGTTGAGGTGTTCTCATCGCGCAGTAGCTTGGCTCCGGCCTGGCGCATCTGGTTTTCGAGGTCATCAAGTGAGGTCTTACCCGAACCGATTGCAGACCCGGTGTGCTCCGTGTACTCCAGCCCCTGCTTCGAACGGTCTGAGAACTGGGTCGCGACCGAAGAACCGATCGTTAGCTCTTGCCCGTCAGCTAGGCCAAAAACTGACAGAAGCGGAACGCGAGCCACATGAAGAATGTTGTCCTGCTCGCTCTGGCTCTGCCAGTGCTTGATATTAAGTAGTGCCAGATTAAGCAGTGGTGGCGATCCGCGCATGAAACCTGTCCGCTTGGTGTAGAGCGTGACCAGCGGGATATCATTCCGGCTCGTTTTCCACTCTTCATGGATCTGCCAGACAGACTCGCCGTTATCCCCTTTGTTGCGACGGTAGATTTCAACCTTTCGCGGCATGATGTGGCGAATTTGCTCTACTTTCGTCTGCCCGTAGTCATCACCATCAATGACGATTACTTCTTTAACGCGTAAGTCGGTCAGAATGACTTTCCCGCCCCGCACCTCAGACTTCCAGCCAATGACCTGTCGCGGGTTAAGCATCGTTACGTATGGACGACTGCCAACGGCTTGCTCGTCAGCACGAGTCTTGACCGAATCAGGATCCGTGCGCGGATAATCAACCAATGCGTGCGCAAGACCATACTGGAAGGCAAGCGAGAAGAATTGCTGCGCCCACACATCGAGTCGATCACCCTCCATATCGATGTTTCCAGTCAACTCGATAATCTTTTCCGGGGTCTCTTCGCTAAGCTGAGTTGGCTCAGCAAATACGCGCCCGATATTTTGTTTGATGGCCTCTTCGTAAGCGGGGAGAAGCGTTGCCACCGCCAGGCGTTGCTCATAGGCTTCCTTGTCTTCTTTGGGCCACTTCGGCATGTAGAGTTTGTTCTGGCGGCGCATCTCAAGCGTGCCGCCCATCAATGCATCGTTGATGTCCCATGCCTCAACCATGTCGTTGTAGTCGAGGTTGGGAGTTGAAATATCAGGCATGGTTTACATCCGAAGTTGAGTGATTTTGCCGACTTTCTTCGGCGGCGAATGCAAGACGGCGTAGCGCGTGCCATCCCAGTCGTGATCTTCCTGTTGGGTATCGACGTCATCAGGGTTTTTGCTGTCCCGGACAAGCACGGGTATGCGACTTATCCACCCGCGGCAATATTCGAAGACATAGAAAGCTGGCTTCTCTGGCATTCCAGTTTCCAGCTTTTTACCCTCAACGACCGCTTCAAGCATGTCAGCAAACAGGGCTGCGCCGTTCACTCGCGATCCCGGTTTCTTATTGGATGGCACCCACTCAACGCCCTGCGATTCCATCTTCTGGGCAATGGATAATTCATCATCGCCAGTGTTGTAGATCGCACCATCAGCTGGCCCGGGAGTAACTTTCTTGCAGATGCCGGGCATGATATTCAACTGCCCCTGCGTGACCCCATCGAGCTTTATCTCATTGGGCTCGTCCACTTCCTCCCCCACCAGCCGCTTATCAACCCACGCCACGCCCTTAGCGACGTTAGTCGAGGACATGTTCAGGCCTTTGTTGAGCTCGTCCGGCGGACAGCCGTACCACTCGCCAATCAGGATCAGCGAACCGGCAGGCGGACAGAACTGGCGACCGTCAGGCAGCTCTGCGGCGGTACCGTCGGCACGCGCCCACCAGAGGTTGGAGAACGGCTTCGATTCGCCCCAGTCATGGGAGCGGTCAACCGTCCAACTGTCGGGAATGCGGAATGGCTTGATGACGTGAATGCGAGCATCCCAAAGATGGTCAAATCGCCCACCGCTGGTAACGTCCCAGGAGCCTTCTACCCATGCAGCCCTGCGGTTTGGATCTTTGATAGCCATCAGGGTCGCGATGTACTGCGGATCCAGATACGGGTTCTCTTTGAACGAGCCGTGAATTGCAACGCGGGTGAGCGTCACATCTTCTTCGCGCTCGGTCTGCGGGTTAAACACCTTTTGTGTTTCGCGAATGATGGTGCCGCGTGGTGCAGGTTCAATGAAGCGCTTCTTCACCCAAGTGTGGCCGATGCCAAACGGGTTAGTCGTGCTGAACGTCTCCAGGGGGATCGGCTTCAACAGGCTGCCGTTCGCCAGCGGGTAGTTCTCTGGCCGGAACGATGAGCGCCGGCAGGAGAACATCATTTCGTAAAATTCGGCAGACTGCTGCTTTGTCAGCTCGTTGAATCCGATGAACGGGAACTCCTGGCCGTGATAGTCCCAGTAATCGCTCTCTTCTTTGCCGAAGCGGAACAGCAGCTCTTCGCCAGTAGGCCAGACCCATCGCAACTCACTGGCCGAAGCCAGATAGCGAGCCCCGTCATTGAACAGGCGATACATGCGCTTTGACTGGGTGATGATGTCGGTGAGGTTTTTATACTCGGTATCGAAAATCACGCCACGCCAGAACGAGCCATAACCCAGGCCAACCAGGCGACGAAAGCGCGCCAGCTGCGCGGCAGTTTTACCCGGCCCGCGCGTACCCTCGTAGAGGATTTCGTTACAAGGGCAACTCAGGGAGAGCGATTGCGATCCCGGCAAAGGTTTCCAGACGGCTTTGTAATTCATCCACCCAATACCTCGCCTTGCTGTTTCTGCGCTGCCTTTTCCCAGTCGTCCACGTTATCGCAAGACGGGACGGGCATAACGTTATGGGTAGCGATGACGCTCTGTTCTACCTTCTGCTTGTTGGTGTAAACGTCACCAACCTCTTTAGCCGCTTGCTCAAGCAACTGCGCCGTCATGCCCATGTTTTTCATGCTTTCGGCGGTCGTGGACATTCGCTGCAGAACGCGCAGGCGATAGGCCTTATTGGCGATCGGAATATCGGAAATTTCATTAAGGAAGCGGTCGCGGGTCGCGTTGAACATGTCGACCCACTTTTTCGCCAGTGTCTTGCCGCTGGCCTTCGTTGGGTCATGGGACTCAGCCTGCTGGCGGGTTATTTTTATGCCAAATTCTTTTTGGACAGCCTCCACCACCTGCGACGGGGTGTCAAAGCATGCAAGCATTTGAATGATGAAGGCTTTCACTTCTGATTTTAGTGCAGCCATTCCTCACCATCCGTCTAATACAGTCCAATATTTAAGCCAGTTTCAGCAGGCACGTCCCGCATGCTCTGGCGACATCAATGTGGGCGACCTCCGCTGGTCCGCTGGCAGCATCAATCAATTCCTGCACATCGCGGCTCGCGCCGTAGCGGCGAACCACGCCAATAAATTCTTCGACGTCGTGGCCGCGCAGGCAGAGCTTCGGCTTGCCCGTATCACGGTAGAACGCCGGTGCGCCGAAATCGTCGGTCTTTTGGGCTATGTGGTAGAGCTCGTGCTCGATGAGCGCGCAGAATTCGAGGTCAGAGCATTGCAGGCAGAAATCAGCTGCGAGGGTGATGATGTAGTCCGGCTGGTGACCGAACCACTCATGCATCTGCTGTTCCATGCGAGCCTTTTGCCAGCCACCGGCGCGCATCATGACCTCTTCGCACTGGCCTAGCACGGTGCGCCCCTTTTTGGCGAAGGCGCTGGACGCCCACATAAACGCGATATCTGCATCAGTGAGGTGAAAGTGGTCGGGGTTATGCAGGTGTCCTGAGTCTGAGATAATTTGCTCTTGCACCCACTCGTAAACACCTTCAGCGGGTATCAGGCGTATATGTGTGGCGATCTCATTAACAAAGGATCGGTCTGGAATAGGCCTACTTTCTCCTTTCATGGTCGCCCTCTAGTTTGCAACTTAGAATTACCAACAAAGCACAAAAAAACAGAATAAAATGCACTTTTAATGACGTAAATCATTGAATATTTGATTATTAATTGCCTTTTAGGATTAATCTCCCATATAGCTATTGCGCTACTGTTGGCGTCATTTTGGGAAAGTTGTAAATGACTGGTAAAACAATTGATTTAGAATTTGAAGGGTGCTGGCGTGAAGCTTATAAGGCAGGTGTACCAGCAAGGTCAGGGATTTACTGTGTGTACTCCTGCACACCAAGTACAGTAAATGGGAAAACCACGCTAACACTTCATAAGTTGATCTATATCGGTGAGTCTTCTAATGTCCGTGCCAGGCTGGCATCGCATAACAAGCTTGCTGACTGGAGTAAACATCTGGAAGATGGTCAGGTGCTTTGTTATACCGTCGCAACTGTTGTTGGTGAAGACGAAAGATTTCGCGCGGAAGCAGCGCTAATTAATAAATTCACGCCCCCAGAAAATACTGAGTACGTTGGAAATTTTCCTTTTAACAAAACAACAGTCAATTGCACCGGGGTTATTACTTACTTGCTCTCAACCTTAACGGTTGAATAACAACAGCCTAAAATGGCTGGCTAGGAAATAGCAGCCATTTACCGCAGGCACTGCTCGCGCACATACGCCTGCAGGCCTGTCAGTTGTTTGGTGACGGTGGCGATTCCGTCTCTGAGACGCCAATAATTGAGTTCAGCATCTGCTGTAAGTCGAGGGCTTGAGCCATCAGCCATGCTGGAGGTTCCGGCCTCTCCGTTCGCGGTGCAGGTGGCGGCGATTTGCAGCCGACGTTTACCAGCGACAACATCAGCACGAAGCCTGTCAATTTCAGCTTTGGCATCTGCCAGCTCTCCGGTGTATTTGGCATCCAGCGCGGCAACGTCACGCTGGCGCATCTGCATGTCGGTGATGGTCTCGTTAGCCAGCGTCAGCGCACTGGCCGCTTTGTCACGCTGGTCTTTGTAGGTGATGGCGTTGTCGCGGTAGTGGCCCACCAGCCAGGCCAGACAGACAATGACGCAGATGATGACAGAGCAGATGATTACGGTTAAACGGCTCATCGCTCATCCCTTACGGATTGCTGAACTTTACCTACCAGCTGCGTATGAGAGGCGACCTCAGAAATTCCAATACCGCTTATGCCGATGTATTCCTGTCCGGTATGCTTGTCCTGTATCAGATACACGCCGCGCCAGTTGTCGTAAGCCAGGGTGTCTCGAAACTCCGACATCTTCGTCACCTTGATGCGTTCTGCATCTGAAGAAAGCTGAGAAGAAACAGCCATCGTCGATTTAGCTGGCTCAGGGGCATTATCACAGGCTGAAAGAAGAAAAAGCGCTACCAGTATTAACACTCTCATTTTTGGCTCCAGGTGCAGACCTCGTATTCAACGTCGCGGCGATTCATCAGCCCTTTCCACTTCTTGCCACCCGCGTACACCCAGCGCTTTAACTCAGCACAAGCGCCGCCGTAGTCTTTGGCGTTGAGTTTTTTCAGTAGCGTGGAGTTGATGGTGGCGGTAGCGCCGACGTTATAGGCAAACGAGTAGATAGCAGCCCGTTGAGTTTCACTAACCGGCACCCGGATATGCGGATCGACCTGTCGGGCAATTCTGGTCAGATCGGTGCTGGTCAGTGCGTCACACTCTTTATCGGTGTAGCGCTTGCCGGGGAGAATATCGGAACCGGTATGGCCATCGCAGACTGTGAGAACGCCAACTACATCGCGATAAGCAACATACTCCCTGCCCTCCAGTGCATCCTTACCAGACAGCATAACCGTGGCAATGCCGATAGCGCCGCCGCCCAATGCAGCAACGATTTTATTTCTCAGAGCTGGTGACAAAGCCATTAAGCCGATCCTCTCGCTCTTTGCGACGGTAATACCAGTTCACCGCGCAAGTGATGATTGTGCAGGCGATGCCGATGATGATGGCCCAGTCGCTCAGGCTTAATCCCGCTAATTTGTCTGCAATCATCCAGACGCTCGTCTTAGTGGTTTCGGCATATGCCTTTGCTGATACACCGCAGCCCGTCAGTGCGGTCCCGGTGCCGTATGAAAGCCTGCTGTATATCGTGCTCATTCTGGTCATAGCCTCACCTCCGATTGTTCGGATGGCGCTGTGTGAGTAGGAAAGGGTCAGGCTCTCGGGCTGCATTTAACAACGAAGCCATCTGATGTTGATTCCCGGAGCCTGATAATGAAAAACCCGCTCAAGGCGGGTTGAATTTGGCGGGCTCTGCGCAAGCGCCCGTCGGATTGGGTTATGAGCCGTCCGTTCGGTGAGCCCTATATACGAAAAAGCCTCGCTGATGCGAGGCTTTGTTGTTGCTTACGATTTTGCAATACGGCGATGTGACAGGGGTACTGGTGCAATGCACCTCGCGAATACCCCTGTCGTATCGCCGGAAAGCAAAAAACCCGCCGGAGCGAGGTTTTCGAATTTGTCAGATTGTGGCCTGCCAGTGCTGTTATCATGTCGTAGCTCTGCCAAGCATGAATACATTAAACACTTTGCTGGCCCGTTTTCAATATTTAATCCACAAAATAGCACGATTAATCAAAAAACCTGTTACATCTGCTCAGCCAGTAGCTTACGCGATGACAGAAAAACCTTCGCTCTGAAAATCTCCAGACACCATCTGACACGTTTTCTAGCTTCACTGTCGGTCAACCAGGGAGCGATCTTCTGTAATTCACGAGTGATGTCTGAAATCTTTTTTCGTGTCGTGTAGAACTGAACGCCAACCAAATAGACCGGGTCGTTTGCGTCCAGCGCCAGCAAAACACTTTGCTCCACAAAATCAATGTCGTCATGACGTAGAGCCTGTTCTATTACGCTCAAGGTTTCTTTCGGCCAGAGAATGACCTGCGCGCGCTTCATAATGTGCTGCCCTTTGAACCCCTCACTGCGAGCCTGATCAAGCGCGGCCGTAAAGCGTTCGAGCGCTTTATCCGACCAACGGCTGCCTCTAAGTCCATTCCAGCAACTATGGCTTCTTGGCATTTTGGGGGCCATACCTCCCCTTACCTCCTCTCCCCAGATTGTAAGCAGCGACTTTATCCAACCAGACTGGGAGGATGTCAGGGGGGTGAATTTACCCAGGTAAGTTTTCCGTGGAGCTGTAGCAATAGTTCCCAACCCTGCAATTTGTTCTCTGCGTTGACGTGGGGTCATTTGATGCTCTCCTGCGGTTGGGTTTTATTTGTATGACGCATTACTGGCGGCAGTTTTGCCCGCGCAACGCTTTCGGCCTGGTACCGGTTGAAGTCGTGGAAGGTCACGCGGCCTCCTGCTTTTTCAGGTCGCGGAGTTTCGCCCGGTATTCATCCCGGATCCGCATATAGTCATCGCGTGTCCATTTCGGTAGCGCATGCGGCCCCATCAGATCGTCAAAGCGTGCCTGGCCGATTTTGGCAATCAGCGCCGGGCGGTACGCAATGAGATTCCCGGAGAGGTGGTTATTGCAGACTGAACACTGCTTGTGGCAGTTATCCTCATCAAAACGCAACTCAGGGTTGGCACCGGTCGTACGGAAGTGGCCAGCATGGTACTGGCCTTCGTGGTGGCGGTCGCAACTGATGCATGGCAGATACCGATCCCGGTACCGGATAAACTCATTGAATGCGTGCTGGGCCTGCTTGATGAAATAGCTGAGCGGTTTTACTGCCTGCCGGCGTTCGGCCTGACGCTTGCGGTCCTCCTTCTCTTTCTGCTGCTTTTGCTTTTTAGCCTTCATCTGGGCTGAAGCCTTTGCAGCATCGTTCGCGGCTTTGCCGTGGGTGCTGGCGCATTCAAACGAGCAGACGAACTGACCGTCACGGGTAGGATGAAACCATTCCCGGCATACGGTGCATTTACGGCGTGGTTTACGCATCACGCCTCCTGCTTATCGCGCAGCTGCTGGAACTCGCAGCCGTAAGGAATGGTCAGGGCCAATCCGAACTGAGCGCACCAGGCTTCTACCTTGCAGAGGAAGTCGTGCATTTCTCCGGTATCCAGATCGGACGTGTGACGAGGTTCCCAGGTGGTTTCTTTGGCACCGGTGATGAAATCGGTGTAGGTAACTTCAATGCTGCCGAGGTAGGTCTTCTTCAGGTTGCGCTTAACCCAAGCAGGCGTCGCGTCGGTGCGTCCGGACTGGATGAGGTATTCGCTGATTTCGGCATACCACATGTGGCTGAGCGCGTTCTGCGGCAAGCTGCGCTTCTCGCGCCAGGGTTTCAGGATAAGGCGATAGCACTGTCCATCATTCAGAAA
>Ga0075011_10000921_pt1 | contig 15845 bp, 16 predicted proteins | sample TARM_MetaG_T_14_FD_72354 | JGI IMG/M metagenome (GOLD analysis project Ga0075011, IMG submission 72354) | Freshwater microbial communities from Pennsylvania, USA, analyzing microbe dynamics in response to fracking - TARM_MetaG_T_14 | ecosystem: Environmental > Aquatic > Freshwater > River... | reverse complement strand
ATAAATACCGAGTAAATCATAGTAAAAATAGCGATACCTAAGATCATCCCACCTTTAGAGTCTGTAGTGGCTTTGTCTTGCACATTCACTTTAAGCGGTTGCACCACGCGGGGGTCAATACCGCGGGCGATTAAACGTAAACTGCCCATTTCAGCACTGTAGGCCTGCAGTTGTTTCTCGAGTCTGCGAATCGAGTTCTGCAGTTTCTCCTCAGAGTTATCGGCCACGATAGTGATCTCAGCGCTTTTGCCTTGGTTCATTTGCGCGGCATAGTCGGTGTTGATGATCAGTTCTATTGCTTTAAGGTCTTTGGCGTCAGAGCCATCGGCTGCGCCTTGAGTGATGCCTTTATTCGATAAAAATCTTACTAAATCCGGTGCTTTATCGGGATTTGTAATGGTGATTTTCAGATCATCAGGACTGGTTAATTGGCCAATTAACACCATAAATAGGCCGCACATGATCAGCGGCGTGCCTATGGCGTAGTAGAGACCCGCCATCACAGAGCGCTTATCGCGGGCGGCATCGATGAGTTCTTTACGAACCATAGCCATTATTTTATTCATGCTGTCATTCCCTTATCCATGATCTTATCTATCTGAGCTTGTACATCATTGATGCTGCCTGCATTCTTGTTAGTTTGAGTCATCATGCCGCTATCCCTTCATCCGTGCCGATAAGTTGAATAAAGGCTTCTTCGAGCGAGTCTTTGCCTGTTTGAATGCAAAGCTCTGTTGGGCTACCAATGGCGACGACTCTGCCTTGGGCCATGACGATCACTTGGTCACACAGCGCGGCGACTTCCTGCATTACATGGCTAGAGAACAGCACGCAATGTCCTTGATTTTTAAGATCGATAAGGATGTCACGCAGTAGGCGAGTGCTCATCACATCCAGCCCACGGGTCGGCTCGTCGAGGATAATATTGCTCGGGCTGTGGACGATTGCCTGTGCGAGGGCGGTTTTCATTCTTTGTCCTTGGGAAAAGCCTTTGCAGCGGCGATCGCTAATGTCTTCGAGGCGCAATTTCGCAATCACTTGGCTGGTGGCCTCCTTGGCCTCCTTGGGTGATAAGCCGCTTAGCTCGGCAAAATAGCGAATGTATTCCCGTGGTGTTAAGCGTTCATACAGACCAAAAGGGTCGGGGAATAGCCCTAGTTGCTGCTTAGCGCCAATAGGGTCGATGGCGACATCTATGCCTTCGATTTCAGCCTTGCCGTTATCGGGTTTTAGCAGGCCAAAAATCGTGCGTAAACAGGTCGTTTTACCTGCCCCGTTCGGGCCGAGTAATCCTGTGATTTGGCCGTTTTGTGCGACGAAACTTAAGTCATTCAGCGCCTGCACGTCACCGATGCGCTTGGAAAGATGGGATACTTTAATCATGGCTTATTCCTTAGCTCCAGTGCTGGCGTGATCATCTGTTGTCGTGGTTTTTGTGCTGGTCGCATTAAGCGGTTCTACCGAGCTGGCATTTAAATAAAAGCTGCGGCGCACATCTTTGTTTAAACATTCGCCGTCGAGATCGTTGACTGAGCCCGAGCGAACGAGATCGGCAATCAGGTTATTGGCGCAGGATTGATAGGCCACACCGTGGGTCGCATAAGGAGCGACAAAGTGCTTGGCATTGGTGAGTTTTTCCATGGCTAACTCGCCCCAGCTTGGTGGGGTGGCGGGGTCGATTTCGCCGGATAACAACAAGGTCGGAATGTTGCTGTTGATGGGCTCGCTAAAGCTGTTATCGACCGCAGGCACTTTCCATACTGAACAAGTCGCCTCTAAGCCTTCGAGCATGGTTCTGCCCATAAAGGATTTTTTGGCCTGCTCGCGCATGGTTGTGGTAATGCGGTGCATATCTTCGCCACAGACCACAGAGGCGTGCATGCCCATCGCCATGCCAGCATTGTCGATAGTGAGGGCATAGAGGCCGAGTATAGGTTGGAAGTTGTTTTTCGATGCTTGATGAATCGCATGGGGCAAGAGGGCGCGCACATTGGCTTGATACAGTGCCATGCGGATCGAGCCAGAGAATTTACCGCGCGTCATGGTTAACATGGTTTTTTCGCCCGTGACGGGATCGTAAACGTTTTCCATCACAGGGCCTGTGGCGAGCATAGCGTCGACTCGCTCAAAGTCCGCTTTTAACTCGGGGAATTGACTGTTACAGGCGGCGGTTGCTTGGCAATCCTTAAACAATAAGTCGAAGCCACGATCAATCGCCGAGCCAATTTCTAATACGCTTTGCTGCATGGGCACTATGCCGTCTAAGGTCACTGTGGCTAAGTGCTCTGGATATAAACGCATGTAAAGTTGCGCCATGCGAGTGCCGTAGGAGATGCCGTAAATATGCAGTTTTTTATAGCCTAAGTGCGCACGTACGGCTTCGAAGTCTTTAATCGCATTGAGGCTACCGTATTGGGTGACGTCGGCATCGATTTTGGCTAAGCATTTTTGGGTTTCGGCTTTGGTGTCGGCATTGTCATCATCGAATGACAGTGGAGATTGCGCGCCTTCATCGCAGGTCAGCAGATTCGAGCGGCCTGTTCCCCTTTGGTCGATCAGCAAGATATCCCGCTGTTGGCGGACTTTGCTCAGCATGGCATCGAAACCCGCGGCATTGTCTATGGCCGATTGTCCTGGGCCCCCAGCAATGGCGAGTAAGGCTTCTTCATGGTTGACGTTTTTCACCGCGGGCAAGACGACGTAATGCACTTGGATCTGTTTGCCATCGGGTTTGTTTGGATTTTCTGGCACAGTCACAAAACCGCATTTTAGGCGATCGGATACACCTTCCACATAACAAGTGTCTGTGTTATTCGTCATATTACTAGCTATATCAGCCGCCGCTTGTGTCTGTTGGCTTTTCACATCACTCGCCCACGTCGCCGTACTTGCCATCGCCAGCATAAGTGCGCTCATGCTTAACATGCGTGTGCTTAAAATACGCTTGCACCATGTGGCATTAGTTGCGCCATGCCGTGGCCGAGTTGGCGAAGGGCGTTGAGCGGTTTTGCTTAACTTCCTGTGTGTCATGCTATCTATCATGCGCGCTTTCCTTTTTGCATTTCAGGACGAGTGTGTTAATTTAACTACCAGTGTATCGGTGTATCAATGTATTAATACAGTGTGTAGAGGCTAATGTTAGAACTTTTAAATGTCAACCCCAGTAGTGGTGAACCAATTTACAAGCAATTACACGAACAAGTCGTGCGTTTAATTGTGGGCGGTCAACTGCAAGTGGATGATGTCTTGCCCTCTGTACGCCAGATTGCCGAGTATCTTGCGGTGAATCCTATGACTGTCTCCCGCGCAATTCAGCAGCTTGTCGATCAGGGGTGGCTCGAGCGCCGCCGCGGTCAAGCGACAAAAGTCGCGCAGCGCACTGAGACTATGGCATCGGGGGCGAGCATGCTCGAACCCCAACTCGATGCTTTGTTGTCGCAGGCTAAACAGTTAGGCGTCAGCCTGCCCGAGTTAATGCAATTGATAAATGAACGCTGGCAAGACTAGCGTTAACCTACTGTCATTTATCGATAAAATAGAATAAAAAAGGATGATATTCGATGGACCAAGCGTGCACACCAATACTTGAATTTAGCCAAGTGAATAAAGTCTTTCGCGGTAAAGGCGCAGGTGAAAAGTGGGCGCTTAAGGATTTATCGTTAACCTTGTCCGCGGGCATGGTGGTCGGGCTATTAGGACAAAATGGGGCGGGTAAATCGACCCTAATGCGCTGCGCTTTGGGTGTGCTCACGCCGGATTCTGGCAGTATTGTGACCTTAGGCGAAACGCCCGAAAACTTAACTTCAAAGGCAAAGGAGCGTTTAGGCTATGTGCCGCAGCAACCTTTTGGTTATGAAGGTTTTACCATTGAACGGGCTCTCGATTTACACCGCAGTTTTTATCCCAATTGGGACATGCAATTAGAGCAAGATTGGCTAGTACGGTTCGAGTTAGATGTGACTCAACAGGTGCAACGTTTATCTGTGGGGCAAAGGCAATCATTGGCCTTGATTATGGCGATGGCCTATCGCCCTGAGCTATTGATCCTCGATGAACCGGTCGCCAGTCTCGACCCGATTGTGCGGCGCAAATTTATGGTCGATTTGTTCGATCTCGCCCTCGAATCGGGTTCCGCTGTACTGTTTTCATCCCATATCACCTCAGATATCGAGCGGGTTGCCAGTCATGTGGCGCTGATTAAACAGGGTGAATTAGTGCTGTTTAAAGAAATCGATGCCCTACGGGAACAGGTGCGCTTACTCACACTCGCACCCGAAACGGTTTTGCCTGAGTCGGTCACTGTGTTGAGTCGTATCGGTGATTCAGTGCTGGTGGATTTGGGCGAACACAGTGCGCCAATATCGGGCGTGTTAAAGAACGAAGCGCTTAATCTGGAACAGCTTTTTATGGAGCTACACAGATGAGTGCGCCAGAACTAAACATCACGCCGACGGCTAAAATGAAAGGCGCGCGGTTGATGAATCCATTTAATGGCATGCTGCGTCTTTGGTGCTTTGACGTCGGCAGTGTGAGCTTTTTAGGTACCGGCTTACTGGGAATGGTCTTAGGTTGCATTACAGCGTTGCAGGGCAAAAGCGACAGTGCTGAACTGTTGTTTTCTATGGGAATCGTTTCAAGCTCGGCGGCGGTAGCATGGCAACTCATACGCTTGATGGCGAGTGAATGCGCCCAGTTAATTCCCCATTATCGCCGCCATATTTATATCCAAAGCGCAGTGGTGTTAACCAGCGTATTTGGCATAAGCGTATTGTTCTGTTTAGCTTTGGGTTCAACGTCTAGCCTATCCACCTTAGTGTTGGCCTTGGCGATGAGTTTTGCCTTTATTTGCCTGTGTTTACTCAGCACTCAGTGGTTTTACGCTTCCTTCTTACTGTTTGTTTTAGTGCCGTTTATCTCCTTGATTACAGGTTATATTCCCCTATGGTTAAGCGCGATTGCACTGGTGGCGTTAGGTGCTTTCATTATCCGTATCTGCCGCGCTTTACCTTGGCGTGCTGAGGCGAGAACCGTGTACCTCAATGGCCTCGAAATGGGCTGGTTCTGGCTGCCCAATTTGCAATCGATGCGTATCTTGAGCCGCTTTGAGCGTTATCTGCATCCCACCAATTTTTTTATCGGCCCTATGCTGACGATTTTACTGCTGCTTATACCGGCAGTCTGCCTAGTGCTTGGGGTGTTATCGCACCAATTCCATCAGAATTTCCCCGTGTTACTGCTGTTGGCACAGTTCAGCGTGATTATGTGTTCGCTGGTGCATTGGAGCCGAGTGCAGCGTTCGCGCTCGACAGAAACCTTATTGCTGATGCCAGGATTTGATGGTCGCAAAGGACTCATAGCGGCTTTTTGCCGTGGCCAGCAAAGACTGCTGAATGTGGTCGTTGGCATTATGCTGGCGTGTAGTCTGCTGCTGGGTTGGCTCAGTGGTGATCTGAATATGCAGTTAGTAGGTCATCTGGTGCTTAGCACTTACTGGGCCTGCGCTTTGACCTTAGGTTTTGGCTGTATGTGTCGCCGAGTGTTGCATGTCACGCTCACTATGACGGTTGTTGCGGGGCATTCCCTGTGGGTGTCCATCAGCCTTGCATCGTTACGCGATGGCGGCAATCTAGGCGATTGGTTTATCTGGGATATGCTCTTAATGATACTTGGGAGCATAGTACTGATTTGGGGCAAGAAAACCCTCTGGAAGGGAGATGTCATTAGCGGCTAAACGGATATAGATTGCAATATTGGGACTCAGCTTGCACAAGATTAGAGCAAAAACTCTTAGTTTTTGACTGGCCTTCAGGTAGAATGGCCAAAAAGCGGTACACTTGTAAGCTAAAAGGTGAGTCTCTTATGTCTCTCGATCAATATCATGTTATTCGACTATTACAGCAGCAGAGCGAGTCTTTAAAAGACGCGATAGCGCTGGAAGGTTTTGAAATGGCCGCTCCTTGGTATCAGGTGAGCTGGCAAGCCTTTGACCAAATTAGCAGTAAAATTGCACAAGTGTTGATCGAACTTGGCGTACAAGTGCAAGACCGTTGCGTTATTTTGGCGCAAAACTGCCCACAGTGGACCTGTGCCGATGTCGGGACGCTTAAAAGTCGCGCCGTTGTGGTGCCGATTTACCCCACCAGTACCGTCGAGCAGGCGAGCTTTATCGTTAACGATGCGGCGGCGAAAGTCATTTTTGTCGACGATGCTAAACAATACGCTATGGCCTGCGAGCTTCAAAGCTTATGTCCAAGCCTAGAGCATGTGATTGTTTTTGATGCCAGCGTGGCACTTGCCGCTGACAAAGCTGAGCAGCATTGGCATTTAGATGCGCTGCTAGCGGGCGATGCAAAAGCGATTAAGCAAGAAGTTGAGCTTAACCAGCGTTTACAAGCGGCCAATCTTGATGATTTACTGACCCTTATTTATACCTCTGGCACCACGGGCGATCCTAAAGGCGTAATGCTGGATTACCGCAATATGGCCTCGACCATACGTCAACACGATCAAAAACTGGCATTCCATTCTGGCGATGTGTCTTTGGCATTCTTGCCCTTGAGTCATGTATTTGAGCGCAGTTGGAGTTTTTACGTCTTGTGCCGTGGCGGTCATAACGTCTATTTGCAAAATACCCAAAGAGTGAAAGAGGCGATTAGCGCCGTGCGTCCGCATACCTTGTGTGTAGTGCCGCGTTTCCTCGAAAAAGTGTACAGCGCCGTACAAGATAAAGTCGCCAAGTCAGCCGACGGTCGTAAGAAGTTGTTTGCGTGGGCAATGCGCGTTGGTCAACGCCAGTTCGAAGTCGGCCAAGGTCGTGCTAAGGGCGGATTATGGTTGTCGCTGCAATGGCGTTTGGCCCACAAACTTGTGTATAGCAAGCTGCAAGCCGTGCTTGGCGGGCGTTTGAAGTTTATGCCCTGCGGTGGCGCGGCGTTAGATGTGAATGTCGGTAGCTTCTTTCATGCGATTAATATTCCTGTGCTGTGTGGTTACGGCATGACGGAAACCAACGCGACCGTGACTTGCAATACCTTAGGTAATCGAGTGCCAGGTTCTAATGGTCAACCTCTGCTGGAAACCGAAATCAAGCTAGGCAAGGACGATGAGATTTTAGTCCGCGGCGCGACTGTGATGCGTGGCTATTACAATCGACCAGAAGATACCGCCGCCGCCTTCGAAGACGGTTGGTTAAAAACCGGTGATGCGGGACGTTTCGATGCGAACGGTAACTTATTTATTACCGACCGTATCAAAGAGTTAATGAAAACCTCTAACGGCAAATATATCGCGCCGCAACGGGTTGAGGGTGCCGTGGGCTGTTGTCCTTTTATCGAGCAAGTGGCGATTATTGCCGATGCGCGTAACTATGTGACCGCCTTAATTGTGCCAGCGTTTGAATCACTGGAAGCGTGGGCGAAGGACAAAGGGCTGAAGTATGAGTCGCCTTTAGAATTGCTACGCCATAGCCATGTGGTGGAACATTTTGAACAACGTCTCAAGCAGTTGCAGCATGAATTGGCGGGTTTTGAACAGATCAAAAAGTTCACACTGTTGCCAGAAGCCTTCTCGATGGAAGCGGGTTTAATCACCCCAACGCTCAAGTTGCGCCGCAAGATGATTTATCATAAATACGCCCACGAAATTAATGCTATGTACAACAACTGATTGTTAAGTCATTGTTACTAAAGGCCGCTATTGCGGCCTTTTTTGTTTCTGCTACTTCCTGAAGCGCTTAACTTAGCTTAAAATTCGCTCCGTTTACTGGTGCGCACGAGGCGCAAGTTATCGGTATAAAGGGCGTAGTTTAAATGGAACTTTCGATTCGTAGTCTTTTCGCAGCCACTGCGGTGTTGTTGTCTGCTTTTTCTGTCACTCCTGCTGCTATCGCTGCGGATTACGACAAAATCGTCCACGGTCCTGTGGATTTACCCCATGGCCAATGGCTTAATTTCTATCAAAAAGATCAGCAAGTATGGGGCGAAATGCTCTACGGCGATGCGCCCGGCGTGCGTATTGACGATTATGGCCGAGCCGAAATTGTGGCGGTTTTTTACTATGACTTTGATAAAGGCGGCACTAAAGAAGTGATCGTCATGCTCAAGGATGCCGATGGTCAGCACCTGCGCGGCTATGGTTTTGATGGGGAAGAGCTGACTAAACTACCGCGCCTACAAGTTATGCTCGATGAAGTGGCCCCAACCTTAACCACGTTTACCGTGGGCGGCGTCCGTAAAGTACTAAGCCAAATTCCGCCACAGCAATACCGTATGACCTATGATGTTGAAGCAATTGAAGGTCCTGCCATTAAAGCGATTGTCGATGGCTCAACTAAGCTCAGGCCAACCTTAGTGGGTTATCGAAATTCCGAAGGTTCACCCGTCGATGTAAAAACCGCCGTCGAGTATAAATTACGTTATCCACTGACTCGCAAAGATAAAGATGCTCAAGGCATTGAGCGCCAATACAGCTTAGTGACCACCTTTGATCGCAGTGGTTATAGCGAAGAAGACGGCAGTTTTGTATTGGTGAGTGTGGCCTTTGAGGCCGATAACTTCGACTGGCTTAAAAGCGGCGGCGCTGAAATCCCCCGCACAGGCCCATTCTACAATTTTATGAGCATGGGCATGGGTAGCACTTGGGCAGGGCTTGCGAGTGAAAGTCATTATGCTCAAGGTCAGCTCGATGGTGCCTATGTTGCTTACGATGGCCGCAATGGCAATGTGATGTATTCGGGCGATTACAAGCAGGGTAAAAAAGTCGGTAAGTGGATGGAAGCCGATAGCCGAGAAACCTATTGGGAAGGCGAATACCTTGACGGTAAAAAACAAGGTAAATGGATTGCACAGTCGATATTCGATGAGGCCGATAACTTCGGTTTTGCCCACTACAATCAGGATGTGCTCGACGGCCCCTACGAAATTTATGCACTAGATTATGGCTCCAGCACCGAAGGCACTAAGCAATTAATGGAAAAAGGCATTTATCGCAACGGAGTCAAAGACGGTGAATGGTTAGAGCAAGATGGGACGAAAGGCCGCTATGAACAAGGTGTAAAACAAGGGCCTTGGACAGAAAAGATATCGGTTGGCCATTACCGCGATAGTCTAGGTCAAGGGAGTTACCTTGGGGGGAAACGCACTGGCCCTTGGCTGTTTACTTTTGCTGGGGGTAGTAAAGCCGAGGTGAGTTATCTGAATGGCTTGCGCCAAGGCGAGGCTAAGTCATTCAATAAAGATAATGTGCTGCTTGTTACCAGCCATTATGGACAGGGCAGGCTCGATGGTCAGAGTATTTGGTACTCAAGCCCTAACGTAGTGAGTAGTATCTCAAATTATCGCCAAGGTGAGCTAGATGGCCCGCAAATGCATTTTGATACTAAGGGTGAACTGACAGGGTTAATGAGTTTTAAATTAAATGAAACTGTGACACTTAAGCCGTCGCAAGACGAATGCATTATGCGTAAAAATCCCTACGCAGCGGATTGTGCAGGGATAATCAATCAAAAAAATACCGAGACCTCATCGATAAAGCACGGTGAACAGCGTGAGTATCATAGCAACGGCAGCTTGTACAATTTGGCTTACTACAGCAATGGCTTGCTAGATAAAACATACCAATTTGATGCCAATGGCCGTTTGTTAGAGATGACAAGTTACCAAGCGGGTAAGAAATACGGTCCAAGTCTGCGTTATTCGACCACGGGCGGTTATGCTCTGCGTATTTATGCTCACAATGTCAATAATCGCCTCTCAGGCCCACGTTACGATTTCTCTTCTAACGGCCAATTAGATAAGCTGTGGAACTATTGCCAGCAAGAAGGGGAAACCTGGAATGGTGCGCCTTACTTCTGGGATAACGCCATTGCGCGCTGTGGTATACAGCGGGAGTACTTTGATAATGGTGCTGTGAATTGTATCGAAGAGTTAGATAGCAATTATGCTGTGGATAAAGTGTGTTACGACATCAATGGCAAGTTATCGAGTGAAATGCTGCGCATCGATGAACAACATGTGGTCCATAAGCGCTATATCAATGGGGTGATTTATCAGGAAGAGCCGGGTTTTTCCGATTATTCGCATGTGACCAAAGGGCGCAAAATTTATCACTTAGAAAACCCTAAAAGCCATGGTGTGTTTAAGTCCTACCGCAGTGGCAAGTTAGAATATGAAAAAATTTATGATATGGGTAAGGCAGGATGTTTTAAAAAGTATGATGCCAATGGCAAGCAAGCGGCAGAAACCGCCAGTTGCCAATTCTAAGGTCTAGGTTTTTTTAGCCTTTAGGGTCTGGTAGGCTTGGGATAAAGGATGAATTTGGTGCGGGTAGCTTAATCGCGATAATCATTAAATTCATCAGCTTACAGAATAACAATAAAAGGGAAGTCCGAATGTCAGTTACCGAATACAGCCTCGAAATCCACCCAAGATTCACAGAAACCGATGGTCTAGGCCATATCAACAACACAGTGATCCCCGTATGGTGCGAAGCCGCGCGCACGCCAATTTTCGAGATTTTTAATCCAGAGTTGGATTTGCAGCAATGGAACTTAATTGTCGCGGGCTTTACCGTGGCGTTTATCGCGCCAACCTATTACGGCAAAAGTGTGACAGTGAAAACCTTCGTCAGCCGCATCGGCAACAGCAGCTTCGAACTGACTCAAACCTGTTGGCAAGCCGGCAATAAAACCGCCGAAGTGAAAACCACATTGGTGCATTACGACTACAGCCACGAAAAAAGTCGCCCTATCCCTGAAGATATCCGCGAAATGCTCGCCAAGCTGAATGGTGAAAGCGCTTAATCTGTCCTGTCTCTCGGTCAGCGCAATTGCAATTGCGCTGCTGAAGCGTTAATTTGTCGACCCGCTAACTGTGATGCAGATCACTTACCTGTATCGCCTAATTTTTATCGGTTCGGATTAATCATGAGATTCTATTTTACCCGCATGCGCTCGAAGGATATTTGTCCACCAAGACAGCCACTTAAAAAGATTGTGTGGTCATGGGTTGGGGCTTTCTGTGGCATTTACTTAGTCGCGAGTCTCGCAAATTATATGAGCGAAAACCTCGTCGGCACTATGTTTGTGATTGGCTCATTCGGCGCTTCTGCTGTGCTGGTGTACGGCGCACCGCTGGCGGAGTTTTCTCAGCCGCGTAACTTGATTGGTGGCAGTGTGTTATCGGCCTTAATTGGGGTCGCCGTGTACCAAGTGTGTGGCGATTATGTGGTGCTGGCCAGCGCCTTAGCGGTATCCCTGTCTATCGCATTAATGTACTTGACCCGCACTTTGCATCCGCCGGGCGGCGCAACGGCATTGATCGCTGTGATTGGCGGTGAAAACGTGCATCAACTCGGCTTTCTCTACGCGCTAATGCCAGTATTTCTCGGCTCAGTATTACTCTTACTGGTCGCGCTGGTGGTCAATAACCTCTCCACCGATCCCAAGCGCCATTACCCTGTGTATTGGATTTAGCTAACTCGTTGTGAAATAGGCTATTTCAAAAACTTCTGCACATACCAGCAGCTGGCTTGGATAGCCAAATCTTGGCTTTTGGCCCATTTAAGTCCGTGGCGAACTAAGCGTTCGGCAAGTCCTTTACCGCGCAGTTCGTTGGGGACAAAGGTGCGGCTAAAATCGATATCCTTGCCTGATAATTGGTATTCCAATACGGCTTCGTAGCCATCGACAGGGATAATAAAACGCTGTCTATCCTGTTGATGCTCAATGGCTATCTCGATATTTTCGTTATCTGACATACATGCTTCCCTCAAGGAGTGGCTTAAAGTGTGCTGGCAATTTAGCTATCGATTTGGTTAGCTTAGACGACTTCGTGTTGTTTGAGAATCGCCAGCAGTTCTGCGGGCAACTCGGCCTTTTTGCCGGTTTTAAAGTTAAACATCACCGCGACTGAAGTACCTAAGGTGGTTACTGCCTGCTGCTGTTTACTGAAAGCCTGATAATGCATGGTAAATCTATCGCTGTGAATATCGCTAATGCTGACACTCACTAATAGAGTATCGGGGAAGGTCACTGGGCGTTTATAGCGAGCCTGATTTTCGCTGATCACCGGGCCAATACCTGATTTATACAGGGTATCTAGCGGGAAGAGGCGATTGAAAAAGTCGATACGGGCCGTTTCAAAATAACGGAAATAGACGACGTTGTTGACGTGTTGCAACGCATCCATTTCGCCCCAAGCCACAGGGATTTCGGTCACTATAGGGTGCTGTGCGAGAAACTTTTCCATTGTGTTTTCCAGTGTGTTTGGCATTGAATTGCCTATCTAAAAATGCGAGTTGAAACGCTCGTTTAAGATGGTCAGACTAGCAGCATAAAGAACAAGCGACAAGCCATGGCGTTATAGGCATTTAGCGATAACATTAAGCGAAACAAGGAGCAGTGCATGATTAAACGAGTCGGAAACACCCATATTCAAGCTGAACACCAAGCGTCTTGCCATTGTGGCGCTGTGGTGTTGCAATTATCGCTGCCCAATGGCATCGAAAATCCTCGCCGCTGCGATTGTTCTATCTGCCGCCGTAAGGGCGCGATTGTCGGCTCTGTACCGTTGGCGGGGATCAAAATCCTTAAGGGTGAAGAGGTGCTGAAATGCTATGAATTCAATACCAAAACCGCCAAGCATTACTTTTGCTCCAACTGCGGCATTTACACCCATCACCAGCGGCGTTCCAATCCCCATGAATATGGTTACAACATTGGTTGCCTCGAAGGGGTCAATCCATTCGATTTAGACAATGTGCCCACGAATGATGGCGTTAACCATCCTGCGGATCGTTAGATTATGAACATAGGTCAGTTTGCTGCACTCACAGGTTTGTCGGCGCATACGCTCAGGTATTACGAGAAAATCGGTTTGCTACGGTCTGTGGTGCGAAATGTGAGCGGGCACCGCGACTATGCCGCGAAAGAAGCAGAATGGATTGAGTTTATCAATCGCTTAAAAGAAACGGGCATGCCGCTAAAGCAGATTTTGACCTATGCCGAGCTGCGTGCTCAAGGCGATACAACCGCAGGACAGCGGCAGCAATTACTTGAGCAACATGCCACACAATTGGCTGAGCGTATTCGCCAAGAGCAGGCGCACCTGATCGCCCTCGAGCAAAAAATCCGCTATTACCAAACGCATTTCAGTGATTAAGCTTAGCGATTCGGTTCAGTTGCTCAGTTCTGCATTTAAATCCTAATCGATTAATATTCTTCGCTTTTATCTTTAGTAGCTGTCTTCCTGCTTCAATCACAGGGCTACCAGCATTATTCATCAATCAGCCGTTGACTTAGAGTTAACTCTAAGGCGTAAGCTGACTTCTGTGGTCAAATCCTAAGGAGTCAAAATGAGTAATCAAAGGTATGTGCAGGGCTTAGCTAAGCTGACTGAAATCGACGGTGAAGCGGGCGAGAAAGTGATCAGTAGTCTGGCAAATATTTGCCCCGACTTGGGTAAGTACATTATCGAATATCCTTTTGGGGATATTTATCAGCGTGAAGGACTCGATCTTAAGACGCGGGAGTTAGTCACTGTCGCGGCGCTCACTGCATTAGGGCATTGTCAGCCGCAGCTTAACGTCCATATTAATGGCGCGTTGAATGTCGGTTGTGCACCGCAGGAAATCGTCGAAGTGATACTGCAAATGTCTGTTTATGCTGGCTTCCCCGCAGCACTGAATGGCATGTTCGTCGCGAAAGCTGTCTTTGCCGAGCGGGAGTTAAATGTCGTTTGAGTCTATTCTGAGTTAGGTTCATAGCACTTCATTGAGGCGATCTTAAGGTCGCTTTAATTGTACTCATTGGTATTACTTTCAAATCCATTTAAACGGTATTTCTGTTCCACATCATCGACATAGAATCTCGCGGGAGATTCATTTCGCCGCTAAAGGACGATTCGGCAAGTTTTGTTAGTAAATTGCCAAAGTTAGTCGCTACACTGGCATAGGTGACGCGAGTGTCGCCATAGATTTTGCAGCTTACATCGGCAACTCAAGCGTGTCTTAATCGTAACCGGAATTTAAAATTATAATGAATTTAGGTCGTTACACTGAATCTGCCCGCCAGCACTTACGGCAAGTCATCAAGCCTTTGCCTAGCGAGCTCCAGCTAGGGTTGAGCAAGTTGTGGCGCTACCTAAGCCAAGGGTTTGCTAAGTTATCCTTTGCGCAAAAGCTGTATCTTATTGCCTTGATATTGGCCTTTAGTACCGACTTGATGGGTGTGGTCGCCGTGATTGCTGTCATCGCTATGGCTATCGAGTTTTGGCCCGTGTTCGAGCGGGTCTGGCACAGTTTGGCAGGCAAGGCTGTGTTGTTGCTGTTTTACGCTATTATTGCCAACTTTGCCTTAGGTTGGTCTGGCGCCATAGTTAATGAAGTGGTTGGGGTGTCGGCAAGTCATCTGGATTACACCCATAACTTAGCGATTTTACTCTATATGCCCGCTTGGTTTTTAATGGTGAGCGCAATTGTGCTGCTGGCATTGCAGTTGATTATCCCCATCTATTTAGTCTTAATTTTTTTGCTTAAACCTTTGGGTGTCAAATCGTTACGGATCACCTCACATACATCATTTCGTAAAACGACCTTTACGATCCGTATCGTGTTGGCGGCTGTGGTCTTATATCACTTGAGCTTACTGATTGATTTAGAAACCCGCCTTCAAACCTCGTTCGCAGACTTTATTACAACAACTCAAGAAGCCTCTGAACATAATCCCGTCGAGCCAGCATTAGGGCTTATGCCGCATACGACCGATGTGCTGACGGCACCGATTGCTGAGTTAGCTAAGATTAAGCCCGAGCTTGAAGCCGACAAACCGGCTGATAAACAAACCGCCGATGAGCGCGAAGAAGCGGAACGCAAGCAAACCTATGCGTCGGTGCGGGCGCAATATCAGTATCTCGTGCGGCAATGGTTAGCGACGTTTGCCTTTGCGCTTGAAGCCAATAGCCGTTCGCGTTGTGAAAAGCCCGCCGAATCGAATGTGATCGAGTTAAATGACTATGAGATTTTGCAGATCACGCCGGATAAGAAAGCGGATTATGGTTATCGTTTTGAAGTGAAAAAGTGTATTTCGGCCGCGTTTCCACTGACGGAAAAGGGCAAATAGGCCGACCCATAAAAAAGCGACCATAAGGTCGCTTTCATTTTTGGCTAAATCAGCTTGGCTGAGTTAGTCGACTATTGCGTTCTTCAACAATCACGTTATTCAATCAGCAACTCATCGAAGCTGCTGATTTTACGGAACTCACCAGTGCGCTGTTTGCTATCGCGTACCATTTGGCAGGTCATCATGCCTGCAGCTTCGGCAGCCTTTAATTCTTCAATCACATCAGACACAAACAGCACTTGCTTAGGGCTTAAGCTGATAGTGTTGAGGATATTGCAGTAAGCCTGTTTATCTAATTTGTTGCCGGTACGGGTATCAAAATGACCGTTGAACATCTCGGTTAAATCGCCGCCGTCACTGTGGCTGAATAACAGTTTTTGCGCATCAACAGAGCCTGATGAAAAACTGTAAATACGCAACTTTTGCGCGCTAAAACGTTTCACCGCTTCAATAAAATCAGGGAATATATGGCCCTTGAATTCGCCATGGGCGTAGCCTTGCTTCCAGATCAAGCCTTGCAGGGTTTTGAGTGGTGTCGCTTTACGATCTTCGCTGACCCACTGCTGCAAAATTTCAGTCACGCGTGCTAAGTCCGCATCTGGCTCTAGGGCGATATCTCGGGTGTCGCAAATACAGTTTTCAACCAATACATTGTGTTGGTTCTGTTCTAAAAAGTCTGGCAAGGCTTTGACAGAATAGGGGAATAGTACATCTTGGATAAAGTTTAGGT